>Ga0307992_1000196_pt1 | contig 39348 bp, 44 predicted proteins | sample EllFjometagen133_FD_203162 | JGI IMG/M metagenome (GOLD analysis project Ga0307992, IMG submission 203162) | Marine microbial communities from Ellis Fjord, Antarctic Ocean - #133 | ecosystem: Environmental > Aquatic > Marine > Unclassified | place: Southern Ocean | collected 2014-10-08
TGATGTTAAGAAGAGCAATAAGTTTTGGACGACCCTTGCTCTACTGCTTTTTCCTGCCTACTATGCTAATGGCTCAGAATGGCCCCAGATTAAAGATTCGCAGTTTACGAATTACCACCAGGAAGTAATTGAGCTATACCAGTATGATTTAGCTGGGCTTTATTTTGAGTTTGACGAAACTCTTGAGAGAGTTGTAGGCAAAAGGCTCAAAAAAAGCGTAGAGGCCTTTATCAAGGCAGGTAGGCTTTCTCCTGTTCAAATTGCTGGAATATTTTTACTGGTTGTTACTTTTCATCGGTTGGTCCTGTGCAAGCTTCAGTCATAGGAGACATAGAAGTAGAGCGGTCTGTTTTAAGGACCGCTCATTTTTTTGAAAAATTTGACATTGAATATATTCTTGCTATAATATGCTTGTCCAAGTAGGCAAAACAATCGCTTTTTATTAGTGCTTTGCGCTGATAGGGAGAGGAAGGTCCGAACACCCAGCCATTGTTTATCAATGACACAGGTAGCGGGTAACGCCCGTCGTCCGTGAGGATAGAGGTGCGAACAGTGACGCTTTAACTTGAAAAGGTTGAAGTGCCCATTTATGGGTAAATTTTCAAGGTAACTTGGAAAGTGAAACGGCTAAATCCTTACCCGGGTGCAAGAGCAAACATAGTAGCTCGCATGACCCCGAGAGTAATTGAGGGGCTAGATAAATGATTGTTTAAAACAGAATTCGGCCTATTGCCTGCTTGGATATCAAAAGATAGCTTTTCGGAGCTATCTTTTGGTTTGTAAAATCATTGAAAAAAGATTAAAATATCTAATGCTTGGTATAGAATAAAATTATGGATGTTGTTCCAAATCCTAAAAAAAATTTAATTATTGAGATAGGTGATAAGAAATTTATAAGGATTCCGATTAAAACGCACACTATAACTTCGCAAGATAATCTTGAGGAGATAATTAAGAAATATTTAAAATTTTTTTTAGAAAAAGACGATATTGTTTTTATAGCAGAAAAAGTTATTGCTATTTTGCAAAATAGAGCGTATCCCGCTAGTGAAATTAAGCCAACAAAATTAGCAATTTTCTTAAGTAAATTTGTTTCTAAAAAACCAGGAGGTATTGGTTTGGCAATGCCAGAGACAATGCAATCTGCCATTGAAGAAGTGGGAATTTTTCGTATTTTTTTGGCAATAGCAGGAGCTTTGGTAACAAAGCCATTCGGTATCAAGGGTTTTTTCTATATCATCGCTGGAGATGGGGCTCGCGCTATTGATGGTCCGACACCGAACACTATCCCTCCATATAATAAATATGTTGTGAAGGGGCCAAAAAATCCTCAAAAAGTTGCCGAGTATATTGCTAAGATAATAAAAAGACCGGTCGCCATTATTGATGCAAACGACAGGGGACTAAGAATATTGGGGACAAGTAAATCATTTAAAATGAATAAAAAAATATTCTTAAAAGCATTAAGAGATAATCCTTTAGGACAATCCAGCCAATCAACGCCAATTGGAATCTTTAGAACAATAAACAATGATTAAAAGAATTTTACATACTAAAACGAGTAAAATTCCTATAGCAGCATTTATTTTAGTACTCTCCAGTTTTGGAAGCGCTGTCCTTGGCTTACTTAGAGATCGTCTTTTAGCTGGTAGCTTTGGGGCCAGTGATGAATTAGACATATATTATACCTCTTTTAGAATTCCGGATTTTATTAATATGGTTTTAATAATGGGAGCAATTTCAGCTGCCATTATTCCTATTTTTACTTTTTATTGGGCGAAAGATAAAGAAGATGCAAAAGAATTTATAATAAATTTTTTGCATTTGCTTTTGTTTGTTTTTGTTATAATTTCTTTTTTCTTGTTTATTTTTGCGCCACAATTGATTTCTTTAATAGCTCCAGGATTTGAAGCGGAGAAAAAAGAACTTACTGTTCTGTTGACTCGGATTATGTTTTTAAGTCCAATCCTTTTAGGAACGAGTAATATTATAAGCGGAGTGTTGCAGGTATTTTCTCGGTTTTTGGTCACAGCATTAGCTCCCATTATGTATAACTTGGGCATAATTTTCGGTTTGCTCTTTTTTGTTCCCCGTATTGGATTAATGGGTTTGGCATGGGGCGTGGTGTTGGGCGGATTTTTACATCTGTGTATTCAATTGCCAGTTTTTCTGTCTTTAGGATTTAAGCCACAGAAAATATCTAGAATATTCCATCCTGGTATTAAAAAAGTTCTTAAATTAATGTTGCCTCGTTCTCTTGGTATTGCCGCTTCTCAAATCAATTTGATAGTAATGACAGCTATTGGCTCTACCTTAGCCATTGGCTCTATTGCTGTTTTTAGTTTGGCAAATAATCTTTCAAGAAGTTTTTTAATCCTTTTGGCTGTGCCTTTCTCTACTGCAGTTTTCCCAGCGCTTTCTACTGTTTTTTCTCAAGGCAAAAAGAAGCAATTTTTGAGAAATTTTTCTTTAAGTTTTCGTTTAGTTCTATTTTTAATAATTCCCGCAAGTGGGCTTTTATTTATTCTACGAGCTCAAGTGGTGAGAATTATTTATGGGACTGGTAGGTTTACATGGACAGACACTTCTTTGACTAGTGCATGCTTAGCTCTTTTTTCTTTGAGTTTATTCGCCTATGGGTTGGGACTTCTATTATCAAAAGCATTCTATGCTATGCATAATACAAAAACACCAACGATTATTAGTTCAATCAGTATAGGATTGAATATTTGTTTGTGTTTTCTTTTTGTTCATTTTTTAAAATCGTTTAATTTTTTTAGTCATTCCTTAATAGCTATTTTAAAATTAGAAGGATTGGAAAACATATCTATAATCGGACTGCCATTAGCTTATTCTGTCTCTGGTATTGTCCAATTTATCCTACTTTTTTATTTTTTACACAAAAGAATTGGAACAACTACACAAAAAGAGATTCTGAAAACTGCTTCAAGGACAATTTTGGCGACAATTCCAACCATAATTATTGCCTATTTGTCTCTTCATTTTTTTGACTTGTTTTTAGAAACATCAACCTTTTTGGGCATTTTATTGCAAACTGCAGGAACGGTAATAGTTGCGCTTTCAACATATTTCCTCTTTTCTCTTTTACTAAAATCTCCGGAGGTGCATTTATTGAAAAATTTTCTATCAAGAAAACTATCGTAATTTTTATTTATTTCTGCTATTGGGGAATTCTTCGGAGTTCCCTGTTTTTTTTGAGTAATTCTGTTAGAATGAAATATCGTTATGATAAAAAAGATTAGAAATTTTGGAATAGTGGCTCACATTGATCACGGAAAATCAACTTTAGCTGATCGGTTTTTAGAATTAACGGGAACCATTGAATCAAAAAAAATGAGACCTCAATTTTTGGATACAATGGATTTAGAAAGAGAAAAGGGAATTACCATAAAACTTCAGTCAGCTAGAATGGAATATCAGGGCTATATCCTTAATATGATAGATACTCCTGGTCATGTAGATTTTACCTACGAGGTTTCCAGAAGCTTAGCAGCCATTGAAGGGGTTATTCTTTTAGTTGATGCGCTGAAAGGTATTCAGGCACAAACCTTGATGAATTTAGATTTAGCTGTAAAGCAGAATTTAGTTATTATTCCGGTGATTAATAAAATTGATTTAGCCGGGAAAGATAGCGAGCGTATTGAAGAAGTGTCTAAAGAAATAGCTGACTTGTTAAAAATAGACAAAAAAGAAATTATTAAAATTTCTGCTAAACAGGGGACTGATATAGAGAAGGTTTTACAAGCCGTAATCGATAGAATTCCAGCGCCAAAGATAGATCCAAGTCTGCCCTTACGCGCTTTAATTTTTGATTTTCAGTATGATGCTTTTCAAGGTGTTATTGCCCACATTAGAGTAATGGAGGGTAGCGTAACAAAAGGAGATGAAATTTATTTGATTAATGCCAAAATTAAAGCTCGGGCTAAAGAAGTTGGTTATCTCAAGCCAGGACATTTTCCTCAAGAAGAGCTTAAAACAGGAGAAATTGGTTATGTTGTCTTAGGCATCAAAGAGTCGGAAAAAGCTAAAATTGGAGACACAATTACGAATGATAAGGAACAGGGAAATATAAAGCCCTTGGAAGGATACATGGAACCAAAGCCAGTTGTTTTTGTTGGTCTTTTTCCTGAAAATCCTAATAATTGGTCTTTATTGCGCGAGGCTCTTTTGAAATTAAAACTAAACGATCCTTCTTTAAATTTTAAACCAGAATCAAAATCAGCATTTGGTAGAGGATTTCATTGTGGATTTTTGGGACTTTTACATGTTGAAATTGTTGTTGAAAGATTAAGACGTGAGTTTAATTTAGAATTAGTGACTTCCAGTCCATCTGTTTGCTATAAAGTACTTGATTCTTCTGGCGAAGAGAAAATAGTTTGTTCTGTGATGGATTGGCCAGAGCCGTCTAAAATTAATAAAATTTATGAACAGTTTTGTGAATTAAAGATAATCGTGCCAATTACATTTTTAGGAAAGGCAACGGAATTAGTTGAACATAGACAACCCAGCGTTATCCATTTAAGTGTTGATAAGGTTTTGATTACTTGCGAAATGCCTTTTAGAGAAGTAATGGCGAATCTTTACGATAGAATAAAAAGCACTACGCAGGGTTTTGGTTCAATGGATTATAAGTTTTTGGACTGGAGAGAAGCTGATTTGATTAAGTTAGAAATTTTAGTTTTAGGCAATATTGAGAATTCATTTTCTAAGATTGTGCCTGCGAGCGACGCATACCAGGAAGGCAAAGCCATGGTAGATAAATTGAAAAAAGTTTTTCCGTCACAACTTTTCAGCGTGCCATTACAGGCAAGAGTTGGTGGGAATATCATTGCTAGACAAACAGTAAGCGCGAGAAGAAAAGATGTTATTGCTCCTCTATATGGAGGTGACTATACACGCAAAAGAAAGCTTTTAGAGAAACAGAAAAAAGGAAAGAAAAAATTAAAATTAAGAGGGCAATTAAAAATCCCCCAAGATGTTTTTTGGAAGATGATGCATTAGAAAATTATTTCTTTAGAATCGGAAAGTCAAAAAGTTGAAAGATTTTTTATTAAAGGGTATTATCTAAATATAGCCGATAAAGAGAAGCTTAAAACCATACTTAGCGTTACTACAGTAGCTATTACTATCCAAATTATTTTTATTATTTTTTTGCTATTCATTTATTGTTATTTATTTTCTAATTAAATTATCTTAACTATTCTATGATAACAGAAAAGAAGAGATATAAAAAGACCTCTACGAAAGATAAGCCGTTAATGGGGTTACTTATGTTCTTAGATGTTTTAATTATTGGTTTTTTAGTTTTTGGAAATCTTAAACTTTATGCCGAGAATAAAGCAATAAATAATCAATATTTGAATATTAGTCAAGAGATTAAAGAGATAGAAGGTAAAAATGAAGAATTGAAAGAATTGTTTTCTTTTTCTTCGGAAGAAGAATATACGGAGAGAATGTTAAGAGAGAAAGGAATGTATAAAAAAGAAGGAGAGAGCGTAGTTGTCGTTACGCGTGATAATACATTAAAAGATTCTTTTGATTTGCAGAACGGGATAGAAACAAAAAGCGCTTCCGTGTGGAGCAAGATTGCAAATTTTTTTAATCAGATTTTTGGGCGGGATTAGTATAGTGGTAGTACATGACCTTCCCAAGGTTAGGACGCCAGTTCGATCCTGGTATCCCGCTCCGCCGGGGTAGCTTAAATGGTAAAGCAATCGCTTCGTAAGCGATAGACTGGAGGTTCAAGTCCTCTCCTCGGCTTAGATATTTAGAAATTGATGAAAAAAGAAATTTTAATAAACATAGAGAAAATTCAACAAAAACTCCATCATTTGATGGACTGTCTTTGAACTTGAGAGCAAGAAAAGCGAGTTAAAAAAAATAAAAGAGATTCTTTCAACTAAAAATTGGGATAAGCAGAAAGAAATGATTAGCTTGAACCAAAGATTTTCTTTTTTAGAGAATGAAATAAAAGAGTGGTCTATGTTTCAAAAGGAGCTTGAAGATTTAAAAGAGCTCTCAAAAGATAATACTTTAGACAAGGAAGTAGAAGAATCAAAAATAGAACTTTGGCAAAAACTTGAACAAAAAGAGATAGAGATTTTTCTTTCCGGGATTTATGACAAGAATAATGCTATTTTAACAGTTAAGGCCGGAGCCGGAGGAAAAGATGCTCAAGATTGGGCAAATATTTTATTTAGAATGTATCAGAGATATTGCGAACGAAAAGGATTCAAAAGTAAAACTTTATCTCAAAGCTTTAGCGATATGGGACCGGAAGGAAGAGTAGGAATAAAAGAAGCAATTTTGGAGGTTAATGGCAAAATGGCTTATGGCTTTTTGAAGGGAGAAAACGGAGTTCATCGCCTAGTAAGAGTTTCTCCTTTTTCTGCAAAAAAATTGCGTCATACTTCATTTGCCTTGATAGAGGTTTTGCCGGAGATAAAAGAAAAAGCTGGTGAAGAGTTAGAAATTAGAACAGAGGATTTGAGAATTGATACTTATAGGGCATCTGGTCCTGGTGGCCAGTATGTAAACAAGAGAGATTCTGCAATTAGAATTACTCATTTACCAAGCAATATCAGCGTTAATTGTCAGGCGGAAAGAACGCAAGGTCTTAATAGAAAAAAAGCTATGGAAATGTTAAAAAGTAAGCTCTTACAAATGAGAGAAGAAGAAAAAAGGAAGAAGATGGAAAAAGTTAAGGGGGTAACTAAAAGCCCCGAGTGGGGTAGTCAAATTCGTTCCTATGTTTTTTATCCATACAAAATGGTAAAAGATCATAGGACCAAAGTAGAAACAAGCCAATTAGAAGAAGTTTTAGATGGCGACTTAGATCAGTTTATAAAAGCAGAAATTCAACAATGATAATTTTTGAAAATATAAATAAAACTTATTCACCAAATTCTTTTGCCTTAAAAGATATTTCCTTCAAGATTGATCCGCACGAATTTGTTTCCATTGTTGGCAAATCCGGCGCAGGTAAAACTACATTAATAAAACTTTTACTTCGCGAAGAAAATCCAACAAGTGGGAAAATATTTTTTGAAGAACAAGATATTTCCGCAATAAAATTGGGGAATTTGCCGAATTTTCGCCAGAAATTCGGGGCAGTTTTTCAAGATTATCGGCTTCTTCTTAATAAAACAGTTTTTGAAAATGTGGCCTATGCTATGGAAGTAATGGGAGGAACTGATTTTGAAATTTTTAGAGATGTTCCACGCCTTTTAGAAATTGTTGGAATAGAAGAAAAAGCTGATAATTTTCCTCAAGAACTTTCTGGTGGAGAAAAACAACGAACAGCCATTGCAAGAGCTTTAGCGATCAGACCTCAAATAATTATTGCTGACGAACCGACTGGTAATCTTGACCCTTATCACAGTAAAGATATAATAAATTTACTTAAAAAGATTCATGAATTAGGTACGACTGTTATTTTATCTACTCACGACAAGGGAGTGATTAATGGGCTCAAGAGAAGAGTAATAACATTAAGAGAGGGAGAAATTGTTAGAGACGAACAAAGAGGTAGATTTATTCTCTAAAATTAATTTTATTCTTTTCTTTTTAAGAAGGGTAAATAATTCTTATTCAATTAATATATGTTTACTTTTTTGAGAAGAACAATTCGTTTTGGATGGCATAATTTTTGGCGAGAAGGTAGCCTTAATGCGGCAACTGTTTTTATTTTAACAGTAACGATTAGTTTAATTTCTTTTCTTTTTGTTGCACAAGGAGGAGTGAAACACTTGATTGGACAAATTCAGGATAAAATAGATATTAGTGTTTACCTTAATTCTAACTTAACTCAAGAAGAAGTTTTAATGGTTCAAGAAAAATTAATGCAAATGTCAGAAGTCCAAGATGTTAGCATTGTTTCAAAAGAAGATGCTTTAGCCGAATTTGAGGAAAAACACCAGAATGATTTTATCCTTTTAGAATCGCTTGATGTGGTAGGAACTAATCCCTTTTATGGTTCTTTGAATATAAGGGCGACAAGGCCGGACCAATATGCTGCTATTCTGTCGGTCCTTAATAGCTCAACTATGGAAAACATTATTCATAAAGTAGATTATGTTGAGAAAAAGACAGTTATTGAAAAGCTCTCCAAGTTTATTTCTAACGTTAACGCAATCGGTCTTTTCCTTGCAATAACTTTAGGATTAGTTGGCGCCTTGGTTACATTTAATACTATTAGAGTCGCTATCTATGATTCGGGAAAAGAAATTTCTGTTATGCGACTTGTTGGTGCGTCAAATAGGCTTATAAAAGGACCATTTGTTGTTCAGGGGATTATTGCTGGAGCAATAGCCACCTTTATATCTTTTACGATTTTGTTCTTGACTACTTATTTCTTAGGGAATAGGATAGAGGCCTTGACTAACGGCTTTAATTTATTTGTTTGGTTCAGCGCTCACGCTATTGGTCTATTTTTTATTCAATTTGTTAGCGGTATTTCTCTTAGCGTTGTTTCTTCACTCATCGCTATTCGCAGATATTTAAAAGCATAAGAAATTATATATTCGGAGGTCGTCTAATGGTAGGACGCCAGGTTCTGGCCCTGGCAATTGGGGTTCGAGTCCCTGCCTCCGAACAAATTAAAGGTGGAAGGAAGTCGGACTTTCCTTCGATATAATTATTTTAACCAAAAATCCTCTCAAAAGAGGATTTTTAGTTATTTAGATTTCTTTTGTAATTTCTTTTTCTTTCCAGCGACCCTTTTTATACCACAAATAGGTAAATAGTAGAGCAATAATATTTGCTATTGGAAATGCCCACCAAATTCCATTTTCATTTAATTTAGTATATTTAGACAAAATATATGCCAAAGGTACTCGCAGGAGCCATAAAGAAATAATAGTTAAGACCATAGCGGTAAAAGTACTTCCAGCGCCAACTAAAACTCCATCTAATACTACTTGGACTCCGACAAAACCAAAACTAAGCGCCATGATTTTGATAAACATAGAAGCAATATTGGTTACAGCTTCTTCTCCGGGAATAAATAAAACTGATATTTCTTTTGCGAAAATGAATAAGAGTATTCCCAAAATAGTGAGAACAATAAAGGATAATTTTGCGCTTGTTTTTGCCACTTGTTCAGCTCTTTTTATTTTCTTTGCCCCTATGCTTTGCCCAACTAGAGTGGAGGTTGCTGCCGATAAACCAAGTGCAGGAATGATTATGAAGCTCAGAATTCTTCCACCGATTCCATAAGCAGCAGTTACTGTAGTTCCGAATCCTGCAACAATAAAAATCATCATTGCCATACCCAAAGATCTGGTTGATTGGGAAATAGAGGCCGGCAAACCCAGCAAAAAAATTCTTTTAATCACTCTTAATTTTGGCTTTAGGTCTATTTTTTTTATTCTAATCCCGTGTTTCCCTCTGAATAATATGATTACTCCTATTATGGCTGATAACGCTTGTGTTAATATTGTGGCAATTGCAGCACCCGTTACGCCAAAAGCTGGGATAGATTTGTATCCCATAATAAATAATGGATCTAATACAAGATTTAGTAATACGGTGGATAATACAATTAATGCCGGAGCCCTAACATCTCCCACACCCCGCATCAGAGATTGAAAGGAAAAAAAGATGAACAAAAAGATTAAGCCGAGAAAAGAGATTCTCATATATGATATTGCGCTTTCAACAACAAAAAGGTCAGCTCCCATGAGTTTTATTATGATTGGGGAAACTAAATAACCCAAAACGCTTAATAGGATAGAGGCAAAAGTCATCATCAGAAAGGTCTGACCAGCCATGAAATTAATTTTACTATAATCCTTTTTGCCCTTATACTGGGCAACCAATATTCCTCCAGCTACAGCCATTCCTCCCCCCAAAGAGATTATAAAAAAGATAATAGGGAAGCTTAAAGATACGGCAGCTACAGCGCCAGAGCCCAATCTTCCGACCCAAAAAGTATCTGTTATTTGATAAGCAGAGTGGAGGATATTTGCCAAAACAATAGGGATTGCCAATTTAAGCAAAGATTTTAGTATAGAATTTTCTGTTTTTTCTTTCATTAAATAAATTAAAAAAGGACTCGGTTCCTTTTTTATAAACAAACTATTAAGATAATTTATCGATGTCTTTTTACCTTAGTTCTTTCGCCCTCGGTTAGGAATTTTTTTCTTAAACGAATATTGTGTGGAGTAATCTCTAAATATTCGTCTTCTCTCATAACTCCCATACCTTTTTCTAATGTTAGTTTTACGGGCGGAGTTAAAGTAATAGCTTCGTCAGATCCAGAAGCGCGCATATTTGATAACTCTTTTCCCTTTGTTGGGTTTACGGTTAAGTCGTGTCCTTTTGCCGCAGTGCCGATAACCATTCCTTCGTATATTTCTGTGGCAGCTCCGATATATATAGTGCCCCTATTTTGAAGATTAAAAAGTGAGAATCCAAGAGTTTTTCCAGTTGCCATTGATATCATTGAGCCCAAGTCATTTTTTTTGATATTTCCAGCATAGGGTTTAAATCCAATAACCCTAGAACAAATAATTCCTTCGCCCTTTGTATCAATTACAAATTCATTTCTATATCCTAACAATCCTCTAGTTGGAATCTCAAAAATAATTTTTACATTGTTACGCTCTGGTATCTTTTTAGTCATATTACCAGAACGAGTAGAAAGTTTTTTAATAACAGTTCCAGACATTTTTTCTGGAACATTGATAGTTACCTCTTCAAATGGTTCTATCTTTTGTCCATTTTCTTCCTTTATAATTACATGGGGTTGAGATATTTGCATTTCATAACCTTCACGACGCATATTTTCAAGCAGTATTGCAATATGCATTTCTCCTCTACCATAGATTCTATAGCAATCAGTAGCAGAAAAATCAATTTTTAGGCCAACATTAACCTCTAATTCTTTTTCTAATCTTTCTTTGAGCTGTCTGCTTGTAACATATTTTCCATCTTTTCCAGCGAAAGGGGAGTTGTTGATAAATAGGTTTAATGAAATTGTTGGTTCATCAATATTAATAGCAGGCAATGCCTCTTGTTTTGCGTTTATGCAAATTGTTTCTCCAATAAATATATTGGGAAGACCAGCTATCATTACGATGTCACCAGCGCCCCCTTCTTCCACTTCTTTTCTTTTTAATCCCTCAAAAGTGAATAATTTTGTGATTTTGCCTTGGCGAACTTCTCCATGTCTATCTTTAATCATTATAACAGAATTGTTTTTTATTTTTCCTTCGTAGATTCTTCCAATAGCAAGCCGTCCCAAGAAATTATCATAAGCAAGATTAAATGGCTGAATGCGCAGAGGCGCATTTTTCTTTTCTTTGCTTGAAGCAATTGGAACTTTTTTTAAAATTGTATCTAAAAGCGGAGTTAAATCTTTTGAATCATCGTCTAAATTAATTTTGGCAATACCAGATCGGGCGATTGCGTAAAGCGTGGTAAATTCAAGCTGTTCGTCGCTTGCGCCCAAGTCAAGGAAGAGTTCGTAAACCATTTCTTGTGTAATAGATGGTCTGGCAGCAGCTTTGTCTATTTTATTTATTACCACAATCGGCTTTAATCCAAGCTCAAGCGCTTTTTTTAAAACAAATTTTGTTTGAGGCATTGGACCTTCTTGCGCATCAACCACCAAAAGCACAGAATCTATTGAACGCAAAACACGCTCAACTTCAGAGCCGAAATCAGCGTGACCTGGCGTATCCACAATGTTTATTTTTGTATTTTTATAATAAACAGATGTGTTCTTTGAATAGATAGTAATTCCTCTTTCTTTTTCAAGAGTATCGCTATCCATACTGTCGCCAACTTCTGACATCCCTGTTTGTTGCATCAACGCATCAGTAAGGGCTGTTTTACCATGGTCAACATGAGCGATAATTGCAATATTTCTTATTTCCATAAAAATTAAAACCGCCTTTCATAAAGCGGTAGAATAGCTTTATATCGGGAAAATTTATATACTTACTTATATTACAAAAGATTATAAAAGTCAAGATTTTGATTTGAGAATATTTTACAATTTTTATTTCATAAAAGAATCGCTTTTTAAGCGGTTTTTTGGTATTATTTAATTACGAGCAAAGAAGTAGGAAGAAATTTTTCTTTAAAAAAATAAAATTATTGGAATATATTTATGCATGAAATTGTTCACATAGCGTTCGGGCTTTTTTTATTAAAGGTTTTTCAAAATCCTTTAATTGTATTTCCAGTTGCCTTCCTCAGCCATTTTTTATTAGACATTGTGCCTCATTATAAAAGAAAAAATAGGACAAAGAAGAGTCTTATTGTTGAAATATCGATTGATGTTTTAATTTCAACAACTTTTCTCTTATTTTATTTTGCTTATGCAAAGAATTTACCAAGTGTTTCCATAATTTTAGCAACTTGTTTTTTCGCTGCATTGCCTGATTTTTTTCTTCTTTTGAATTGGTTGTGGGGAATAAAAATTTTTAAATCTTTTTTTCTTGATTTTCATACTAAAATACAGCATGAATATTCTTGGGCATGGATTGTGGAAATAGGATTTTTTATTTGTTTATTATTTTTTCTTTTTTAAAGGAGCTGTTTGTAGATTAAATTCTCAAAAAATTTTGTTTTTTAGAACTTTATAGAGTTTCTATATTTTGACTAACTTTATAAAGTTATAAATATATAGAAAACTGATTCCTAAATACTAAAAACAGGAATCAGAAAATAAAAAATATGGAAATTTGATTAAACTATTCAATTTTTTTGAGATTATTTCGGAGTTTGACACAGTGACAATCATTGGGATATACTTAGAATATTAACATCTCATATTTAATGAAAAAAGATTTCTCAATTTTAATAGGAGGCGCTGCAGGCAAAGGTTCTAGAAAAGCAGGGCTTATAATAGCTAAATTATTTTCAAGCTTAGGCTATAGAATCTTTATTTACGATGATTACAGATCTCTGATTAGAGGTGGTAATAATTTTTCACACATTAGGGTTTCTGATAAAAAAGTTTTATCTCATCGTGAAAAAATAGATTTTCTTTTGGCATTAGACGAGGAAACTATCAAGCAACATCAATCCGACTTAGACAAAGATGGAATAATTTTTTATAACAGTGATCATATTTCTATCAAAAACAAGAAGGCAGTGGGTATAGCGATAGAGACGATGGTAGAAAAAGCTGGTGGAACTTTTTTAATGGAAAATACGGCTATGGTAGCTGGATTCGCAAAACTTATTGGTATTGACTGGAGCGTTCTATCAAAGCTTTTAGAAAAAGAATTCAAAAAATTTACAGGATTAAATTTAAAAATAGCGAAAATTGCTTTTGATGATACAAAAAAATTATTTAAGGTTAACAAGTTAAAACAAAAATCATTACCCATATTAACGGGAAACGAAGCCCTTTCTTTGGGCGCAGTTAAGGCCGGTCTTGATTTTTATTTCGCTTATCCCATGACTCCAGCAACTGGGATTTTACATTTTTTAGCTGCTCATAAAGAAGATTTTAATATCACAGTTGCTCAATTAGAAAATGAGATAGCGGTTATTAACGCTGCTGTTGGAGCAGCATATACTGGGGCTCGCGCTATGGTAGGAACTTCTGGCGGGGGATTTGCTTTGATGACGGAAGGGTTTAGCTTGGCTGCTCAAAATGAAACGCCGTTAGTAGTGGTAGAAAGCCAGAGGGGCGGTTCGGCAAGCGGAGTTCCAACTTATACCGCTCAAGGAGATCTATTATTTTGTTTGGGTGCTGGACACGGTGATATTTTAAGGTTTCTTATTGCTCCAGGTGATGCAGAGGAATCATCTTTTTGGGCTGGAAAGATTTTGAATCTTTCTTGGAAGTACCAAACACCATCAATCTTATTAATAGATAAAGAAATTTCTGAAAGCACATTCAGTTTTGATGAAAAGGTTTTAAATAGAATTAAACGCGAGAAACCTCTGCTTTGGGATAAAAAAGGTAAATATTTAAGATACAAGGATACTAAAAATGGAATTTCTCCTTTAGCATTTCCTGGAGAGAAAAATGTAATCTCAAAAGCAAATAGCTACGAACATGACGAATTTGGGATTACGGTAGAAGATGGAGAGAGTGTAGAAAAAATGCAGAATAAACGGTTAAGAAAATTTGTAGAGATGAAGAAAGAAGTGGACAGATTAGAGTCAGTTAAAATTTATGGCAAGAAAACTGCGGAACAAGCGATTATTGTTTGGGGCTCTACCAAAGGACCAGCCAAAGAGGCTGCGGAAAGATTAGGAATTAAAATGATTCAATTGATAGTTATTCAGCCATTTCCAGAGAAACAAATGCAAAAAGCATTAAAAGGAGTTAAAAAATTAATTTTATTGGAAACAAATGCTTCTGGACAAATGGAAAAAGTTTTGAATTCTTATGGAATAAAAGTTGATAAAAAGATTCTAAAATATAATACGAGACCCTTTTTCCCTGGAGAAATAGAGAAAAAGGTTAAGAAATTAATTTAATTAGACGAACAACGATGGAAAACGAGCAAAAATTAGATACATATTGTGAGAAAACCTGGTGTCCTGGATGTGGCAATTTTGGAATTTTGACTGCGCTAAAACAAGCTATTTTTTCTTTAATAAAAGGAGGTATAAGAAAAGAAGACATAGTGGCAGTAAGTGGAATCGGTTGTAGCTCAAAAATTATTGATTATTTGAATTTAAATAGTTTTTCTTCATTGCACGGAAGACCGATTGCTTCAGCCGAAGGAATAAAATTAGGGAATCCAAATCTTAAAATTATAGTTTTTACTGGAGATGGTGGTTGTTATAACGAGGGAATTTCACATTTAATCCATGCCGCCAAAAGAAATATTGATATCACTGTCTTAGTTCATAATAATAGAAATTTTGCCTTGACGACTGGTCAATTTACTGCCCTTTCTCCGAAGGGGTTTAAAGGTAAATCTACTCCTAAAGGAAGTATAGAAGAGCCATTTAATCCTTTAAAAATAATGTTAGCATCCAACGCTACCTTTATAGCTCAAGGATATTCCTCAAAGATTAATCATCTTACAAATTTGATCAAACAAGGAGTTTCTCATAAAGGGTTTTCCTTTATTGATGTTCTTCAACCTTGTATAACTTTTTTTGATACCTACGAGGAATACAACAAAAAAGTTTATGAAATAAAATCCGAAAATTTAACCTCGGAAAAAGAAGCTATGAAAAAGATTAGTGAATGGGGTTACAAAAAAGATAAACCCAAAATTCCAATTGGTATATTTTATAAAATTCAAAGACCAGCTTACGAAAAAGAATTGTTGGGCGATTTAAATCCTTCAAATCTTAGAAATAGTTGAAAGATTAATTGTGAGTTCGAGTTTGATATTATGAAATTTATTATAGAGAATTCAAAAGAAAATATTTTAAGCTTGGTTAGAAGATTGGGATATGTGTTAAGGCATGGTGACAAGGGGGAATTTAACTGCATCAGATCAGTTGGAGAGATGAGATATCCTCGTTTTCATCTTTTTATTGAAAAGAATCAAGATAAGTTTATTTTTAAATTACATTTAGATCAAAAAAAACCATCTTACGCTGGAAGCTCGGCTCATAGCGGGGAATATGAAGGTAAATTAGTTGAAGAAGAAGCGCAAAGGATAAAAAATGTTGTATAATTAAAAAATTGAATTAAAATAATAATAAAAATATGGAAGAAATTTTAATTGAACAATTTTTAATGGAAAATCAATGGATGATTTTTTTAATTTTATTATGGACTTTGCCTTGGAAGGGAGTGGCTTTATGGAAAGCGGTAAAGAATAGCCACAAGTCGTGGTTTGTAGCACTATTAATAGTCAACACATTAGGCATATTAGAGATTCTTTATATCTTTTGGTTTTCTCACAAACACAAAAAATTGTCTCAGAAAATTAATAAAGCGTGAGTCGTTTCGGGACGCAGAAGATGGATAATAAAAAATCGTTTTTTGAGCGATTTTTTAATTAAAGTTTATGATGTTTAAAAGTTGATTAGAACCCGGGATAGTTTTTATCATTGACATAAAAATATATTTATATACAATGAACACTTAACATTTTTACAGCCGTAAATTACACTATGAAAAAAAATAATAGAATAGATAATCGAAAAGAACCAAAAAAAGTTATTGAGGAAAATGATTTATTGAAAAAACAATCCCTTCAATTTTTGTTTCAGATGGTTTTCATTATTGCTGGACCGGCTTTGTTGGCGGCATATTTTGGAAAAAAAATTGGAATCGAAAAAAATATGCATCCAAAATTAATGATTATTTTTATGATTTTGGCCTTGATATTTTCTTGGTCTATCATTTTAATTAAATTTTTTAAATTTAATAAACAAATTAAGATAATAGATGAAGAAAAAAAACGAGAGAAATAATAGATATGAATTTTTTACAAATAACACAACCCATCCCCGAATTATACTCTAATGTAGTTTTTCACATTGGAAGATTACCAGTGACTAATTCTATGACATCAACTTGGTTGGCCATTGTTTTAGTATTTGTGTTCGTATTTTTTTTAAGAAAACATCTCCACATATTTTCTAAAAGTAAAATTCAAACATGTTTTGAAGTGATAATTGAGTCAGTCGTTGGGTTGCTTGATCAAGTCACCAACAATAGAGAAAGATCGGAAAAATTATTTTCTATCATAGCTAGCATTTTTTTATTTTTTCTTTTGTCAAATATAATAACATTAATACCTGGATTAACTTCAATAAATATCAACGGCGTTGCACTTTTTCGAACAGCAACAACCGACTTTAATACTACTCTATCTTTGGCTGTCTTTGTAGTTTTTCTTTCTCAACTTGCGAGCATTAGATCTTATGGTTTTTTTGCTCATATAGGAGAGTATGTCCAATTTAAAAAAGTTTTTTTAGGATTTAAAGAGAGTATTGGACAAGGATTTCTTGCTATTATTAATTTTATAATGGGATTGCTGGACATTATAGGAGAGTTTGCTAAAATTATTTCCTTGTCATTGCGTCTTTTCGGCAACATGTTTGCAGGAGAAGTATTGATGGTAGTTATAATGAGTTTTTTGAGTTTTATAGCGCCATCATTATTGATCGCTCAGACATTGTTGATCGGCGGGTTGCAGGCAATGGTTTTTTCGGTTTTAAGTGCAGTTTATTTGAATTTAGCATTAGGCGAAAATAATGATAGCGAGAGTCAAGTTAACTCAATTATTAATAATTAATATTTAATTAAAAATTATGGAAGGTTTAAGTCCAGAAGCAGCAATATACATCGCAAAAGGAATGTGTACCCTTTCTATGTTTGGATCAGCGTTAGCAGAAGGGTATTTAATAGGTAAAGCACTTGAAGCGATTGGTAGAAATCCGGAAGTCTCCGGACGCATTTTTCCTATGATGATTTTAGGATCGGCGTTAGCAGAAACTTCTGCTATTTACGCATTGGTCGTTGCTCTAATTATGTAAGAGAAAGAATATAGCGATATTACATTTTCATTATGGATGCACTTGATTCTATTATTAAAAATTTTGGTATAGATTGGAAGATTTTTTTGGCGCAATTAGTCAATTTTGGTATTGTCTTTTTTGTGTTAAAAAAATTCGCTTTTTCTCCGATACAAAAATTATTAAAAGAAAGACAAGCAAAAATTGAGAAAGGATTAAATGATGCCGTGAGAGCTACGAGTGAATTAACTATGGCTAAGGAAAAGTATGGAGAGGAGATGAGAAAAGCAAAAACAGAAGCTAACAAAATTATTGGCGAAGCACAAAAATTACACGATAATATTATCCAAAGAGCAGGCGATGAGTCTCAGGCAAAAATTAAACAATCTATGGAAAAAGTGGAAAAAGAAATTCAGGATAAAAAAGAACAAATGATGGCCGAGATAAAAACAGAGACCATAGAATTATCTATTTTTGCAGCAAAACGATTTTTAAAAGAAAATTTTCACAAAAAAGAAAATAATGACTTCATTGAAAAAATAATCAAGACAAAACAATAATGTTTTCTATTAAACAGACAACGCAATCCTTACTTGAAATTAATAAGCGACACCCGAACAAGACGAAACAGATCGTTAAAATTTTTATTGATTTCCTCAAGGAAAACAGGACAGTGTGTCAGTTGCCAAGTATTATACGATCGTTGGAAGAAATAGAGAAAAAACAGAGCAAAGAGAACAGGCTACATATTACATTATTTGAACCAGTGTCCGAGCAAGTCATTCAAAAGATTAAAGAATTTGTTGGTGCTTCTGACGAATCTGATATTGATATAGAAATAGGCAAAGAGATAGAAGGCGGATTTCTTGCCCATTACAAGGGATTTATTTTCGATGCTAGCATTAGGAATCAATTTATTAAATTTACGAATACTCTTAAAATATAATATTAAAATATGCCAATAGAAGATTTGATTCAAAATTTAAAGAAACAGATAGACAATTTCAAACCAGAAATTGATATTAATGAAGTTGGCGAAGTTGTAAGCGTTGGCGACGGAATTGTTCGTCTGAGTGGTCTTAAGAATTGTCAATCTTTTGAAATGCTTAAATTCCCAAATGATATTTTAGGAGTAGCTCTTAATATAGAACAAGATTTTGTTGGAGCTATCTTACTCGGCGATTGTGAAACCATAAGAGAAGGAGATATTGTAAAAAGAACAAAAAGAGTATTATCTTTTCCAGCAAGCGAGGAAATGATAGGAAGAGTTGTAAATCCATTGGGCCAAGTGATTGATGGCGAGAAAAAAGAAATTAAATCAACAAAGCAGTATCCTATCGAAAAAAATGCTCCGGGAGTAATGGCTCGTGAGCCAGTTAGCGAACCAGTCCAAACGGGTATTATGTCCATAGATTCAATGATTCCGATTGGAAGAGGTCAGAGAGAATTAATTATTGGAGATCGTCAAACAGGAAAAACAGCTATTGCTATTGATACAATTATTAATCAGAAAGGTCAGAATATGATTTGTATTTATGTGGCCATCGGACAGAAAAAATCTAAAATAGCTCGCATTGTTGCTAAGCTTAAAGAAACTGGAGCGCTTGAATATACTACAGTGATCGTCGCTGGGGTAGGCGATCCCGCATCGTTTTCTTATGTTGCTCCTTATTCCGGTGCGGCTTTGTCGGAGTTTTTTATGGATCAAGGAAAAGATGTTTTAATTGTATACGACGATCTTTCTAAGCATGCTCAAGCTTATCGTGAAATTTCTTTGCTTTTGAGACGACCATCAGGGAGAGAAGCTTATCCTGGAGATGTCTTTTATCTTCATTCTAGGCTATTGGAAAGAGCTTGTAGGCGTAACAAAGAAGCAGGAGGAGGATCTATCACATCCTTACCTATCATTGAAACTCAATCAGGTGATGTTTCAGCATATATCCCAACGAATGTTATTTCGATTACAGATGGTCAGATATTTTTAGAGAATAATCTTTTTAATAAAGGCATTCGTCCCGCGATAGATATTGGAACCTCTGTTTCTCGTGTCGGAGGTAACGCACAAATCAAAGCAATGAAAAAAGTTGCTGGCCAAATGAAGCTTGATATGGCTCAATACCGAGAGATAGAGGCTTTTGCTCAATTCGCTAGTGACTTAGACTCTAAAACCAAAGAACAACTTGATAGAGGAATTCGAATTGTTGAAATGTTAAAACAGCCACAATATTTCCCATTATTAGTCAGTCATCAAATTGCTATTATTTATGCTATTAATAATGGATATGTTGATACTGTAGATGTTGACAGAATCAAAGATTGGCAAAAGAAATTTTTTGATTTTTTTGATATGAGCAAAAAAGAACTTTTAGATAAATTAATTAAGGATTGGAACAAAGAGATAGAGGAAGAATTAAAGCAAGCAATTCAAGAATTTATAAGAAAAGAAAACAATGCCGATTCAAATTAAGACAATAAAAAAAAGAATTCAGTCGGTTAAGAATATTGGAAAGATAACCAGGGCTATGGAGATGGTTTCTTCTTACAAAATGAAACGAGCGACGAAACAAGTATTGGCGACGAGGGCTTACGCTAAAATTGCTTTAGAACTTTTGGTTAATATTAGACAAGACAAAAATATTCTACATCCTCTTTTAGAAGAGAGAGAGGTAAAAAAAATTCTCGTTATAGTGTTCGCTTCCAATAAAGGTCTTTGTGGCAGCTACAATAGTAGTGTTTTTAAAAAAGTAGACGAATTTGTAAAAAATCATTCCAATGCAGAAATAGATTTTATTACTATCGGAAAAAAGGCTGAAAAGAGAATAAAACAAGATTACGGTAAACATATAGCTAGTTTTACAGATATTCCAGAGAAACCTTTTATTGAACAGGTTTTTCCTTTCAGTCGTTTGGCAATCGATGGCTTTATCGATAAAACATACGATCAGGTTAGTATCATTTATACCGATTTTGTTTCTTCTGTTAAATATGATGTTTTAGTCAGAAAGCTTTTACCAGTTTCGGAAAAGGTACTTTATGAATTAATTAATCGGATAGGGGAGAATAAAGATGAAAAAATTATTGAAAATAAAAATTTAGCAAACTATTTATTTGAACCTGATACGAATAGTGTTTTGAATCAAATTTTGCCGCATTTAACTGATATGCAACTTTACCAGAGCTTGCTCGAATCGAACGCTAGTGAGCATTCTTCTCGAATGATAACAATGAAAAGCGCTTCCGAAAACGCTTCGGACATGATTGATGATCTTTCGTTTTCATTCAATAAAGCCAGACAAGCATCAATAACGCAAGAGATTTTAGAAATTGCTTCTGGTGCAATAGTTTCCAATAATTAAACAAATTAATAATTTATTTTTTATATAATTTTTTATGAACAAATCATCTGTTTCTGGAAAAGTATCTCAAATTGTTGGTCCCGTTGTAGATATCTTTTTTAAAGAATCTTTACCGAACATTAACGATGCACTAAAAGTCAAAGACAGAAATGTAATTTTAGAAGTTCAACAACATATAGGATCAGGACAAGTAAGGGCAATCGCTATGAGTTCAACGGACGGAATGTCAAGAGGACAAGAGGTAATTGCTTTAGGCGAGCCAATCTCTGTTCCCGTAGGAAATGCTATTTTAGGAAGAATGTTTAATGTAACTGGCGATCCAATTGATGGTAAGGGGAATCCTGCAACCAAGAAAAGGTATTCTATTCATCGCCCAGCACCAAAATTTGTTGATCAAAAAATAGATTTAGAGGTTTTAGAGACAGGAATCAAAGTTATTGATCTTATTTGTCCTTTTTTAAAAGGTGGAAAGACCGGTCTTTTTGGTGGAGCAGGCGTTGGAAAAACTATTGTAATCCAGGAATTAATAAGAAATATTGCGCATGAACACGGTGGATATTCTATATTTGCTGGAGTTGGAGAGCGAAGTAGAGAGGGAAATGATTTATATCGAGAAATGAAAGAATCCGGAGTTTTAGATAAAACAGCTTTAGTGTTTGGTCAGATGAACGAGTCACCTGGAGCAAGAGCACGAGTTGCTTTAGCAGCATTATCTATGGCAGAATATTTTAGAGACGAAGAGAATAAAGATCTTTTACTTTTTATTGATAATATTTTTAGATTTACACAAGCGGGTTCTGAGGTCTCTGCACTCTTAGGCAGAATGCCTTCAGTAGCTGGATATCAACCTACGCTTGCTACGGAAATGGGTAAGCTCCAAGAAAGAATTACATCAACTGAAAAGGGTTCTATTACTTCGGTTCAAGCTGTTTATGTGCCGGCTGATGATTTAACAGATCCTGCTCCTGCGACAACTTTTTCACACCTTGATTCTACCGTTGTTTTAACCCGTTCTTTAGCCGAGTTAGCTATTTATCCCGCTATTGACCCGTTGGATTCTAGATCAACGATTCTTACTCCGGAGATTGTTGGCGAAGAACACTATTTTGTCGCCAGCGAGGTCCAGAAAATTTTACAACACTATAAAGATCTCCAAGACATTATTGCTATTCTTGGAATGGAAGAATTATCAGACGAAGACAAACTAATAGTTTCTCGTGCTAGAAAAATTCAGAAATTTTTATCCCAGCCATTTTTTGTAGCGGAACAGTTCACTGGTAGAGAAGGAAAATATGTTTCCATGAAAGAGACAATTCAAGGATTTAAGGAAATTATTAATGGCAAACATGATGATAAGCCAGAGTCATCTTTTTATATGAAAGGGAATATAGAAGACATTAAAGAAAGTTAAGATATTTTTATGAGAAAACACTTACATGTTAGAATTGTAACATCTGAGAAAGTTATTGTGAGCGATAAATATATTAGTGCAACTGTTCCTTCTATAACAGGTGAATTGACTATTTTAGTGGGGCATATACCAATAGTTACTCCTATTAAATCAGGAGAAATTATTCTTAAAACAGAAAAAGGACAAAATACTTCTCTTTCCATTTCTTCCGGAATTTTAGAAGTTAGACCAAATTTTGGAATAGTTATTTTGGCTGATCGAGCAGAAAGAGCTGAACACATTGATCTCGAGAGAGCAGAAAAGGCAAAAAAAAGAGTGGAAAATTTAATGGAAGAAAGAAAACACGAGGTTGATTTTGATTACGCTATGTTACAGTCAATGTTAGGAAAAGAAATATCTCGTATTAATGTAGCCAAAAGATACAGAAGAAATAAAAAAACTTTTTCAACAAAATAAATTTAAAATTATTTTATTTGTAAATATTATTAAAAATCGTTTTTCGAGCGGTTTTTGTTTTATATCAATTTTTTGGAAAGAATAATGGTTAGTGCTATGATAGATTTGCCAATGATTAGTAATAATACTAATGTTAAAAAATAATTAAATTAATAAATTTGTATGTTTGAAAAAATGCAACAATTAAGAGAAATAAAGAAGATAAGTGATTCTCTTTCAACCGAGTCAGCAGAAGTTGAAAAACAGGGAGTCAAGGTCGTTATCAATGGAAAAATGAAGATAGATAACATAGAACTTAATTCAGAATTAACAAAAGAAGAGCAGGAAAAAATATTGAAGGATTGTATTAACGAGGCGATGACAAAAATACAGAAAATTGTGGCTAGTAGAATGTCCGCAGTAACGGGATTAATGGGATAAGAATATAATATTATGTCTTTAAGTATAGGAATTGTTGGTTTGCCTAATGTTGGAAAATCAACCTTATTTCAAGCAATAACGAAGAAAGAAGTTGATTGCGCTAATTATCCGTTTTGTACGATAGATCCAAATATCGGCGTTGTTGCTGTGCCAGACGAAAGAATAGACAAGTTAGCCAAGCTCACTTCGTCGGCAAAAAAGATTTATACAATAGTAGAATTTGTTGATATTGCTGGCTTAGTAAAAGGGGCAAGTCAAGGTGAGGGATTGGGTAATAAATTTTTAGCCAATATCAGAGAGGTTGATGCCGTTCTTTACATTTTGCGTTGTTTTAGCAATAAAAATATTATTAACACGCAATCAGCAATAGATGTTTTCGGAGACAAAGAAATTCTTGATACAGAAATGGTTTTGAAAGATTTGGAAACAGTTGAAAAAAGAGCTAAAGACATGGAGAGAGAACTTAAGTCAAAAACAAAAGAGAAAAATATTGAAAGAGAGTTTGCCGTTTTAAGCAAGGCTAAAGAATATTTGCAAAAAGGAAAGTGTTTATTTGAAGTGGAGTGGCTTGACGAGGAAAGAAAGATTTTGAACAGCTATCAATTATTAACAATAAAACCAAGATTATTTTTATTAAATGGTTCAGAAAATGAAATTCCAAGTAGCGTCATAGAGAATTTTAAGAAAAATAATTGGCCATTTTTAGTCATTGATATTCTTACTGAATTTGAAGCAACTGATTTTGATGAGGAACAACGGATTTCGTTTGGTTTGCCAGCAGAATTAAAAATAGATATTTTGATTAAAGAATGTTATAAATTATTGAATTTGATTACTTTTCTTACTACTGGTCCAGACGAAACTCGTGGTTGGACATTGAAAAAAGGAGAGAAAGCCCCTCAAGCTGGTGGAGTTATCCATAGCGACTTTGAAACGCATTTTATTAAAGCAGAAGTAATCAATTGGTTAGAACTTATTAATTCAGATGGATTTTCTAAAGCAAGAGAAAGTGGCTTAATCCGTACAGAGGGAAAGGATTATGTTGTTCAAGACGGAGATGTAATTGAAATAAAAGCAGACGCTTAAAGATTATGGAACAAAAGGGGCAACAAAAATTGAATCCTATCTTTTCAGTTTCTGAATATATAGAATTCCTTAATTTAGGATTGAAGAAATTTGGAGTTGCAAAAATAACAGGAGAGGTTACCTCTATCAAAATGGGTCCCACTGGACATGTTTATTTTGCTATCAAAGACAAGTCAGGTAATGCTCTTATAAATTGTATAATTTGGAATAACAATTATCGTTTATGTGGAGTTAAAATTGAAGTAGGCCAAGAGTTAGTTATGAGCGGATATCCTGATATTTATGCTCAGAATGGAAGACTAAGCTTTAAGGCAAGCACGATTGAGCTTAAAGGAGAGGGGGCGTTAAAAAAGGCTTACGACGAATTAAAAAATAAACTGGACAAAGAAGGTCTTTTTAGAGAAGAGAAGAAAAGAGCAATCCCAGATTTTCCTACGAAAATTGGCGTTATTACTTCAAGACAAGGAGCGGTTATTCACGATTTTCTTAATAATTTGGGAAATCACGGATTTAATATTAAAATGATTGACGCAAGAGTTGAGGGACAGGAAGCTGTTAAAGAAATATTAAGCGCAATTAAACAATTTAAGGAGCAAGATATAGAAGTTTTAGTTTTAATGCGAGGAGGTGGATCGTTAGAATCAATGATGCCTTTTAATAACGAGGTGTTGGTGAGGGAAATAGCAGATTTTTTTGTTCCAGTAATAGTTGGAGTTGGACACGACAAAGATGTTTCTTTAATCGCCTTGACTTCCGATGTTATGGTTTCCACTCCCACTGCAGTAGCGAATTTATTGAATCAATCATGGGATCAATCCTTTTTATTGTTAGAAAGGCGAGAAGCAGATATTATGAATCTTTACAAAGAGATGGTGGTTAATGCTTTTTCTGTCATAGAACAGAGCTTGAGGATTATTTATGAAATTAAAGATTTAATTTTTCAAAAATATAGAAAAATTGATGCAAACGCAAGAATCGCTTTCCAGAGATTTTTTTATTCTTTAGAAAAGAACAAAATTAATTTAGAAAATTCATGGAAAGAATTAGTTGTATCAAAATTTGAATCATTGATATCTGTGATTAATCACGAGATAGATAATGTTGCTAAGATAATTTTTTTCAATAATCCAAAAAGACAACTCAAGCTCGGTTATAGTATTGTGCGTTTGAATGGGAAGATACTAAAATCCGTAGAAAATGCAAAAATTGGAGAAAACTTAGATGTTTGTTTATCTAATGGATTCATAATTTCTACAATCAAAAAAATCAATAAAATTAATAAAATTAAATAAAATTAAAATGATTAAAGAAAATATTAGCGCACAAAATTTAACCAAAAATTTGAAACAACTTACAGATATTACTACATGGTTTAATAATCAAGAAGAAGTTGATATTGAAGAGGGGTTGAAAAAAGTGAAAGAGGCAGCGGCACTTATTAAAACAAGCAGGAAAAGATTGAAATCTATCGAAAATGAGTTTGAAGAAATTAAAAAAGAGATAGATATTGACAATAAAGAATAAGCAAGGGTTTAAAAGATTTAAAATAATTTAATTTATTTATAAAAATATGATTAATTTCGAAGAATTTCAAAAATTAGATTTAAGAGTGGGGGATATAATTGAGGCAGAAATATTGGAAGGGTCTGATAAGCTTTTGAAGTTGAAAGTAAACCTGGGGACTGAAGAAAGACAGGTTGTAGCGGGGATTAGAAAAGAATACAGCCCCGAAGAATTGATTGGCAAACAAATCATTGTAGTCGCCAACTTAGAACCAAGAATTTTATTCGGCACAGAAAGTCAAGCAATGCTTTTGGCTGTAAGAGACGATGAAAAATTGGCGCTTTTAAGGCCGGACAAAAAGGTCTTATGCGGAAGTAAAATTAGTTAAAATGTTTGAAGGAAGATAAAAAATTATTTTTAAGCATTTTTCGTTGACTTTATGAAGAGAATGACATATACTACAAATATCTTAAGTAAGGAGGAGCGGAGCATAGTGACTCCCATTAACAGATTTGTTAGCAAGGGGCATTGATCCCCAGTGCCCGATGCAGACTTCGCTTTTTACTTAGATTTGTCGTAATTAGCGACTCAGCTTTAGCAGTCAACTATCTTACGACAATCACACAGAACAACGAGCGAGAGTTTTTCAAAGAGATACATTTGGGGAAAATGCTACTTGAAATACTCTCGCTCCCCAATCTTTTATTTTTTTGTATAACAAAAGCACATTAAAGGTGTTTTTTTGCTTGGTTATCCGCACTCTTTTTTGTTAGGATATAAAGAGATAAGAATAATTTATTCTTAGATTTAATTTTCTAATCACGCAAACAGTAAAATATTTTAGTATTTTTGTTTGTTTATTAAAATATATTTACAATTTTATGCGTGACTGGTAGAATGGGAATATTAAAAATTAATACAATAAAATGAACAAGAAAAACATTTTTATTATCATAGCTGTGATTTTGAGTATAATCGCTATCGCCACGATTATTTATTTTAATAGTAAGGATAAAGAATCCGAAATTAATAACGAAGAAAAGGAACAAGCCGTTCTTGAGCAAGACGGATTTTCTATTAATATTCCAGACGGTTGGGAAGAAATCAATGGCGTGCAAGGAGTTTTGGCTATGATTTCCAATGTTAACGAAGAAAACGAGGATGTTGCTTTGCAAAATATGGGTTTTAGAACTTATTTTGCAATTGCTTACGAAGATGCCAAAGAAATTGATTTGGGAACATATGCTTCTATGATTAAACAGCAGGTAATTGATGGTCAGCCAGATTTTAAAATTATCTCTGAAACAGAAGAAAAAATTAATCAAAAAGATGGTTATATCATAGAGGGAGAAATTTTTAAAGAGGGAAGTGAATTTAAGGTTTTTATAGTTGCAATTAAAGGGATGGGTGATAACATATGGTTAATAACATTTAATACTGCTCTAAAAAATTGGGAAAAATATAGTAGTATTTTTAGAGAAACAATAGAATCATTTAATATTAAAAAAGAAATGATAAAAGAAACTAATCAAGAAAATAGTGAGGTTGGTATAACAATATTGGAACAAGGGAGCGGAGAAGAAGCCAAAAATGGAGATATAGTTATCGTTGATTATGTCGGCACATTAGAAAACGGCACTAAATTTGATTCAAGCATAGACAGGGGAGAGCCATTTACTTTTACGCTGGGAGCTGGTCAAGTTATTCAAGGATGGGATTTAGGAGTTAAAGGAATGAAAATCGGAGAAAAGCGAAAATTAATTATTCCGTCTGCTCTTGCTTATGGAGAACAGGGTGCTCCGGGCACTATTCCAGCAAACGCGATTTTAATTTTTGAAGTTAATCTTTTGGGAATTAATGAATAAAATTTGTTTTTGTTCTGTTATAGTCGTAAAAATTATTTTATAAAAAAAAGAGACGCCGTGTATGTTTACACACGGCGTTTTTTGTTTATTCATCTTTCGGAGGTGGCCAGAATTCTATGGAGTTACGAAGTTCATCAAAACCGAGTGAACCAAGTTGTGTGAAATGATCAGTTTTTTTCAAGTTGGTAAACATAATCATTTCTCGAGGAACAAGCAAAAGTTGAGCAGATATTGGAATGGGAGCAGATGGAATTGTTACGCGATAAAATAATTGTCCGTCGCATTCTATCGTTCCTGTAAGCCATCCGTAGAACCAATTACCACCCCACTTAACAAGCACAACGCTTTTTGCTTTTTTGGCCTTAATTCCCAAGAGTTTATTGATAATCTTATTGATTGGATGAGTAAACATTATGATATATCCTATCAGAATCATAGTGACAATAGAAAAGGCGCCACTCAATACCCACTGACAGAAAAGGTTAGAAATAATTTTGGCAACAGTTATTAGCCAGAATTCGAAACTTTTTTGAGCAATATAAACAGCAAGATAACCCAGGGTAGTGGCTGTTAATCCCCATAAAAACGCCTTTCTGATTTTCATATTTTGACCTCCTTTGTAAACGAGCTGTTTGATAAGAATTTAATAACAAATTAATTCTAAGCTTAAATTAGAATTTGTCAATTAGATATGAGAACACAATCAATTCTAATTTCTTGTCAAAAAGTATATCAAAAGTTAATATAGGGTATAGAATTAATTTTATAAAAAATGGAAAAAGAAATTACTTTAAGTGATGTTAAACTAAATCCACAGATTAATGAGTTTATTAAAAGGAGTACTCAACTTTTAAGACTTTATCATTATACTGACCATGGAATTGAGCATGCTAATTTGGTAGCAGACAGAGCTTATTATTTAGCGAAAGAAGTCAATTTTTCAAAAAGAGAACAAGAGCTTTCTGCCATTAGCGGATATGTCCACGATATGGGAAATTTTTTGGATAGAAAATATCACGAATATTGGGGAGCTATTCTTTTTCAAACAATTTTTCAAAACAAAATTTTTACTAAAGATTTGGTTACTATCATGCAGGCAGTAGCTAATCACGACAATTGTTATGTGAAGATTGTCAGTTCAGTAGCAGCCGCAGTGGTTTTAGCAGACAAATCTGACGTAAGGAGAACGAGAGTTATGGAAAAAAATAAGGAAAATATTAAAAAAGATATTCATAACCGCGTTAATTTTGCTGCGACAGAAAATAAGTTTAAGGTTGATAATAAAAATAAAATAATCACTTTGAAATTAAAAATTGACACAAGTTTTGTGCCAATCATGGAATATTTTGAGATTTTTACTCACAGAATGGTTCAGTGCCGAAAAGCAGCAGAATTTTTAAATTACAAATTTGCTTTAGTGATTAATGATTTTAAACTGCTTTAATCATTTTGTGATTTTCCACTTTATTTCTTTTTCTTCTCCAGCGAATTCTAACCATTGTCCATCTCTATCAACTACAAACCATTTTTTCTTAGCCTCTGACCAAATCATCGGATCGTTTCTAAAGTAAGGTTTTTTCACCACTTCTTTTGGTTTTAACCTATCAAGTTCTAACCATTTTTTGAATACAGTTTCAATTGCATAATCCAAGTTTCTTGAGTTTGCCCATTTGGCTACAATGTCTATGGCTTTTTTTCCTTTTTTGACAGAACCAGCTAATTCTAAGAGTTGTTTCGCGGGACGAGTAAACCTGGAATATATTATTTTTCTTTTTTTTGCGTTTTTTTTAATCTCTTCCAAAGATAATCCCTTGCTATAGAAGTAGTGATTAACAATTTCCTGAATTGCTGTTTCTTTTATTTCTTTTTTTGTATTTTTTTTAGACATACCAGTGGAGTGTTTTCCTGTTTTTAAGTATATCGCTTAAAAGAAAAAACAGCAACAATGGCTGTAAAAATGGAACTGTGGGGTCGTATCTTCTGATGATACGACCCCTGCTCAGTAGACGAAGAACGGGGGATTAGTCCTTCGCTACAATATAATGTGCTTTATTTTCCGAAGGAAGGTTCGGCAGTAAACTGCTCGCGGACTCGAACCGCAACTGCATATCTCGAGATTTCTCTGCGAGATCGGGACTAGCGCCCCACTACAGTCGTCAACCATGAACTCGAACCTTCTCTTCGGTGCTGTAGGGAAGCGGGATAGAACGCTTCTGTAATATTAGTATATATCATTTAACAATCTTGTCAAGTAGTTATCAATAGACCCGGCTTAGTGACAATCACTAGGCCGGGTCTATTGTGTTTGGGCTGTTCTAATTTTGACAATTTTTAAAATTACTGTAAAAAGAAAATAGAATGTTTAGTGAAAAGCCCTTTTGGGATGGTTCTTTTTCAAAAGAAGAAGGAGGAAGCATGAATGGTAGATTAGAGGTAATCACGGGATGTATGTTTTCTGGGAAGACCGAGGAATTAATCCGGCGAATAAAGAGGGTGAGGATTGCCCATGGCCATGTGCTTGTTTTCAAGCCGACAATCGATGACCGTTATAAACAAAACGCGATTGTTACTCACTATGGCCGCGAACTTGATGCCCATCTTTTTATTCCAGGGCATGAGTCGTTTGGTACTCTAAAAGAAGTCATGGGCGAGAAGAAGTTGCGTGGAGCAACGGTCGTGGCTTTTGACGAGGGGAATTTTTTCTCCGACAAGTTGCCAGCGTTGTGTGAAGTTTTAGTTGCGGAAGGTAAACGAGTAATCGTCGCTGGATTGGATCTTACTTTTGCGGGCAAGCCATTTGGGCCAATGCCGGCATTAATGGCTCTGGCAGATGATGTAGCCAAACTGCACGCTGTCTGCGTGAAGTGCGGTGAGGACGCTACTCGTACTCAACGCTTGATTGACGGTAAGCCAGCTCCATTGAACGACGAAGTAGTCAAAGTCGGCGGTCTTAAAGACTACGAAGCTCGTTGTTTAGATTGTTGGGAAATAGGATAATAATCCTTTTCTGTGTTAGCCCCGATGATGTTTGTCGGGGCTTTTTTTTGAAAAAAATATGAATCTGTGATAGCTTAGAAACATATGTTACATAGAGTTTTTATTGCTATTAATCTTCCCGGGGATATCAAAGAAAAATTATTTAATTTTTCAAATAAATATCCTAATTTACCTGTTCGCTGGGTTAAGAGAGAAAATATTCACATTACCTTAAGTTTTTTAGGTAATCTTGATGACAATCAACTATTAGACACCATGGAAATAGTCAGGAAAGTTATCTCTTCTTATAACTCTTTTTCTGTTAAATTCAGCAAAGTCAACTATGGTCCTATTGGAAAAAATCCTCCAAGAATGATTTGGGCAGAGGTGGAAGAAAATAAAGAATTAGCTCGACTCCATACTGATTTAGAAGATGAGCTTTTTAATTTATCAAGTTATCAGTATAAGACAAAAGAAAACAGGGCTTTTTCTGCGCATATTACATTGGGTAGAATTAAAAGTTTTAAATTTAGAAAATTAGGACAGCGTCCAGAGATAGGCGAGGATATAAATATAAGTTTTCAAGTTAATTCAATAGATGTTATTGAAAGTAATCTTAAGAAAACAGGTCCAGAATATACAATTTTAGAATCAATATCATTAATTTAATTTATGAGAGTTCATTTTATTGGCATAGGCGGAATAGGGGTATCTTCTTTAGCTCAATATTATTTAGCAAAAGGATCAGAAGTGTCTGGTTCTGATTTGGCATTTTCTGAAATTACTGAATTATTGAAAAATAAAGAAGCCAAACTTTTTTTAGAAGGGCATAAGAAAGAAAATATTTCTAAGGATTTGGATTTGGTTATTTTTAGTCCAGCAGTTCAAGAAGATAATCCGGAAATTATTCAAGCAAAAGATTATGGAATTAAAGTATTGAGTTATCCTCAAGCCCTTGGTAGATTAAGCAAAGATTATTTCACAATTGCTGTGTCTGGTAGTCATGGTAAAAGCACAACAACTGCAATGCTTTCTTTAATATTAATAAAAGCAGGATTGGATCCTACTGTGATTTTAGGCACGAAATTAAAAGAATTTGAAAATAGCAATTTTCGCTTAGGACATTCTAAATATTTAATTATTGAAGCAGACGAATATCAGGCATCATTTCTTAATTATTATCCCAATATTATTGTTTTGACTAATGTAGAAGAGGAGCATCTTGATTTTTTTGGCAGTTTTGAAAATATTTTTAGGGCATTTCGCGATTATGTAAATCATTTGCCAGAAGATGGATATTTGGTGATAAATTCTGACGATGAAAATGTAAAGAAAATAAGGAGAGCAATAGATGTTAAAAATATTAACATCAGGCCATATTCTTTATTGTTGCCAGAATCAACTCAGCTTAAAAATATTTTAAAAATTCCTGGAGATTATAATATTTCCAATGCTATGGCTGCTTTAACTATTGCTCGGATTTTAGAAATTACAGACAAAATTTCTTTTGAAGCACTTTCAGAATACATAGGGGCTTGGAGAAGATTTGAAATTAAAGAAGCGCGCATAGATGATAAAAATTTTACCATTATCTCTGATTATGCTCATCATCCTACAGAAGTAGAAGTTACACTAAGAGCTGTTAGGGAAAAGTGGCCAAAAAAAAATATTTGGACCGTTTTTCAACCACATCAATATCAGCGTTCATTTTATCTTTTTGAAAAAATAGTTAAAGTTTTTAAAGAAGCAGAAGTTCAGAAAATTATTTTTGTTCCTATTTATAGCGTAGCAGGGAGGGAAACAGAAGAAATTAAGCACAAAGTTAGTTCTTTAAAAATAGTTGAAGCAATAAGAGAAGAACGAAAAGACGAAAGAAAAAATATTATATATATTTCCAGCTTACCAGAAGTGAAATCTTTTTTAGAGAAAACTATTCAAGGTGAGGAAATAGTGGTAATAATGGGAGCCGGAGATATTTATAAATTATCTAAAATGTTTTCCACTTGACGAGAAGATGATATAAAAGATACTATATATTAACGAAGTTTTTTAGTCGTAGAGAATAAAAGGTCGCAAAAAATTTAATTTTATTTTAAAAAAATGGATATACTCTATTATGTGTTAATTGCTTTAGCTGCCCTAATAATAGCTTTTCTCGTTGCTAGTAAAAAAGGAGTAAAATTTGGTAAGAAAAAGGGCGAATCACAAGCCCCGTCGTCTAACAACGATGCTGCGTAAAAAAGTTCAATTTTAGAACAGAAACAAAGAGCGTACTTCAGGGCGCTTTTTGTTTTCACCCTTGATTTATTCTTTGATTCGTGTTAGATTTATTTTGTTAGACATAGCACTATTGATATTACTAAAATGTTTACAAAAACAATTGATACTTTGACAATAGCCGTCATGGTTGTTGCATTAATAATTTTGGTATTAGAATCAGCCCCAATTTATAGTGCGACTTTAAGTATTTTTAACGCTAATATTTATGGTTTCTAAAATTGACATATCATTATCAGCCGAACTGAGAGAGAGTTTTGGCAGAAAAGTTAAAGATTTACGCGCGCAAGATTTATTGCCAGCCGTAGTTTATGGTCAAAAAACTGAAAATTTGGCTTTAGTTTTAAATTTTAAAGAGTTTGAAGATGTTTTTAAGAAGACAGGAGAATCTTCTTTAATTAATTTAAAAATTAAGGACAAGGAAGAAGAATTACCGGTTTTAATTCACAGTTTTCAAAAAGACCCGTTATCTGGTAAAATTATTCATGTTGATTTTTATAAGCCTGATTTAGAAAAGAAAGTTAAAGCAATAGTTCCGTTGAAGATTGAGGGGTCTTCTCCAGCAATCAAAAACTTAGGAGGAACTTTAATCAAAAATCTTACAGAAGTAGAAGTCAAGGCGTTGCCAACAAATATTCCACACGAGATAATAGTAAATGTTGATTCCTTAGAAACAGCAGGTAGTGAAATTTTTGTTAAAGACCTGAATATTCCAGAAGGCGTAGAGGTTTTGAAAGATCCAGAAGAGGTAGTAGTCTTAGTGGCTGCCGCTGTAAGAGTTGAGGAAGAGTTAGAAAAAGCGATAGAAGAGAATATAGAAAACATAGAAGGTGTTGTCAAAGAAGGAGAAGAAGGTGAAACTGAAGATGGTGATGATAAAGAGAAAAAAGAAGAAGGGTCTCAACAAGAGCAAGAAGAAAAGAAAAAATAACAAACCATGAGGGGGATTTATAAAAAAATTATATTTAGTTTAGTATTTTTGGCGCCTTTAGCGTCATTTTTATTTCTTCCATTAGTTTTCGCAGAAGAAGATTTAGAAAAAACTTGTCAGCCGTTATTAGAGGATTCCGACAATGCTTGTAAAGGAATGTCTGACAAAGAATGCCAGTCAGTACTGAATAAATGTCTTGATTTTTATCAAGGGAGAAGTGATTATTACGAGGACAAAGTTGATGAGACTAAAAAAGAGAAAAAAACTTTTCAAAATCAAATATATATTTTGAGAAGTAAGATTAATAAATTAAATAATGAAATTTATAAAAGCAATTTAATGGTTAAAGATATTAAGTTGCAGATTAAAGATACATCAAATTCCATTGACGAAAACGGAAATAAAATAGAGGATTTAAGAGGAAATTTATCGGAACTATTAAGAGTAATTTACGAACAGGATCAGAGATCTTTATTAGAAGTAATGTTGGCAGAAGAAGAACTCTCTGATTTTTTTGACGAATTGGCTAATTTAGAGGCGTTGAGTTTAAAAAATCAAGATTTGCTTGGACAAATTAAAGCGCTTAAAAATGATTTAGAGAATCAAGAATACGCTTTGGAGAACGAAAAAGGGGAATTAGAGCAATTAGTAGTTACGAGCACTTTACAAAAAAAACAAAATCAAAATTTAAAAAATGATCAAGAATGGCTTTTGGAGAAGACAGAAGGAAGAGAGGACTTATATCAGGAATATTTAGAGGAGAATCAAGACAAGGCAGCTGAAATTAGAAAAAGAATTTTTCAATTAGCACAAATTTCTGAAGGTAATGCACCGAGCTACGAAGAGGCCTATGCTTTGGCTCAATATGTGGAAACAGCCACGGGAGTGCGTGCCGCGCTTGTATTGGGTTTATTACAAGTCGAATCAGCTATAGGGAAAAATGTTGGACAATGTAATTGTGCTGGAAGAACATCTTGTAGACATCCCGAGATAGGATGGAAAAAAGTAATGACAAGCAGTCAGTGGAGTGCGTTTTCAAAGATAACCAAAGATTTAGGGTTGGACATAGACACCACACCTATTTCTTGCTCTATAAATGGAGGAAAGGTGCAATGGGGAGGAGCTATGGGTCCTGCCCAATTTATGCCTAATACATGGCTCAATCCGAGTAATCCAGAAAAAGGTTATAAAAAGAAAGTAGAGAATATAACCGGAGAACCAGCTAACCCATGGAAAATAAAAGATGCCTTTTTAGCAGCAGGTCTTTACTTGAAAGATTGGGGAGCAAATAAACAAACATTAAGTAAAGAAGTCGGAGCTGTTACAGCTTATTTGTGTGGGACATCAATAATGACATCAAGATGTAAAAGCGCCGGGGGCTATGGTTATCGTAACTTGGTTATGGAAAAGGCCAGCCAATGGGAGAAATGGGCAGACGAGGGAGTGTTTTAACATATATTAAATTATTATTCTAAATCCCGGCAAGAAGAAGTAATTTCATCCAAATCTCCTGACATTATTGTTTCCAAGTTATGCCAGGTTTTTTTAATCCTGTGATCAGTAACACGGCTTTGTGGAAAATTATATGTCCTAATTTTTTCTGCTCTTTTTGCTTGTCCAATTTGATCTTTTCTTTTTGTGCCTAATTCTTTTGCTTCTTCCTCTTCTTGTTGTACAAGAAGCTTTGCTTGCAGAATGGCTAAAGCATTTTCTTTGTTTTGGAGTTGATTTCTTTCGTTTTGTGAAGCAACAACAATGCCAGTTGGAACATGAGTGATTCTTATAGCTGTTTCTCTTTTATTTACATTTTGTCCGCCAGGGCCAGATGACCTAAAGGTGTCGATTTGTAAATCTTCTGGCTTGACTTGAATTTGTGTTTTAGTTGGTTTTGCCAAAACAGCTACTGAAGCAGTTGAAGTGTGAATTCTACCTTGTTTTTCTGTGCTTGGAATTCTTTGGACCCGATGAACACCTGCTTCGTGTTTCATTTTTAAATAAACATCTGTTCCTGTAATCTGAAATGCTACTTCTTTATATCCGCCCAATTCAGTGCGATGACAATTTAATATTTTGACTTGCCAATTTTGTGTTTCAGCGTATTTGGAATACATATTAAATAAATCGAAAGCAAAAAGGGACGCCTCTTCTCCTCCGGCGCCAGCCCGGATTTCAATTATTATTGATTTAGGACCCTTATTTTCTTTGTCAGATCCCTTTAGCATTTTTTCTAGATCATTTTCTGTTGTTTGTTTCTTGTCTAAAAGAGTTTGTTTTTCCTCTTGGGCTAAGGAAATTAACTTTATATCCTTTTCAGTAGTAAGGATTTTTTCAACTTCTTCTGATTGTTTATTGATTTCCTCTAAATCTTTTTGTTTTTCAATAATTTTTTCGTAAATTTCTTTTTCTTTTTTGAGTTTGCCTTGTTTTTCCCAATTAGAAGATGTCTCAATTAACTTGAGTTCTTCAATGACTTTTTGATATTCAGATTTTATTTTTTCTAAATTATACATATTAGTATTTTAGCATAAAAAAACAGCCGGCATAGCTGTTTTTTAGTATTCTTATGATTATTTTTTCTTCATTTGCTCTTTTTTCGCCATTCGTTTTTTGAATTTTTGGACTTGACCCATAGCGTCAATTATTCTTTCTTTACCAGTATAAAAAGAATGACAGGCAGAGCATACCTCTATTTCTATGTTTTCTTTTGTTGATCCAATTTCAAATGTGTTCCCACAGGAACATCGGACTTGAGCGTTTGGATAATATTTTGGATGAATATCTTTTTTTGCCATAATTATCTATATTAACAAAAATATTCTTGATGTCAATGTTTTTAATAAAAAAGTCTTGATTTAATTTTGATATAGTGATAGATTAGTGATACTATAATTTCATGGTAGAAACAAAAAAGAAAACAACTAAAAAAAGTGATTTTGGTATTGATGTTGAGGAGATGACTAAAGCAGGTGTCTATTTTGGACATCGCGTTTCTAGATGTCATCCTAAAATGAAACCATATATCCTGGGCGTAAAGGGAAGTGATCATATTAATATTATTGACCTTGAAAAAACAAAAGAGTTTTTAGCTAAGGCATTGGAACATATAAAGGAGTTGGTACAGAAAGAAAAAGTTTTGCTTTTAGTAGGAACAAAGCTTCCAACTAGAAATTTAGTAAAGCAAATTGCTGAGGATTGTGATTTGTTTTATGTAAATCAACGCTGGATAGGCGGAACACTCACTAACTTTAAGATAATTAGAGAAAGAATTGACTATTTCATAGAGCTTGAATCAAAAAAAGAAAAGAAAGAATTGGACAAATACACCAAAAAAGAACGACTTGAATTTGACAGAGAGTTGTCTCGCTTAGAACAGAAGTTTGGTGGTATTAAAAAAATGAAAGGACTTCCCGACGCGCTTTTAGTTTTGGATATGAGGCAAGATGATTTAGCCATTAAGGAGGCCAAGCGAAAAGGAATTCCAGTTATTGCTGTTGCTGATACTAACGTTGACCCAACACTGGTTGATTATTTTATTCCCGCTAATGATGATGCTATAAGTTCGGTAAAATATATATTAGAGAAAGTTGAGAAAGTTATTAAGGATAATAAGCCAAAAAAATAGTTATGATTAATAAAATTAAAGAGATTCGTCAGCAAACTGGTGTTTCTCTTGGACTTTGTGAGAAGGCCCTTAAAGAAACAGACGGCGATATTGATAAGGCCAAGGAGCTTCTCAGAAAATGGGGACAGGCTTTGGCAGGCAAAAGAGGCGGAAGAGATACCAGAGAAGGTCTTATAGAATCATATATTCATGCTAATAAAAAACTTGGAGTTTTGCTTAGTTTGGGATGTGAAACAGATTTTGTTGCTCGAAATAAGGATTTTCAAGAATTGGCTCACAAAATTGCATTACACATAGCAGCGATGAATCCTATTTATGTCGGATCAGAAGATATTCCCAACGAAGTGATTGAAAAAGAAAAGGAAATTTATCAAGAGCAAATGTTAAAGGAAAACAAGTCAAAAGACATAATGGATAAAGTTATTGAAGGCAAACTTGAGAAATATAGGAAAAGTGTTTGTTTGCTTTTACAGCCATATGTCCAAGACGATACTAAAAGTGTTCAGGATTTAATAAATGAACACATTGCTAAAACCGGAGAGAATATTATCGTGAATCAATTCGTGAGATTAGAAATTTAAGGATATTTGGAAATTTAATTTTCAAATATTTTATTTATGTCTAACTTACCCGCTTTAATTATTTCATTAATTAGTTTTGGAGCCATGTTTTTTATGATTGCAAAAAAATGGCCAGAATTAAGGGCAATAGAGATTTTACCACGCAATCCATTAGAGAAATCGATGCAAGGAAGAATGAGAGATAGGATAGCTGGATTGGGTCAGAATAAAAATATTGTTACTGAAAAATTTTTGAGAAAATTACTTGTTAAAACTAAAATTCTATTTATGAAGGGAGAAAGACGGGCAGATCATTATTTGCGTCGTGTTTCTCATTCTGAAAAATTTAAAGACGACTATTGGAGCAAAATGGATAGAGATTAATGCCGAGGTAGCTCAACGGTAGAGCAACGGTTTTGTAAACCGTAGGTTGGGGGTTCAAGTCCTCTCCTCGGCTATTTTATTAGAATCGCTTAAAGGCGGTTTTTTTGATAAAATAAAATAATTCAAAAATTTTTTAATAAAATATGAAAAAGATAATTTTAGAGATTCGCAAAGAGCTTAGGACAAATACTGATCCTAAATATAAAAAAGGAGAACTTAATTTTTTTAAGGAGAAAATAAAGACCTATGGCGTGAGAAGTCCTGTTTCTCAAAGAATTTCCAAAGAATATTTTAAGAAGATTAAGCATTTAGAAAAAGAAAAAGTTTTTTCTCTTTGCGAAGAACTTTTGGAATCAGGATATATTCAAGAAATTGGCATTGCTTTTCGCTGGGCATATAAATTGAAAGACCAATACGAGAAAAAAGATTTTAAGATTTTTGAGGGATGGCTTAAAAAATATATTTCTAACTGGGCAAATTGTGATGATTTTTGCACACACAATCTCGGATATTTGATAAACAAATTTCCCGAATTTATTCCGAAAATAAAGAAGTGGACAAAATCTAAAAATAGATGGGCAAGGAGGGCGTCAGCAGTAATTTTTATTTATCCAGTCAAACATAAAAAATATCTTAAACATATTTTTGAGATTGCTGATATTCTTTTATTAGACGAAGACGATATGGTTCAAAAAGGATATGGCTGGATGTTGAAAGAGGCAAGCAATATTTACCCCAAAGAAGTTTTTGATTTTGTAATGAAGAATAAAAATAAAATGCCTCGCATTTCCCTAAGATATGCTATTGAAAAATATCCAAAAGCTTTGAGAAAAAAAGCAATGCAGAGATAGAATGTTTATTTTGGCGGGAAAAGAATTAGAGCAGCCGCGCCAAGAAGAGTGATATTTTCTTTTAAGGGCGTGGCTATAATTTTAGGGGGAACAAGATATTTGTCAATATTCTTTTTGATATTAGGTAAAATAAATTTTTCGTTATTTAAGAATACCGCTCCACCTACGGTGATGATTTCTGGATTATAAGCAATGATTATATTAGAAAATCCTCTGGCATTGATTAGCC
>Ga0307992_1000197_pt1 | contig 39150 bp, 35 predicted proteins | sample EllFjometagen133_FD_203162 | JGI IMG/M metagenome (GOLD analysis project Ga0307992, IMG submission 203162) | Marine microbial communities from Ellis Fjord, Antarctic Ocean - #133 | ecosystem: Environmental > Aquatic > Marine > Unclassified | place: Southern Ocean | collected 2014-10-08
TCAGAAATTCCAATAATTATTTCCCCGCCACTTTTATTAGCAAAAGCAGAGATGGTCTGGATAATTTCTTTTGATTCAGACAAAGAGGATTTAAACTCCAAATTTTCAGATTCTTCTTTGCTGATTAAGTTTTTAATGTTTTGTGTCATAAACATTTTATTATTTCAATAGGGTTGGAATATGTTTTGTTACTATTTTTCTAATTTGTTTTGACATTATTGTTTGGTTTTACTAATATAAAGGTATATGCAAAATGAATGGAAAAAAGTTTCGCGGTTAATGTTAGGGGTTATTCTGACATTGGGAACAATAATTGGAGTTTTAACATTAACTGGCACTCATGAAACAGTAAGGAAATATTTAGCAGGTATTTTTATTGTTTTAATTGCTATGTTCGGCTCTATAGGTTCAATGGATTCTAATTTAAGTTCTGGTCCCGAAATGTCGGATGGTTTGGTGGAGGTTACTAGGGTTATTGATGGAGATACCATAATTATTTCTGGAGATAGAAAAGTTCGTCTTCTGGGTATCAATGCTCCAGAGTCTGGTGATTGTTTTTTCGAAGAATCCAGAGATGCTTTAGCAGAGCTTATCGATGGTGAAAAAGTGGACTTGAAAAAAGATGTTTCTGGAATGGATAATTTTGGACGTTTGCTAAGATATGTATTCTTGCCAAGTGGCAGTGAATATACAGACGATATGTTTGTTAATCAACGTCTCTTGAGAGAAGGATACGCGGATATTGGTTCAGCTTCTCAGGATAGAGTATATAGGAGTCTTTTGGTTTCTGCTCGTAATCAAGCAGTTACCGAAAGAAATGGAATGTGGGGAGTTTGTGAAGATAGGGGAGATACAGCGGAAACTGAATACCCTCTAGAGGGAAACGACCAGCCTCAAGATTCTGATTGCACTATTAAGGGAAATATTTCTCGGCTTAATTTAGGAAAAACATATTTTTTTGTTGGTTGCTCTAACTACGACAAAGTAAAGATAGATTTTAGTAAAGGAGAGCAATATTTTTGTACAGAAGAAGAAGCTATAGAAGCAGGTTTCACAAAGAGTGGCTCTTGCCGATAATTTAGTTATATAAATTTTGTGGTCAGAGGGGTTAATTTTCATTATTAACCCCTCTGATGTGTTATCGCTTTTTTTTAGTTAGTGTTCGAATTGGAATTTAACTTGTCCCAGAGAGGTTTGTGTTTTTTTGCTTTTGTCAGACACATTCTGTAAATTGATTCTTTTTTGTGGACAAGAATCTCGAAGTTCACCTAATAACGATTCTCTGACGAATATATCCGTCGTCCAGATGTCGTTTTGGTAGTAAACGTATATGTCGTTTTTGATCCTCCTTCCTCCCGTTATATTGGGAGTCTTTTTGTTTGCGATGACTTGTTATAAAGAACGAAAATTATTTACCAACTTTTAATTCTTTTTTTAGTTTTTTCTTTTTCGTTTTCTCTCTTTAATATATCTTTCAACGGCTTGTTTGGTTGTGAGCCAATTTCTTTCTTCTTTGTGTGCCTCAAGTTTTCCTTGTCGAGCTAATAAATTGAGATATTTCGCAGAATACGGACATGAATTACTCGCTTGTTTTAGAAAAATAAATTTCTCTCTTTTATTTAGAGAAGGGGTTAAGATTTTTAGATAAATATCTAAAGAACGTTCAATCGCTTGAGCAATAAATCGAACGAAAGGAATTAAATTTCCTTTGTCTGCTTCGGTTAGTACTCTGTAATATTTTTTTCTATCATTTTTCAAAATAATCACTAATGGATATCCTGACTGCATTAAAATTAAATTCATTATCAATCGCGTTGTTCTGCCGTTGCCATCAAAAAATGGGTGTATATAAACCAATTTATGATGTATTAGCGCGGATAATTCAATAACAGATATTTTATTTTGGTTTTTTTGCCACCATTCTATCAATTTTGACATTTCGTAAGGTACATCAATGGCTTCTGGTGGTTTATGTTCTGCCCCACCAATTATTACATTACTGTTTCTATATTTTCCCGCCCATTCTTTTTCAGTCTCTTTTGTTATTATTTGATGTAAGTTTCTTATTAATTGTTCAGAAATAGTTTGTTTTTTATTGTTTTCTATTAAATCAAATAAATATTCTAGTGCTTCGTAATGGTTTTTTGTTTCAAGGTGATCTTTGAGTGGTTTTCCTTTGACCGTAATGCCTTCACTAATCACTAAAAAAGTTTCTTTCAATGTCAAGCTGTTTCCTTCAATACCATTTGAATTGTAGGTCATTTCTATTTCAAATTGTTTCTGGAGTTTTTTCACGGCTGATGGAGGCAATGGACTAAAACTATTTAAAGTTTTTAATTTCTGTTCAATCCTATTTTTTATTTTATTGTCTAAATATTTCATAAAATAATGTTAATATGGTTTATCTTTGTTTTTATGTTATACCATATTAAGGATTTAGTCAAGCAAAATAAATTTACCAACTTTTAATTCTTATTTTATTTAAGGAAATGTTTCCATGCTGGGACAAAAGAGATTTTCCCTTCGGGATATTTTTCTTCTTTTTCGAGGTCGTTGGTGAAAATGAACCCTTGCTTTAGTTTGTAATGTTCCATTGTGTTTAATAAAGCAGTTATTTCTCTCTCTTCTGTCTTTGGGCTTGATAAATCAAAACATACTTGCATCAATTTTGTTACTTTATTTTTTTCGCTTACAACGAAATCAATTTCACCATTTTTTTCTATTTTTGGACCATAGTATATTTTGGGATATTTTATTTGTAGTTCATTAAAAACGAAGTTTTCTAGAATTTTCCCCGCATTTTGACTAAATTTGAAGCCAAGTTCGGCATATATCCCTAAATCGCAAACATAAGTCTTGTCAGGATTATATATTTGTTTTTTTATAGAATAATCATAAACAGGGATACTGTAGAAAAGGAAGGATCCTTTTAAATATTCTAGATAATTTTTTACTGTATTTAAACTAGGAATTTTGGTCATTTTTGATATTTCTTCAAGACTCAGAGTGGTGCCAGCATTGGTTAACAGAAAGTTTGTTATTTCCCGCAAGGATGCTTCGCGTTTTATTCTGTATCTTAAAATTATATCCCTATAAATTATATTTTTAAAATATTCTTGTAATAAAGGGCGATATCCAGTTTTAATAATTTCTGGGAATCCGCCATTTTTTATATATTCATTGAATATTTTTTTTATTTTTATTTTTTTTTCTTGATCATAAATATCGTTCTTTTGAAATTTAGGCATTTTAACCCAAATATATTCTTTAAATGAAAATGGATGCAATTTGATGGGGATATTTCTGCCTGTTAATTTAGGAGAGATTTCTTTTGAGAGTAAAGTGGCATTGGACCCGCTTACAAATATTTTATATTTTGTATTTTCTCTTAAACGGTTTAAAAATTTATCCCAATTTTCAATATTTTGAATTTCATCAAAAAAAAGATAGATTATTTTTTTTGTGTCTGGTTGCAATAATTCCAAATAGCTTTCCAGTAGTGTATTAAAGTCGTTTGAGTTAAAATTGACTAATCTTTCATCTTCAAAGTTAAAGCATAGGCATTGTTTCTCCTTAATGTTTTGCTCTTTTTTGATTTTTTGCCAGATTAATTTCATTAAATATGATTTTCCGCATCTTCTTACTCCCGTTATTATGATAATCTCTTTTGTTTTTAAAGTTTTAGCGTTAAAATTATCTGAACTTAAAACTTGCCGTTTGTATGAATTTTTAACGTTTAAGAATGATTTTTTTTGTTCAACAATTATTTCTTTTAAGATTTCTTTATTAATCATAAAATTATGTTAAATATATTACAACAGTATTATAATATATTGTGCAATATATTGCAATGGCGTTGTAATATATGATAAGAAATTTACCAACTCTTAATTCTTTTTTTAGTTTTTTCTTTTAAGTCTCTATAGGCTTTGTGGGTGTCTTTTTCTAAGACAGGGGATATCAATCTTAAAATTTCCGAGCCCAAGATTTTATATCTTCCGCCTATTTTATTAGCACGAATAATACCGCTTTTCAACCAGCGTTTAATCGTGCTTTTGCTGATTCTTAAAAAATCTCTTGTCTCCGCAGTATTGTATATTTTATCTGGTTCTATTTTACTCATACCTTAATTTTACAACCATTATTAAGGGTGTCAATAGGTGTCAGTAGTGTTTTGTGTGGAAAACTAAATACGGACCCCTGGGGTCCGTATTATTTTTTTTATTTTACTTCAACTGCCATTCTTTATTGGCTTGCTCGTATCTTTCTGGGGTGCCAGTGTCAAACCATTGTCCTGGGTCATAGTAGCCAAATAGTTTTCCTTGTTCAGCTAATTGGGGGAAAACGTCTTTTTCTAACATAGCAAATTCTTTGTTTTTAACTAAATTAAATACCTCGGGTTCTAATATATAATACCCGCTGCTTATGAAATGAGATGGTGCTTGGGCTGGCTTTGGTTTTTCCACAAAACCAATAATTTTTTGTCCTTCTAATTTAACCACTCCATATTGAGAAGTATCTTCAACTTCTGTTAAGGCAATGGTGGCAATGGCTTTATTGTCTTTATGTGTTTTGTAGAATTTTTCGAAATCAACATCAAAAAGATTGTCACCGTTCATCATTAAAAATGTTTCTTTAAATTTGGGCAAAAGAATAAGGGGACCAGCGGTTCCCTTTGGTTTTTTTTCGATACAATAACTAATATTAAAACCAAATTTTTTGCCATCTCCAAAGTGGTCTTGCATTTTTTTATATAGATAACCAACACTTAAAATAATATCTTTTACTCCGTACTTTTTCAAAATATCCAAAACAAGTTCAGTTAAAGTTTTTCCCTGCATAGGAATCAATGATTTTGGAATGTTGTATGTCAGGGGATGCAATCTGGTCCCTTCTCCTCCAGCCAAGATAATAGCTTTTTTAATTGGAAGGTTCATAAATGTTTTTTTTAAATAAAATTTATTCTGCGTCTATGGCTTCCTGTGCCACGATTTTTTCATCCTTTTTAACAGCCCTTTTTACTTTTTTTCTGTGCACATAAAATTTTGAGACAGTAAAAACAAATATAGATGCTATTAAAATTCCCACAACATTTATCACAAAAATATCAAAAGATTGTTGGATTATCGCAGGATCTAAAATAGACAAAGCTATACCAAATGCACTTATTGGAAGGACAATAGCTACTGATATGGCTATACCAGGCATCGCTTCATTCATATTAGGTTTGATGGTAGCTAAAGCTCCTGCTAATCCAGAAATTATGGCTACTATAAAATATCCTGTAGATATACCTTTGTCAAAAAGAAAAAAATTGCTTATATTTTGAGCTTTTTCTTTAAAAATCAATCCAACTCCTACACTTAGAGCTATACAGAGGGCAAAAGATTTACTGATAGTTACGAGAGACCTGAAGATTAATTTTTTGTCCAAGATTACCACGCCAAGCCCTAAGCTTAATATTGAATAAAGTAATGGGGCCACAAGCATAGCGCCTATTAAAATTGGTGTATTGTTTAGCAGAATACCAAAGGTCGCCATTAGAGCTGATAGTCCTGTCATAAAAAAGAACTCTCTTCTTGGGGAACTATTTTCAATAAGGTCGTTAATAATTTGATTTTTATCATTACTTGTAATATTGTTGAAAATCGTTTTAAGCATATGGTTTATTTTATTGTTTCTTAATTATATAGTTTTATTTTGTTTATTTGCCATAAAGCAAGCTGCTTGATGCATGGATTCAAAGGTGCCGGCATCACTTAAAAATTTGTTTAATATTCGGTATGTGACTGTATCATTTTTTACGTAAAAGTTATTAATATCTGTAATTTCGTATTCACCGCGTGCTGAAGGCTTAATTGTCTGTATAATGTCAAAAATTTGTTTGTCGTACATATATATACCCATTATAGCTAAATTGGATTTTGGATTTTTTGGTTTTTCTTCAACATTAATAATTTTATTGTCTTTTATTTCAGCTATGCCAAATCTACAAGGGTCTTCTACTTTTTTTAAAAAGAAGCGCGCTCCGCTGGCTTGTTTTTCAAAGATTTCAACATCTTTTTTGAGCGATTCTTCAGTAATATTGTCTCCAAATATTAAAATAATTTTTTCTTTGTTGGCGAATTTTTCAGTCATTCTAAGCGCGTCTGCTGACCCTAACATAGTTTTTTGGACAATATACTCAATATTATTCAATCCCCATTCTTGGCCATTCCCCAAAAGACGCTCAAAAGCGCTGACATCTCTTTCGTTAACTACAATCATAATTTCTTTAATGCCCGCTGAATGCAATGTTTCTAAAGGATAACAAATCATGGGCTTATTATAGATAGGTAAAAGTGTTTTATTGGTTACTTTTGTGCATGGCAAAAGTCTGGTTCCTTTGCCTGCCGCTAAAATTATTCCTTTCATAATTAAATTACTTTAATTTTTATACGATAATATTTAATTTCAAGCTCTGCTTATAATTAAATTACTTTAATTTTTATACGATAATATTTAATTTCAAGCTCTGCTTAATTTGAGCGAAGCGAAAATCAAGGTTCTTGAGCGAAGCGAAAGGTTCTTATAATTAAACAAGGTTTAATTTCAAGCTCTGCTTAATTTGAGCGAAGCGAAAATCAAGGTTCTTGAGCGAAGCGAAAGGTTCTTATAATTAAACAAGGTTTAATTTCAAGCTCTGCTTAATTTGAGCGAAGCGAAAATCAAGGTTCTTGAGCGAAGAGAAAGGTTCTTATAATTAAACAAGGTTTAATTTCAAGCTCTGCTTATATTTGATTATTTTTTTTAATTGTTATTATCTTTAATTTATGATAATATATAATTATGATGAGCGCAAGATTAGAGAAAATTTTAAAATGGATAATTAGAATTGGGACAGTGGCAATTTTATTTCTGCCACTCTTTGTTTATAGACCAGTTCTCTATCCTTATATTTTTTCTAAAATTTTAGTGTTTCAAATTATAGTAGAAATTATTTTTGTTGCTTGGTTATTTTTGATTTTTTACTCCAAAGATAGAAAAAAATACAAGATAAATTTTAAAAATCCATTAATATTAGCGCTCACAATATTTATGGGTTTTTTAATTTTAACATCTTTTACGGGCGTGGATATTGGAAAAAGTTTTTTTAGCACGCAAGAAAGAATGACTGGGGTTATAACAATAATCCATTTTTATATATGGTTCTTGATTTTATCAACGCTTATAAAAACAAAAAAGGACTCAATACTTTTTCTTTGGGCAACATTATCTTGTTCTTTTTTGTTGGGATTATATGGTTTGGGACAAAAGATAGGATTACCTTTTCTATTGAAAAATAGTGCTGTTAGGATGAGCGCTACCTTAGGAAATCCAGATTTTTTGGGAGTTTACGCTTTGATGCATATTTTTTTGGCTGGCATATTAATTCCATGGTCAAAGAAAAATTTTTTTAAGATTTTGGCTTTTATACTTTTGATATTTAATTTAGTTGTTTTGTTTTTTACTGCTACCAGAGGGGCTATTGTTGCTTTTGGGATAAGCGCTTTCGTTTTTTTACTGCTTTTAATTTTTAGAAAAAAAACAAAAAAGTTTTTTAAAATATTATTAGTCTTTTTTTTGTTGCTATCTATTAGCTCTAGTATATTTCTTTATACAAATAGGAGTAAAGATTGGACGCAAAAAGCTCCAATCGCTGTACGAAGATTGATGTCTATTTCGCCTACATCCAATCAAGCAAGGTTAAAGTCTTGGAATATTGGATTAAAAGGCTTTAAAGAAAGACCTCTTTTGGGCTGGGGCCCCGAGAATTACAATATTGTTTTTAATAAACATTATGACCCTTGGTATTTAACAAAAAGTGAACAAGCTACTTGGTTTGACAAGACGCATAATCAGATTATTGATTTATTGGCTTTAACTGGAATTTTGGGAACTTTATCATATCTATCCATATTTTTTGTTCTTTTTTGGTTATTAAGAAAAAAGTATGTAAATACCGCTAATAAGGGAATTGTTATTATACTGGTACCATGCATGTTTTTGGCGTATTTTATTCAGAATTTATTTGTTTTTGACACTCCAACATCTTTGATTTTATTTTATTTCAGTTTATCCTTAGTTCATTTCTTAACTTCCTCGCAGGTTCAACCTCTTGCCCAGGTCCGACCTAGGCAGAAAGCAAACGGTCATTTTCCTTTGCCGGTTCTAATATTTCTGATTCTTCTTTTTGTTCCTTTTGCAATGTATAAATTTAATATTGAACCATGGGAACAAAGTCAGTTCGGGGTACGTGCTGTTCATGCTACTAAGATTGATTTAAAATCTGGATTACATTGGTATGGTAAATCATTGGACAGACCTTGTTTTACAAATGTAGAAGTTAGAACACAATTAGCGAAACAGATTAATGATGAATACAAAAAAATTAATGCTGACACCCCTGATATAGATTTACAAATTTTGTCGCAAGCCACAGAATTAACCATCAATGAATTTAAAAAGAGTGTTATTGACCATCCTAAAGATGTCCGCCATTTATTATATCTTGGTCAATTATATAATTTAGCGACTGGATATAACAAAGAATATATTGATAATGCTAAAGATGTTTTATTGCGCGCTAAGGGATTATCTCCAAAACGTCAACAAGTGCTTTATGCTCTAGGTAGAGCATATTTGGAGGCTGAAGAATATGAAAAAGCAGTAGAAATTTTTAAAGAAGCATATACTTTAGAGCCAAAAGTTGCGCTGTCTCGCAAAAATTTAGAAATAGTATTAAAAATACTTAAAGAGAGTAATTCTAATTTAGCTTCTGGTTTAGAAGAATTTTTAATTGAAAAAAAATAAGAAAAATGTTAGAATAATAAAGTGATAAAACTAATAAAATATTTATATGACAAAGATTAAGGAAATTAAATCTAGAGAAATCTTGGACTCTCGTGGTAATCCCACAATTGAGGTTAAGGTTGTTTTAGAAAATAATATACAAGCTAAAGCTGCTGTTGCTTCTGGAGCTTCCACTGGCAAATATGAAGCATTGGAATTAAGAGATAACGATGCTCGTTATTCTGGGAAAGGAGTTCTTGATGCTTGTCAAAATGTAGAGAAAATAATTGCGCCAGTATTGATTGGACAGGAAATAGATGTTAAAAAAATGGACGAGAAGATGTTGGCAATTGATAACACCCCAAGCAAAAGCAGGTTAGGAGCTAATGCAATTTTGGGTGTTTCTTTAGCTGTGGCACGGGCAGCAGCCCAAGACGCTAACCAACCTTTGTATAAATACATTAGAAAAATTTATGATATTTCTTCTACTGAATATATTCTACCTACCCCTTTATTTAATATTATAAATGGCGGAATTCATTCCGATTCAGGTTTAGATGTTCAGGAATTTATGGTTATTCCGGTCAGTCCAAAAACATTAAAAGAAAAAGTAAGGGTTGGAGATGAAGTCTTTGGAGCTTTGAAAAAAATTTTAAAAAAGAAAGGTTTAACTTTTGCCGTGGGAGATGAAGGTGGTTTTGCTCCGAAGCTTAAAAATACTGAAGAGGCCTTTAAACTTTTAGTCGCTGTTACAGAGTTTACCAAACACACCTTAGGTGAAGAGATATTTTTTGGCGTTGATGTAGCTGCTTCAGTTTTTTATAACGCAAAAAATAAAAAATATATTTTTGAAAAGCAGAAACGTTCCAGTAAAGATATGTCCAAGATTTATTGGAAATGGATCAAAAAATATCCTTTATTATTTTTAGAAGATCCTTTTGGGGAAGATGATTGGGAACCCTGGCCATCATTGACCAAAAAAGTTGAAGAATTGGAGCAAAAAATATTAGTGGTAGGAGATGATTTATTTGCTACTAATATTAAAAGATTAGAGAAGGGGATTGCGAATAAATCAACTAATGCAATTTTAATCAAATTGAATCAGATTGGAACATTAACGGAAACAATGCAATGTATTACTTTGGCCAAAAAAAATAATTACAAAGTTATTATTTCTCATCGTTCTGGGGAAACTAATGATACTTTTATTTCTGATTTGGCTGTTGCCGTAAATGCTGATTTTATCAAAGCAGGCGCCCCTAATAGGGGAGAAAGAGTGGCTAAATATAATCGGCTGATGGAGATAGAGGACGAATTATTCCATATCCCTCAATGGCCGGAAAGAAAATAAACAGAAAACTGACCCAGAAAACTGACCCGACGGGTCAGTTATGAGTCAATTCAATTATACAACATTATAAATTAGAAAAAAATGATTGATAAAAGTAAATACAATCAACGAGTAATGTTGGTTATTTTAGATGGTTGGGGCGTAGCGTCAGCTAATGAAGGCAATGCTATTGAGCTGGCTCAAAAGCCTTTTTTTGATAGTTTAAAAAGAAAATATCCTTATACTGAACTTTGCGCGCATGGTCGTAGAGTAGGTTTGCCTGTTGGTCAACCAGGAAATTCTGAGGCTGGTCATTTAAATTTAGGCGCTGGCCGGATTGTTCGTGACGATGCGCTTAGCATTAACGAATCTATTAAAAATGGCAGATTCTTTAAAAATCCAGCTTTTTTGGAAGGAATTTCTTATTGGAAAGAACACAAATCCAAAGTTCATCTTATGGGGTTAGTAACAGAAGAAAATAGTGCGCATTCTTCCCCAAAGCACTGGTTTGCTATGATTGATTTTTTAGAAGAACAGGGCATTAAAGAAGTTTTTTTACATCTTTTTACTGATGGTAGGGATTCGGCTCAGCATGCGGCAATTAGAATTTTAGAAAGATTTGAAGAAAAGATGCATCATCATTTTTTAAAAGTGTATATAGCTAGTATAGTCGGACGTTTTTATGCCATGGATAGGGTTAAAAGATGGGAGAATATTGAAAAGGCGTATAATCTTTTGGTTCACGGACAGGGATTTAAAGTTTCTAGCGCGCAAGAAGCAATTGTGCGCGCGTATAATCGCAAAGAAACAGATGAGTTTATTAGCCCCACAGTGATTATTAATTCTAAAGAAAAACCAATAGGACTAATAGGAGATAATGATTTAGTTTTTTTTATGAATCTAAGGTCAGATAGAGCCAGAGAACTCAGTAAGGCCTTTGTCCAAAAAGATTTTAACAAAAAAAATCCACAAGCCCTTAAAAGAAGAAAATACCTTTCTAATTTATTCTTTGTGGCTTTAACAGATTTTGGTCCAGATTTAGATGACATTAGAACAGCTTATCCTAGTCAAGATATTGAGAATACTTTGCCCATTGTTTTAGATGGAGCTAGTCAGGTTTATATCGCTGAAACCGAAAAATATGCTCATATTACTTTTTTCTTTAATGGAGGGCATGCCCATGTAGTGTCTAATGAAAAGAGGATTATTGTACCATCTCCTAATGTTGTTTCCTATGATTTATGTCCAGAGATGAGCGCGAATAAAATTTGTCAAAAGATTTCTCGAGAAATTAGGCTTAATAAGCCCAATTTTATTGCGCTTAATTTTGCCAACACAGATATGGTTGGACATACCGGCAATTTAAATGCAGCTATTAAAGCAGTAGAATGCGTTGATAGTAATTTAAAAAGATTAGTTCATTTAGCGCAAAAAGAAAAGTATTCTATAATTATTACTGCTGACCACGGCAATGCCGAGGAAATGATTGATTTAAAAACTGGAGAAATTAAAACCACCCATACTACTAACCCAGTTCCTTTTATTTTAGTTAGTTCAGAATTTAAATCCGCAAAATTAAGAAATGGCGGTAGTCTATCAGATGTAGCGCCGACGATTTTAACTTTAGCTCAGATTAAGAAGCCAAAAAAAATGACGGGACAGAGTCTCATTAAAACGTAAACTTTATATTAATATTATGTCCGAGAATATTCAACCAGTCATTCTAATAATTTTAGATGGTTTTGGCGTGGCCCCAGTTGGTAATGGCAATGCTGTTACTTCGGCGCGTTTGCCGATTTTAAATCAATTAGTAACTGATTATCCGTCTACTACTATTCAGGCATCGGGAGAATCAGTTGGTTTGTCTTGGGGTGAGCCTGGGAATTCCGAGGTAGGGCATTTAAGTTTAGGAGGAGGCCGTATTGTTTGGCAGAGCTTGCCTCGCATTACGCAGGCTATTACAGATAATAGCTTTTTTAACAATCAGGCCTTTTTGCAAGCTATTGAGCATACAAAAAAAAATCAATCAGATTTGCATTTAATCGGTTTAATTTCCAGTGGAGTTATTCATTCATCTATCAATCATTTACATGCTCTTCTAGAATTGGCCGCTCAAAGGGGCGTAAAAAATGTCTATGTACATGCTTTTTTAGATGGCCGAGATTCTCCTAAAGATAGCGCTAATGGTTTTATTTCCAACTTAATGTCAAGAATGGAAGATTTAAAAATTGGCAAAATAGCCTCTCTTTCTGGACGTTTTTATGCCATGGATAGAGACAATCATTGGGAGAGAACAGAAAGGACCTATTTGGCTATAGTTAAGGGTTTTACGGAACAAGAATTTGATAATCCCTTAAAGGCTATTGAATCTTCATATCAGGCTGGAATATATGATGAAGAATTTGTTCCTGTTATAATTAAGGAGAATAGTGAAGACAAACCAACAGTCATTAAAGATAATGACGCTGTTATATTTTTTAATTTTCGTCCAGACAGAGCTCGTCAACTTACCAAAGCTTTAGTTTCAGATAAGTTTGATGGATTTAAAAGGGAAAAGATAAAGAATTTGTTTTTTGTGACTCTTACTGAATACGAAAAAGATTTGCCAGTTAAAGTTGCTTTTCCATCCGAAGATGTAAAAAATCCTTTGGCCGAAGTTATTAGTGTTCACGAATTGGGACAAGCTCATATAGCTGAGACAGAAAAATACGCTCACGTGACTTTTTTCTTTAATGGTCGCAGAGAAAAACTATTTCCAGGCGAAAAACAAATTTTGATTCCATCTCCACGGATTAGTTCTTACGCCCAAAAGCCAGAAATGTCGGCTAGTCAAATAACAAATCAAGTTCTTTGGGCAATTGGTTCCCGTAAGTATAAATTTATAGTAGTTAATTTCGCCAATCCAGATATGGTTGGACATACTGGCGATTTATCCGCTGCTATTAAAGCTTTAGAATTTTTGGACGGCTTAGTGGGAAAAATCGTTAATTTGTGTTTAAAAGAAAGTTGGATATCTATTATTACTGCCGACCATGGTAATTGCGAGCAGATGATAAATATTAGGAGTGGAGAAATAAACAAAGAGCATACTATTAATCCAGTTCCTTTCATTATTGTTAAAAAGGGAGTGGGTGATAGGACTTTCTCCGCAGGGCTGGCTAATATGGATTCTATTGTACCGAGTGGAATTTTAGCTGATGTTGCTCCAACTATTTTAAAAATTATGGGGTTATCTAAACCCCCAGAAATGGGAGGCATCTCCTTAATTTAGCTTTAAAAAAGTTTGGACACTCGGTGTCCAAAAATAAAAAAATGAGGGTTTATGGAAATAAAGTATTTTGTTCAAAATTTTACTTTATCTGACAAAGATAAAAAATTTTTGGAAGATAAAATTCAGAAATTAACCCATTTTTCTAATAAAATTTGGGAAGCTAATGTTGATTTAAGTTATAATCCAAGTCATAACAAAAATCAATTATTCAGAGCAGAAATTAATTTACGCATGCCAAATAAAATATTAAGAGCAGTTTCTATGGCTTCACATTTTGAGGCGGCCGTTATAGATATAGAAAAAGTATTACAAAGACAATTAAGAAGATACAAAAATTTTCGTTTTATTCGTCGTCGCTTTGCACAGAAATTTTTAAGAAGAAAAAAATAATTTGCATTTTAATTTTATGAGTTTTTTATCTAAATTGTTTTCGGGCAGTTCTAATCAAAAAGAAATTGAGAAGATTCAGCTTTTTGTTGATGCTATTAATGGTTTTGAGGATGAGTTTCAAAAGTTGAGTGATGAAGCTTTAAAGACAAAAAGCTCTGAACTTAGAAAAAAAATATTTCAAGGTAAAGGTAAAGATGAAATTTTACCCGAGGCCTTTGCTTTGGTCAGGGAAGCCTCTAAAAGGACTTTGAAACAAAGGCATTTTGACATGCAATTAATGGGTGGCATTGTTCTGCATCAGGGCAAAATTGCCGAGATGAAAACAGGAGAAGGAAAAACATTAGCTTCTACTTGTCCTATTTATTTAAATGCTTTAGATGGTCATGGTGCCCATGTTATAACTGTTAACGATTATTTAGCTCGCAGAGATACAGTATGGATGGGTCAAATCTATAGAGCCCTTGGTCTAAGCGTGGCTTGTTTGGTTCATGATGGAGCTTTTGTCTATGACCCGGAATATATAGACCCAGAGCCGTTGAGAGAAGAAGAACAGGGGTCTGAACGCGATATAGATAGAGACAAAACAGGAAGTTTTAGGGTTGAGCAAACTTATCTGCGTCCGATATCTCGCCGAGAAGCATATAGATGTGATATCACTTATGGGACTAACAATGAGTTTGGTTTTGATTATTTGAGAGATAACTTAGTCCATGACCTTAAAGATTGCGTGCAAAGAGAACTAAATTATGCTGTTATCGACGAAATTGATAGCATTTTAATTGATGAAGCTAGAACTCCTTTGATTATTTCTGCTCCAGCTGGTGAATCAGCTAACCTTTATTATAAATTGGCTCATTTAGTTAAAAGTTTGAAAACAGGCAAGGATTATATAGTAGATGAAAAACTGAGGACAGTTATTTTAAGCGAAGATGGCATGGATGGGGTTGCGTCTTCTTTGGGTGAAGACCCTTGGGCCAGCAATAATCTTGATTTAGTGCATCACATTGATGCCGCTCTCAAGGCTATGGTCCTCTTTCAGAAAGACAGAGATTATGTTATTCAAAATGGAGAGATAATAATTATTGATGAGTTCACTGGTCGCTTAATGCAAGGTCGTCGTTATTCCGATGGTTTACACCAAGCTATTGAGGCCAAAGAAAATGTTGACGTTAAGCAAGAGTCTAGGACTTTAGCAACTATCACTTTCCAGAACTATTTTCGTTTTTACAAAAAATTATGCGGTATGACTGGTACAGCAGAAACAGAGGCCGAAGAATTCCATAAAATTTATAGCTTGGAAGTGGTACAAGTTCCAACCAATAAACCAATGGTTAGAAAGGATATGCCGGACAGAATTTATCGTACCAAGGAGGCTAAATTTAAGGCTATTATTGAGGATGTCAAAGAAAGGTATTCCAAGGGTCAACCAATTTTAATTGGTACGGGAGGATTTACTATAGGAGAAAAGACGGTTGGGGCTATAGAGAAAAATAGAATAATTAAAAATCTTTTAGAAAAAGACGGCATTCCTTGTAAAGTTTTAGATGCTACTAACCATGAAAAAGAGGGTCAAATTATTGCTCAGGCTGGTCGTTTAGGGGCAATTACCGTTGCCACTAATATGGCCGGAAGAGGAGTAGATATTGTTTTAGGTGGTAATCCTTTTGATTCAAAAAAACAAAAAGAGGTTATTGGCCTTGGAGGGCTACATATTATTGGAAGTGAACGTCATGAATCAAGGAGGATTGATAATCAGTTGAGAGGACGAGCTGGTCGTCAGGGAGATGATGGTTCAAGTCAATTTTTTCTATCTTTAGATGATGATTTAATGAGGATTTTTGGAGGCAATCGTTTGGCTGGTTTGATGCAGGGATTTAAAATACCAGATGATATTCCCATTGAGAGTAAAATAGTTTCTCATTCTATGGCATCGGCTCAAAAAAAGATTGAGGGATTTAATTTCGATACCCGTAAACATTTATTAGAATATGATGATGTTTTAAGCAAACACAGGGGAACAATTTATCGTTTTAGAAAAAATGTTTTGAAAATGAATTATCAGGAGTTGAAAGAAAATTTTTTAGAAAAAATAAAAACAGAAATAGGAAAAATTGTAAAATCAAAAATATTAAATGACAAAATAGATATTTTGGCTATTACGGAAATTATTAAAAAAATATTTCCTGTCCCAAATGATTTAGAAGAAAAATTAAAATCTATTACTAAAGCCGATGATATTGTGGAATATATATTTAAAGCTGCGGAAGAGGCGTATAGAAATTTAGAAATTGAAATTAATAATAAACAAAAAGAAGTTGAGAATTCCGTGGAAAGCAAACCTTTAATGAACAGACTTCTTTTGTCAATCTATTTGCAAACGATTGATAGTTACTGGCTCTCGCATTTACAGATAATTGATAATTTAAAAGGTGGGATTGGTTTGCGCGCTTATGGTCAGCATGACCCTTTAGTAGAATATAAAAAAGAATCTCGTCAAAAGTTTAGTGAATTAATGCAGGCTATGGATATGCAGATAGTGTATTCTGTTTATAAGATTGGTTTGGTTAAAAATTTTACGCCCCAAAAATCAGCAGAAATAAAATTGGTTAGCAATCGCAAAAAGGGAGGGAAAAAAATTGGTAGGAATGACCCCTGTCCTTGTGGTTCTGGCAAAAAGTACAAAAAATGTTGTTATCCTAAATACGAATAAAAGTTTGGAAGCCGAGCTTCCAAACTTTTTAAACTTGCCTTATTTTTTTTATTTGTTAAAATATCAAAATTATTCTAATACTTTTAAACATTAAATTTTTACATTGATATGAATCGTAATAAAGTTTGGACAACTTTTGTTCTAATTATAGTATTTACTCTTTTAGCTTTGTTGGTTGATATTCCTCAGCTTCCAGATTGGGTGCCAGCTCATCAATGGTTTTCTAAACATAAAGTTCATTTGGGTCTTGATTTACAGGGAGGCACGCAGTTAACATATAGAACAAACACTAAGGATATTCCGTCAGAAGAAAAGGTCTCCGCGGTGGAAGGCGCGCGTGATGTTATTGAACGTAGAGTAAATATTTTTGGTGTTACCGAATCAATTATTCAAACATCAAAAATAAAGGAAGAATGGAATTTAATAGTTGAACTACCCGGCGTGGAAGATGTTCATTCTGCTGTAGATATGATTGGAGAAACGCCAATATTAGAATTTAAAGAGCAAGCTCCTCCACATGAATTAAGTCAATTAGAAAAGGATGCTATCGCAGAATATAATCAGCAGGCCAAAGAAAGAGCGCAAGGTATTTTAGAAAAGGCCTTGGTCCCAGGGGCTGATTTTTCTCTTTTAGCTCAAGAATATTCAGAAGACCCAGGCTCTAAATCAGCTGGAGGAGATTTAGGATGGTTTTCAAAAGGAATGATGATCCCGGCATTTGAAAAAGTAGTTTTTGATAATTTAGTAATTGGAGAAACAACTTCAGAATTAGTCAACACAGAGATTGGTTATCATATTATTAAAAAAATAGACGAAAAGATAGATGACGAAGGAAATATTACCGAAGTAAATGCTAGTCATATTTTAATTGTTACCCAATCAGAAGATGCTATTAGACAGAATGGACAGTGGCAATATACAGGATTGACGGGTAAACAACTTCAAAGGGCCTCTGTTACTTTTAATTCTCAGACATCGGAGCCAGAAGTTTCTTTAGAGTTTAACAAAGAAGGAGCTAAACTTTTTGGAGAAATTACCGGACGCAATGTAAATAAGCCAGTTGCCATTTTTTTGGACAATTATCCCTTGAGTATTCCTGTTGTGCGGGAAAAAATAACTAGTGGACAAGCAGTCATCAGTGGCAGTTTTAAATTAACTGAAGCTAAAGAATTGGCGCGTCGTTTGTCAGCTGGAGCTTTGCCCGTCCCAATTCAATTAATTGGTCAACAGAATATTGGCCCTAGTTTGGGCAAGATTTCAGTAGAAAAAAGTGTTGTCGCGGGACTTTTAGGATTTTTATTGATAGCTATTTTTATGATCGGTTTTTATAAGTGGCGAGGATTGTTGGCAATAGTGGCTTTGTCTATTTATGCTTTAATTGTTTTAGCTTTATATAAATTAATACCAGTTACCCTTACTTTGGCAGGTGTGGCTGGTTTTGTTATTTCTTTAGGAATGGCGGTTGATGCGAATATTTTGATTTTTGAACGCATTAAAGATGAAAGGCGTTTAAGTAAACCATTACCCGTGGCTATTGATGATGGCTTTAGGCATGCCTGGACTGCCATTAGAGACGGAAACATAACTACCCTTATTGTTTGTTTTATACTTTATCAATTTGGTTCGGGTTTAGTGCGAGGTTTTGGATTGACCTTAGGAATAGGAGTTCTTTTAAGCATGTTGACAGCTATTATTGTCACGAGAACATTTTTAAGAATTACCACTAAATAACCAATTGTGGATGTCCACAGATACTATATAACTAAGTAACTATTAATTAACAATCAATCCATTATGTTTGACTTTGTTTCACACGGAAAAAAATTTTTACTTATATCAGGCGTTTTTTTACTAATATCAATTTTAGCTTTGTTTGTTTTTGGCTTAAAATTAGGAATTGATTTTAAAGGAGGGTCAATATTACAAATTCAGTATCCCGAAGAAAGGCCTGTTAATTCTGAGATTATTAAACAATTAGATTCTTTAGGTTTAGGGGAAATTAATATTCAGTCTACTGGGACAAAGTCGGTTATTTTAAGATTTGCCGAAGTCAGCGAGGATGTTCATCAACAGATTTTAGATAATTTAGGAGACGTTCAAGAAGAGAGATACGAATCAGTTGGGCCGGTTATTGGGCGAGAGGCTTCTCGTAAGGCTAAATACGCCATTATTTTATCTTTGATTGCTATCATTCTTTATGTTACTTGGGCTTTTAGGAAGTTATCTCGTGTTTTAGAGAAAGGCGAATCTTGGAGATATGGAATTGGAGCGACTATTGCCTTAGCTCATGATGTTTTGATTTTGCTGGGATTTTTCGCTATTTTGGGTTATTTTAAAGGAGTAGAAATTAATGTTTATTTTGTAACTGCTATTTTAACGGTTTTGGGCTATTCAGTGAATGATACTATTGTTATCTATGACCGCATTCGCGAAAATCTATTACTTCACCGTTCTAAAAATTTATCTGGCACAATTAATTTAAGCCTGAACGAAACTATAACCAGATCATTAAACACATCTTTGACGACCCTTTTTGTGCTTCTGGCAATTTATTTGTTTGGAGGGGTGGCAACCCAAAGCTTTATTTTAGCTATGATGGTTGGTATTATTACTGGCACTTGGTCGTCAATTGCCGTCGCCAGTCAGTTTCTCCTCTTTAAGAGGAAGAAACAATAACCAAGATACAATAACCAAACAAATTCCAAATTCCAATATTCAATAATCAAATCGTTTGGTTATTGGTTATTCGGTCATTGATTATTATTTGTATCTTGTTTTTTGTATCTTGTTTTTTAATTTATAAAATTTATGCGCGTTGCTTTAGTTCACGATTTTTTAACGCAATATGGCGGAGCAGAAAAAGTCTTAGAAGCTTTTCATGAGATTTGGCCTCAAGCTCCGATTTTTACTTTGTTCTACGACCCAAAAATGATGGAAGGCAAGTTCAAGGATTGCGACATCAAGGTTTCTCCTATTCAGAATCTTCCTTTTGGGGCTAAAAAATATCGTTGGTATTTACCATTTATGCCGAGTGCTATTGAACGTTTTAATCTCAGTAAATTCGATTTAGTTATTTCTGACTGTTCAGCTTATAGTAAAGGTGTTTTGACCAAGCCGGGCACTATGCACATTTCTTATTTACACACTCCCACTCGTTATCTTTGGTCGGATGCTTATGAATATATTGATTCTTTAAAAGGAGCGGAAAAATTGGTTAGCAAATTTTTAGCTCCCATTTTGACACGTTTACGCGTCTGGGACCAGATTGCCGCTCAAAGGCCTGATTATTTGATTGCTAATTCTCAATTTGTAGCTCAAAGAATTAAGCATTATTACAGAAGAGAGAGTCATGTTATTTATCCGCCTGTAGAAATTTCAAAATTTAGCATTTCTACTAAAATACAAAATTATTATCTAATCATTTCCCGTTTTCGTCCCTATAAGAGAGTGGATTTGGCTATTGAGGCATTTAATAAACTTGGGATGCCCCTGAAAGTTATTGGAACAGGCGAGGATAAGCTTTTGAAAAAGATGGCAGGGCCCAACATTGAATTTCTTGGTTTTGTTTCTGATAAAGAAAAAGCTAAATATTTATCCCACTGCAAAGCTTTTATTCATCCTCAGGAAGAAGATTTTGGTATTACTCCGATTGAGGCCATGGCCTCTGGACGACCTGTTATTGCTTACAAAAGGGGAGGAGCTCTAGAAACAGTAGTTGATGGATTAACTGGTAAATTTTTTGAAAATCAGACAGCAGAAGATTTGGCAGAAGCAGTGTTGAAATTTAATCTAAATAAAATTAATCCTCAAAAAATTCGTGAACATGCTCAAAAATTTAGCAAAAAACAATTTAAAAAGGATATTAAGAATTTTGTTCAAGAACGTTTAGAGGAAAATAATTTATGATGGCAAAGATTTCTAAATTACAGAAAACTATTGCTGGTGGAGCAATGATTATTGCTCTTTTTTCTATTTTAAGTCGTTTGTTGGGTCTTCTTCGGGACAGGCTATTGAGCAGTACTTTTGGTGCGGGACAAACATTAGACGCTTATTATGCGGCTTTTAGGTTGCCAGATTTAATTTTTAATACCTTGATTTTAGGAGCTTTGTCTTCCGCTTTTATCCCTATTTTTTTAAAGTATTGGAGCAAGAATAAAGAGGAGGCTTGGAGAATTACAAATTCGGTTTTTAATATTTTATTTTTAATAGTTTTGGTTTTAGGTTTAATAGCTTTTATTTTTGCTCCCTCTGTTGTCAAATATTTAGTCCCGGGTTTTGACTTAGAGACGCAATCTTTAACAATTTCCTTGACGAGGATAATGCTAATTGGCATTTTATTTTTTACTTGCAGTAATATTGCCAGTAGCGTTTTAAATTCTTTTAGACGATTTTTGGCCTATAGTTTAGCTCCCTTGATGTATAATTTGGGTATTATTTTTGGGATTGTTTTCTTAGTTCCAAAGACATCTTTGGGCTTAAATGGTTTGGCGTGGGGAGTTGTTTTGGGAGCAGCTGGTCATTTTTTAATCCAAGTCCCAGCTTTATTAAAAGTTGGTTATCGTTGGAAACCAATTATTAAACCTCATCCAGCTATTAAAAAAATAATTACTCTTATGTTGCCTCGCTGTTTTGGTCTGGCGGTTAGTCAATTAAATTTTGTAGTTATTACTTTAATTGCTTCTACTATAACCATTGGGGCAGTCGCAATTTATAGCTTAGCGTTTAATCTTTTTAATGTTCCTGTTGGGATTTTTGGAATTTCTTTAGCCATTTCTATTTTTCCTGCTTTGAGCAAAAGTTTTGCGATTGGTGATAAAAAAACATTTGTTTCTCAGCTTTCAAAAACAATTTCTCGTATTTTATATTTAATCATTCCTATTACTATTATTTATCTTGCTTTGAGAACTCAAATAGTTCGTTTAATCCTAGGAGCTGGTATTTTTTCTTGGCGCGACACTGTCTTAACCGCTAGCACTTTAGGGCTTTTCTCGATTTCACTTTTAGCTCAAAGTTTAATTCCTCTTTTCTCTCGGGCTTTCTATGCCACTCACGATACTTTAACGCCAGTCAAAATAGCAGTTGTTAGTTTTATAATCAATATTGTCGGGTGTTTGGTTTTGGGGTCTTTAATGGGTATTAGCGGGTTAGCTTTGGCTTTTTCTTTAGCTTCTTTTATTAATTTAATTTTACTTTATTATTTCTTTCATAAAAAAATATTGCCATTGCCTAATAAAAATTTGAAAGGAAGTTTTCTTCGAGCCATTGGGCTTTCCTTAATAATGTTGATAGTTGTCCAACTAAGTAAAGGTTTAATTGGGTCTTTGGTTAATATGCAGACTTTTGTCGGCGTTTTAATTCAAACTGGTGTGACTGTCATAGCTGGGCTTTTATTTTATTTTATCGCTAGCTTGCTTTTGCATTTCCCAGAAGTGGAAGTGCTCAAACAATTTTTTTCTTTAAAATTCTTGAAAAGAAAAATAAAATAACATTACTCCAGGGTCCGCGACCTTGGAGTGGAAAGGAGGTTTAGGGTGAAAAAATCAGGTTTTTGGAAGGAGATTGCTATGTCTATATTTCTTTCCTCCTCTTTCTGGTCACTGCTTGTTTCTTGCTTGAAAGCTATAAAGGCAAGAAAAAAGTATTATCGACATTCTTATTGTTAGTTTTTCTCCCTTTTCTTTTTTGAAGCAGTGGGTGCTATCGCTCACTGCTTTTCTTTTTCTATACAGGCAATAGCAATTGTTGCACCCGTGTGGTGGACCCGAGGGGTCCACCGTTTTTTACTTGGGAACTACTTGGGAGCCGAGCTCCCAAGTAAAAATTAAGGAATCCGATTCCTCAACTTTTTAATTATCCACAGTTGTTTATTGTTTTATTATCGAAATATGTTAATATAATTCTGTATTATGTTAAATATAACATATTTTGGAAATAAGTTTATATGAAATTCATAGAACTCAAAAAAGAACTAAGAAGTTTTTTAATCTTCAGTATAAGTGATATTAGAAAGATTGAGGCAGGGTTTGACTTAAGACGATTAAGTGAATGGCAAGACAAGGGTTATATAAAAATGATTAGGCGCGGTTATTATATATTCTCTGATTTAGAATTAAATGAATCAGTATTGTTTTTAATTGCCAATAAGATTTATTCTCCTTCTTATATTTCTTTAGAAATGGCTTTTTCTTATTATAACTTAATTCCCGAGGCCGTTTATGGCATAACTTCCGTTACTTCTTTGAAGACTAATAATTTCAAGACAGACCTTGGAGAGTTTATGTATTCTCATATTAAGTCAGAATTAATGTTTGGTTATAATTTAGTTAAGTATGGTATTTATAATTTTAAGATTGCAGAGATAGAGAAGGCATTACTTGATTATTTCTATTTAAATCCTCAAATTAAAACAAAAGATGATTTTGCAAGCATGCGCTTTAATAATGAGGCATTTAAGGATAATTCTGATAAGAAGAAGTTATTAAGTTATCTAAAAATATTTAATAATAAAAGCCTGACGAAGAGATTGGAAAATTTTTTAAAGCACATTGATTATGTTTAGTTTAGAACATGTAGAACAATATTATCCTGAAAATTTACGTATTTTCAAAAAGAATATTTTGCGCGAATATTTACAATATAAGATTTTAGAAATTATTTTTAATTCCAAATTAAGCAATAAGCTGTCTTTCTTGGGTGGCACAGCTTTGCGTGTCGTTTATGATAATCATCGTTTTTCAGAAGATTTAGATTTTGATAATTTCCGATTAACCAAAAAAGATTTTGTTTTTTTAACAGAAGAAATTAAGAATAAACTTTCAAAAGAGGGCTATTTGCCAGAGATTCGCAATGTTTTTAAGGGAGCTTTTCGTTGTTATGTTAAAATTCCTTATATATTGTTTAACAACGGGGTGTCTGATTTGCCGGAGGAAAAAATTATGATTCAGGTTGATACGGTTTCTCATAATTTTACTTATATCCCCGACAGGAAAATTTTGAATAAATTTGAAATTTTTACTCAAATTTTTGTTACTCCATTAGATATCTTATTATCTCAAAAAATTTACGCAGTTCTAAATCGCAAAAGAGCGAAAGGCAGAGATTTTTTTGATATGATATTTTTATTACCAAAGACAAAACCAAACTATGACTATTTGTCGGAAAAAGTTTCCATTAAAAATCATAATGATTTGAAAAAGAAATTACTTTCATATACTCAAAAGCTTAATTTTGATGCTTTAACTAAAGATATCAAGCCATTTTTATTTAATCCATCAGACAGCAAAAAAGTAAAAATGTTTAAAGAGTACATCAAACAATTTTTTTAATTTTTTTAGTAGTGGTGGACCCGAGGGGTCCACCGTTTTTTAAAAAGAAAACAAAAATAAAAATTTAGAAGTTTAAAAGTTGAGAGGCTCGGCCCCTCAACTTTTTAATCTTGACAAATTGCGGAAAAATGCTTATAATATCAGTATCATTATTTACTAAGGAGGTATTCAATGATACACAGTGGCTTTTTGTTTTTTGTCTGTTATGTGGCAGTGGTTATGGTTTTGTTTCTGATAGCAAACAGGGTGACGGATTTTCTGCGCCCAATGGAAAAGATAAAAAATAACCTTCCAATAACAATCTTTGCTTTGTTATCAGTTGTAATGGTTATTGTTGCTGTTATTACTTTTCGTCTGTCCGTCGATAAAAGCATTTATTGCTTATCGTTAGGAAATTTTTCTTTTTTCTTTTTTGCGTTCTTTTCTGTACTCCAACTTCTGTTATCTTTGGGTATTCTTATTGGTCACAGCGCCGAGGTGTTCCATGTATTTAAATACGGAACACGACAAATGTTTCCCGGAGTTTTCATAACCGCAATATTGTCTTACATCTTAACAACCCTTCCATCCCTCTAACATTTTATCATGTGGACCCCCATACAAGGGGGTCCTAGTTTTTTTTATTTGACATTAGGGGATAAATATCATAAAATTGATTTTAATATGTCTAAAAAGAATATTAGAAATTTTTGTATTATTTCTCACATTGACCACGGAAAGTCAACTTTAGCTGACCGTTTTTTGGAGATAACTAATACTATTTCTAAAGATAAAATTGAACCTCAATATTTAGACCGCTTGCCATTAGAAAAAGAAAGGGGCATTACCATTAAACTTCAGCCCGTAACTATGAATTATGGGTTAGGGAAAGAGGATTATATTTTGAATTTGATTGATACACCAGGGCATGTTGATTTTTCTTATGAAGTTTCACGTTCCTTGGCAGCTGTTGAGGGCGCTATTTTATTAGTTGACGCAAGTCAAGGGATTCAAGCTCAAACCTTGGCTAATTTTCATTTGGCTGAACGACAAGGGTTAAAGATTATTCCAGTTATCAACAAGATGGATTTACCTCATTTGGATTTGGATTCTGTTAAAAAAGAGTTATCAGAATTAACAGAAATTCCTTCTGAAGATATTCTTTGTATTTCCGCTAAGACGGGCCAAGGGGTTACAGAACTTTTACGCGAAGTTATTAAAAGGGTCCCTGAGCCTAAATCCTTAGAAGGGGAGCCTTTGTCTGCCCTAATTTTTGATTCATATTTTGATGAATATCGTGGCGTAGTAGCTTTCGTTAGAATTTTTAATGGGTCTATCCACGCTGACCAAAAGGTGAGATTTATTCGAGCCGATGTTGAATCAATTTCTCTTAAAGTGGGCATATTTCGTCCAGATTTAGTTGACAAAGATTCATTGTCTGAGGGCGAGATAGGGTATATTGTTACGGGCCTGAAAGATATTAGCAAGTGTAGAGTAGGAGATACAATTTCGCTTAAGGGATTGGATAACAAGACATTGCCGGGGTATAAGGAACCGCAACCAATGGTTTTCGCCGGCATTTATCCAAAAGACGGAAGTCATCAAGAGAGATTACGCAAAGCTTTAGACAAATTAAAATTAAATGACGCTAGTTTAATATTTGAGCCAGAAGATTCTTCTGCCCTTGGTTTTGGTTTTCGAGTAGGATTTTTGGGTTTATTGCATCTGGATATAACCAGAGAAAGGTTGAAAAGGGAATATAATTTAGATTTAGCTATTACGGCGCCAAGCGTTTCTTATAGGATTTTCAAGAAAGATTCTTTTCGGGTTGTCAAAAGCCCCAGTTCTTTCCCTGACCCTTCTCAAATTCAAAAAATAGAAGAACCATGGGTTAGGGTTGATATTGTTTCTCCCCAAGAGTATTTCGGGCCTTTAATGGAGTTTTTGGATAATTTGGGAAAAGTAAAATTTATTTCTTTAGAATATATTGGAGCTTCTCAAACATCCAAAAGGGCGTTTATCCATTATGAAGCCCCTTTGTCTTTGCTCTTGGTTGACTTTTATGATAAAATAAAAGGATTAAGCAAGGGGTATGCTTCTTATAGCTATGAATTTTTAGATTATCGGGTTGCTGATGTGGTGCGTCTTGATATTTTAGTTGCAGATGATTTAGTTGAGCAATTAGCTACTATCGTTTATAGGGACAGGGCTTATGTTTGCGGGCGGAAGATAGTTAAAAAATTGAAGGAGGTCTTGCCCCGTCAAATGTTTGAAATCAAGGTGCAGGCAGCGATTGGAGGCAAAATTTTAGCGTCAGAAAGAATTTCTGCTTTACGTAAAGATGTGACTGCTAAACTATACGGAGGAGATGTTAGTAGGAAGAATAAATTATTAAAAAAGCAGAAAAAGGGAAAGAAAAAATTAAAACAATTTGGGAAAATTAATATTCCGCCAGAAGCTTATTTGGCAACTATGGCCAAATAAAAATTTTTTAAATGTTTCATTATGCCTAAACCTAAAATTTCTATTTTAAAAAAGATTATTTCCTCTAAATATTTATTTTTTCTTTTAATTTTTTTCTTATTATTGGTTTTAATATATTTAGTCAAAGAAATAAATTATCGCGTGCTTCTTACTAAAGAATTAGATTATCTAAAAGAACAGGTTGAAGAAACAGAAGCTGAAAATCAAACATTAATAGATAATTTAGAAGAAGCCAAAACTGAATATTTTAAAGAAAAAGCCGCTCGTCTGAATTTGGGTTTACAAAAACCCGGAGAACGAACCATAGTAATTGTTCCCTTGGAAACTGACTCTTCTTATAATAAAGCCCAACCCTTACCTCCTAGTTCTTCTTTTAATTTTAAAACTTGGTGGAACTATTTTTTTAAGAGGTCTAATCATTAATTTGCATGGAGTTTATAAGATTTTTGGACCATTCTTTGTGTCTATGGATAAATGGCTTGGCGGGCAAGTTTGTTAGCTTAGATAGTTTGGGAATTTTCTGCGCTGATTTTTTGATTTTTATTATTCCCTTATTTATTATTTTATTCTATTTTTTTAGTCGCAGGAGCCGTTTGGTTTCTATTTTTTTAAAAATTATTTTAGCTATGGCTTTGGCTTATCTTGTTAGCCATTTATTGAATTATGCGTTAGGCATATTTTTTGTTCGGCATAGACCTTTCGTCGCTTATCCCGCAATTTATCAATTAAGCAAATTTTGGGCTTCCCCTCAAGATTTTTCTTTCCCTTCTGACCATACAGCTACCGTTTTTGTGATGGGACTAATGGTTTTTTTGGATTGGCGAAAATTTGGAATAATTTTGTTAGCTCTTGCATCGGTTGTTGGTTTATCTCGAATTTTTATTGGAGTGCATTATCCATTAGATATTTTGGGAGGAATTTTTACTGCTCTTTTTTCTGTTTGGATAGTGAATTTGATTTTTAGAAAAATAAAAAATTCTGAAAAAATCAGAATTCCTTTGGAATAGCAGGAGCGGGAATTGAACCCGCAACATGCGCCTTATGAAGACGCCGCTCTACCATTGAGCTATCCTGCCATGGTTGCGGGGACAGGATTTGAACCTGTAACCTCCAGGTTATGGGCCTGGCGAGCTGCCGTTGCTCTACCCCGCGATAATATTTTTATTATATCAATACTATTTTTTTTGACAAGTGTAAACGCAAGACGATTATTGTTTTAACTCATAGAATGTGTTAAAATAATACTAAATTATAATATATGTCAAATATTTCTTTTAACACACCTTTAGCAGATCGAATAAGACCGACTTCTTTTAAGAATTTTTTAGGACAGAAAGAAATCGTGGGGGACAACACCCTTTTAAAAGCGGCTATAGAATCTGACCAGCTACCTTCCCTGATTTTTTGGGGACCACCGGGAAGCGGAAAAACCACTTTGGCTCTTATTATTGCTAAGCAGACTAAATCGGAATTTGAGAAAATTAGCGCTGTCAGTTCTGGATTAAAAGACTTAAGAAATATTTTCAAAAAAGCTGAAGAAAATAAGAAAGAAGACAAGCAGACAATTCTTCTTGTTGACGAAATTCATAGGTGGAGGAAAAATCAGCAGGACGCGCTTTTGCCATATGTTGAGCAAGGTAAAGTTGTTTTAATTGGAACAACTACGGAAAATCCCAGCTTTGAAATAACTAGCGCTTTACTCTCCCGTTGCAGGGTATTTGTTCTGAAAAGTTTAACTGAAAAGCAGATCTGCAAAATTGTTGAAAATGCCATTAAAGATAAAAAAAACGGTTTAGGAGAATTTAGAATAGAAATAGATGATAAAGTTATTCGGTCTATTTCTCAGATGAGTAACGGCGATGCTAGGACAGCCTTAAATGTTTTAGAATATGCTGTTCTTTCGCGCCCCAAAAATAGTAAAAAGAGTTTAAAAATTACAATTGAAATAGTTAAGCAGGCATTTCAAAAATCTCATCTTTTTTACGACAAAAACGGAGACGAACATTACAATATCATCTCGGCTCTGCATAAATCAATGAGAGGTTCTGATGCTAATGCATCTATTTATTGGTTGGCAAGAATGTTAGAAGCGGGAGAAGAGCCATTATATGTTGCGCGTAGGTTAATTCGTTTTGCGTCAGAAGACGTAGGATTGTCCAATTCCAAGGCATTAGAGCAAGCTGTTTCTGCTTATCAGGCCTGTCATTTTATTGGTATGCCAGAGTGTAATGTAATTTTAGCGCAAGCAGTGGTGTATCTATCTAAATGCAAAAAATCAAATGCTTTGTATGTTGCTTATAATAAAGCCGCTCAGGACGTGGCTGAGTATGGAAATTTGCCAGTTCCTTTGCATCTTCGCAATGCGCCGACTCAATTAATGAAAGATATGGGTTATGGGAAAGATTATCAATATAGCCCAGAGTATGATTATAAAGAAAAACAAAATTATCTTCCAGATAAATTAAAAAATAGAAAATATTTATGAATAAAGAAAATAAATCTCTCGAAGAAAGATGCTTAGGATTAGATGAATTAGCAAGATATTTGGGAGTGGATAAAAAAATAATTATTAATAAAGCTCAAAAAGGGGAGATTAAGTTGATAAAAAAGGGTCAAGATTTATTTTGTTCAGTGCAAAATTTAGAAAAACTAACTCGGGCTTTTGTGTCGCCTGAAAAAATATCCCCCATAGTCAAGAAAATGATAGATGATTACGGCTCTTTATTTGAGCGTTTAAGTTAATTTTTATGAAAAGAATTTTTATTAGTGAAATAGAGATACTTTTTACTCAGCTGAACAAAGTTTTAAAAAAGTATCATAAAAAAATGCCAGGATTTAGCACTCGGTATCCTAATATTTTAGAAAGTTCTTTAGTGGTACCCTTTGAAGAGTTCGGCGGACAACCCTTTTACAGAGATTTGCCTAAAAAATTAGCTATCACTTTTTATTTAATGACCAAAGACCATGCTTTTAGAGACGGCAATAAAAGAATGGCCCTGGCTACTCTTTTATTTTTTATGGCCAAGAACTATAAATGGCTAAAAGCAAGCGAGGATGAGTTTTATAATTTTATTTTATGGGTTACTGAAAGTCCTGCCGAAAACAAAGCTCATGTTCTTTCGGAAATTGAACATTTTATAATCAACCATTTAGTCAATTATACATCTTCTCGTTTGGTGCCTGGCACCTAAAAATACCCCCTTAAATTCCGCTCCTATTCTATCTTTTTCAGGCCAAAACTTAAATTTATCCATATATTGGATAAATTAATAAATTCACATTTTTAATATGAAAAATATAAATTTTAAAGAATTGAAACAAGAGTATAAAGAATTATTGGCGTCTGCTGAACAAGCCACTTATAAATCCTATAGTCCTTATTCTAAAATAGCAGTTGGCGCGGCAATTTTAACAAACAGCAATAAAATAATCAAAGGAGCTAATGTTGAAAATGCTTCTTTTCGTTTAACGACTTGCGCCGAACAAGCAGCATTAGCGCAAGCCAATATTTTGGGAGAGAATAATTTTAGAGCTATAGCTATTATTAGTTCTTTGGAAGAGGTTATCACTCCTTGCGGAGCTTGTCGGCAGATGCTTTTTGAATTTTTTCAGAGATCAGGTATTGATTTTGATATTATTATGTCTGACAAAAATAAAACTAAGATTATAATTGCTAAAATTTCCGAGCTTTTGCCCTTAGCTTTTAATCTCAAAAATTTTAAATTATAAACAAATGATTGACACTCACGCGCATTTAAATTTTGAGGCATTTGAGAATGACTACCAACAAGCTATCCAGCGGGCATTGAGCAATAATGTCCGCTTAATTATTAATGTGAGTTCTAATTTTCTGACGAGCCAGAAAGCTATTGAAATAGCCAAAGAATGTAATGAATGCTATGCAGCCGTTGGTTTACATCCCATTCATGTTAAAGATGAAGATTTTGATACTAATAAATATACTGCGATTATTAAAACCAGCATAAAATACATTAAAGCAATCGGAGAAACAGGACTGGATTTTTATCATTCAGATGAAAATAAAAATGAACAAATAAAAGTTTTAAGACAACACATAGAATTAGCTAATAGATTTGCTCTGCCATTGATTTTGCATTGCCGGGGGAGTAGGGAAAATTCAAAAGATGCTTATCTAGAGTTATTAAAAATACTTAATTCATCGGAATCAATAGTGGGGGTTATTCATTGTTTTACAAGCAATTGGCAGATTGCTCAGCGATTTTTGAAGATAGGATTATATATAGGTTTTACTGGAGTTATTACATTTAAAAATGCCGATAAAGAACTTTTGGAGGTTGTGGAAAACACCCCTTTAGATAGAATATTAACTGAGACAGATTGTCCTTATTTATCTCCTGAGCCACATAGGGGAGAACGAAATGAGCCCAGTAATGTTTTATTCACTGCTAAAAAAATTGCTGAAATAAAGAATATTTTTCTTGAAGAAATAGATGAAATAACAACCACCAACGCTAAAAAATTATTTAATCTCATGTTATTATGATAAAGATTTTTATTATCCACGGTTCTTTCGGAAGCCCAAAAGAAAATTGGTTCCCCTGGTTGAAAACAAAATTGGAGAAGTTGAATCACAAAGTTATCATTCCGAAATTTCCAACACCAGAAGGTCAATCATTGGAGAGTTGGAATAAAGTTTTTGGAAAATACGAGAATCAGATTGACAATGATTCCATTTTTGTGGGCCACAGTTTGGCTCCTGCATTTTTGTTAAGCGTATTAGAGCGAATTAATACATCGGTTAAGGGCGCTTTTTTTGTTTCAGGATTTTTAAAATTATTAGGGGATGAGACATTTGACTCTATTAATAAAACCTTTGTTGACAGAGATTTTGCTTGGCAAAAAATAAGGCAAAATTGTAGGCAATTCTTTGTCTATCACTCTGACAACGACCCTTATGTTCCGATAGAGTGCGCGAAAGAGTTGGCTGATAAACTTAAAGTAGAATTAAAAATAATTAAAAATGCAGGTCATTTTAATAAGGATGCGGGATATATAAAATTTGAAAGATTATTTGAAGATATTAAAATATTGCTAGAAAGTTGAGGAATCGGATTCCTCAACAATTAAATTAATAATTAAAAAATTATGTTGAAAAAAATACTTTTTGTTTTATTCTTATTTACCCTAATCCCTACAGTAGTTTTGGCATGGGGAGATTGTCCAATGGGAAAAGTTTTATGTGATGAGAAGTGCCCGCTATTTATAGATATTGATAATGATGGAATATGCGACTATTCTCAACCAGCTCCCGAAGACAGAAATATTGATATAACAGATGCTCAGACAACAAAATCAGGCTCGCAGATAGATGCGACAGAAGCGAATAACAAGGAAAACAAAGGCGTTTATCATCTTTTGCCAATTTCTTTGCTTTTAATTCTATTATATTCTATTAGTCATATTTTATCTAAGAAAAAGATTATTAGTATTGTAAATCACAGAAAGATTTGGAACATTTTATTGCTTATTACTTTTTTAATCTCTGGAATATTAGGTATTTTGTTAATTTTAAGGATTAATTTTGGATGGATAATCCCGTTGCCTTTTAATATTCTATTTTGGCATGTTGAAGTTGGTATAGCAATGTTCGCAATTTCAATATTTCACATCTCATGGCACTGGACATATTTTAAAAATATATTACGAACAAAAAAGCATTGACATTAAAATATGGAAAAGAATGTTTTAGAAAATTTGAATACTGAGCAGAAACAAGCAGTGACCTTTAAGGATGGTCCTTGTTTGATTATTGCTGGCGCTGGTACTGGCAAGACAACTGTTATTACCCGCCGTATTGCTTGGTTAATTGAGCAAAAATTGGCACAACCACAAGAAATTTTAGCTTTAACCTTCACAGATAAAGCTTCCCAGGAAATGGAAGAAAGAGTTGATAAGCTTTTGCCCTACGGATACGTTGAGCTTTGGATTTCTACTTTTCATTCTTTTTGCCAAAGAATTTTAGAAGAACACGCTTTAGATATCGGTTTACCCATTGATTTCAAATTATTGGATGAAACCCAGCAGGCATTTTTAGTGCAACAGAATTTTAGTAAGTTTAATCTTGATTATTATCGTCCTTTGGGAAATCCTACTAAATTTATTTCTGCTTTAATTAAACATTTTTCTCGCGCTAAGGACGAATTAATTTCTCCTGCTGATTATTTATCTTATGCAGAAAATTTAAAACTCAACAATGATTCTACAATGTCTGGCGAAGCTCTTAACCAAGAAGCCACTAAGGCTCAAGAAGTAGCTCAAGCTTATCATACTTATCAGCAATTGCTTTTAGACAATAGCGCGTTGGATTTTGGCGATTTAATTAATTACACTATTCTACTTTTTAAAAAGCGTCCTCAAATTTTAGAAAAATACAGAAAGCAATTTAAATATATATTAGTTGATGAGTTTCAGGATACTAATTGGGCTCAGTATGAATTACTTAAAATGCTCTCAGAGCCGAAAAATAACATTACGGTAGTTTTTGATGATGACCAATCCGTGTATCGTTTTCGGGGTTCTTCATATAATAACGTTTTGCAGTTTAAAAAAGATTATCCCAAATCAAAGCAAATAATTTTAATTAAAAATTATCGTTCTTTTCAAAATATTTTGGACCTATCTTATAATTTTATCCAAGCCAATAATCCAGCCCGTTTAGAAGCGCAATACAAAGGAATAATCAAAAAGCTTCATGCCGAGAGAAAAGGAAAAGCTGAAATTAAGCATTTTCACGCCAAAACCAAAGAAGATGAGACCAGTTTAGTGATTAAAAAAATTATTGATTTAAAAAAAGATAATCCCAAGTCCACCTGGAATGATTTTGCTATTTTGGTTCGCGCTAACAAACATGCGGAAATGTTTTGTCAGGCCTTGCATTTTGCCAATATTCCTTATCAATTTCTTGCTCATAGAGGACTTTTTTCCAAGCCAGTTATTTTAGATATTTTGGCATATTTAAAATTATTAGACAATTATCATGAGAGCACAGCTATTTATCGTTTGTTTTCTTCTCCTATTCTTAATCAAAAAATTAGCCACGAGGATTTATCTAATTTTATCTATTTTGCCAATAAAAAAAGCTGGTCTTTTTATCAGGCAATGAAAAATGCCAGTATTGTCCCAGGATTATCAGAGAAAACAATCGGAGAGATTGTCAAATTTTTGAATATGATTGAGAAACATACTGAATTAGCTAAAAACGAAAACATTACCAAGATTATTTACGCATTTTTGCAAGAGAGTGGTTATTTGAATATTTTGTCCAAAAAGAAAGATGGGCAACAAAGTATTTTTTGGCTTAATCAATTTTTTAAAAAGGCAGAAAATTTTGAAGAAGCTAATTTTGACAAATCTTTACCCAATTTTAATAAAATGATTGACCTAATGATTGATACTGGCGATACTGGCTCTATGTCATCAGAACAAGATTCTGGTCCAGAGGCGGTAAAAATAACCACTGTTCACAGCGCTAAAGGCCTGGAATTCAAATGGGTTTTTATAGTTAATTTAGTTGACCGCCGCTTTCCCTCTATTGGCAGAAGAGAGGCAATTGAATTGCCCTTAGAATTAATTAAAGAATCAATTCCCGAAGGAGATATTCACTTACAAGAAGAAAGAAGATTGTTTTACGTAGCTTTAACCCGCGCTAAAGATGGACTATTTTTAACCTCAGCCGAGGATTATGGTGGAAAAATTACCAAGAAACTATCTCGTTTTTTGGAAGAATTAAAATTAGACCAAAAACAAAAATCTACAGGATTAACATCTTTGGGCCATTATATGCGTAACGAGAAGACCTCTTTGTCCCAAAAAAAGGAAAAAGTATATTTGCCAAGCAAATTCAGTTTTTCTCAATTAAGCGCTTTTCAGAAATGTCCATTACAATACAAATTTTCTTTTATTCTCCGTCTTCCACGACAAGGAAAACCAGCTTTTAGTTTTGGAAATACCATCCATAATACTTTGCAGATTTTTGTTAAGCAATGGCTGGCGAGCAAGGGAGCAATGCAAACAAATTTATTTAATGAAAAAATAGATAAATCAGAAAAAAAAGACGCATTAGAATTAAAAGATTTGTTAAAAATATATCAGAAAGTGTGGGTAGAAGATTGGTATAACAGCGAAGAACAAAGAAAAGAATACAAAGAAAAAGGAAAAAGAATTTTAAAAAATTTTTACGAAGATTTTATTAAAAATTCTCCTCAAGTGATGAGCGTAGAACAAAATTTTGTTTTTAAATTAGGAAAATATTGGATTAGGGGCAAAATAGACAGAATAGATGCCGTGAACAAAGGATTAGAATTTATAGATTACAAAACAGGCAATCCTAAAAAGGACGGGAAATTAACAGCCGAAGACAAAGAACAGCTTTTAATTTATCAATTAGCGTCTCAGTCGTTAGATTCTTTATTCCAAAAGCCAGTTAATCTTTTAACCTATTATTATTTAGAAAGCGGACAAAAGGTGTCTTTTTCGGCTAAGCCAGAGGAATTAGAAAAAATGCGGGAAAAACTAATAGAAAGAATTCAACAAATAGAGAAAAGCGATTTTCGCCCCAAACCAAGCCAATTGTGCAAATATTGCGATTTTTACAACATCTGCGATTATAGAATGTAGGGGACTGTCCCCGAACGGGGACTGTCCCCACGTTGACAAAATGTCCATTTTTTGTCATACTATAACTATTAAAAGTCAAAGAGATAAATAATTTAAATAAAAAAATATGGTGGATAAAAAGATTTTAGAGCAAAATATTATCAAAATTTTAGGCGTAGAACCATTGCCAGAAGAAGAAAAAGCGCGTTTAATTGACAAAATGGCGCAGTTAACAGAAAAGAGAATCACTCTACGCTTGATGGAGAATTTATCTGAAGAAAATCATCAAGAATTTGAAAAAATAGACGAAGAGGATGATAAAGCAAAAATGGAATTTTTGCAAGAAAAATTTCCAAATTTGGAAACAATAATTCAAGAAGAGATAATTAAAGTCAAAGAAGAATTAATGAATGAAGCAAAGGGCATTGATAAAGATTTAGAAAAAATTTAAATTTTTGAATATTTTATTTTAATATTAAAAATAAATAATTATTTATTTAATTTTAAAAATATGAGAAAAAGAGAAATATTTTCCGAAGAAGAGAAAATAGGATTTGAGGTTGGTGATTCAGTTCAGTGGAGAAGTAAAGATATAGATCAATTTGTTGATGGACCGAAGAAGATTATTAAAATTGAAACATACAAAGGCAAGGAATACGCCCTTTTTGAGGGTATAAAAACTGGTGTTCCTGTTGATGAATTATGTAAAGCTGAGGAAGAAAAGAAAGAAAAGAAAACGCTCCACAAGAAACCCGAAAAGATGTCTAAAAAACGTAAAACAAAAGAAAAACATACGACAGCAAGCCCGCCCAGCAAAGAAAGAATAGGCGAGTTAAGGATTAAATTAGAGGAATTCAGATTATCCCGACAGAAATTAGTTTATGCGGAAGACGATTTAAAAGGATGCTCAGGATTAAAAGGTTTGATTGAATCTAAAAAAAATAGGGTGTCGGCAAAAGAAGATTACCAAAAGGCATTAAAAGAATATCAAGAAAAACGAGCTGAATATATCGGAGAAAAAGCAAATAGATATTGTAATGAACAAGAACGTTTGGCAAATTTTAAAGCCAAAGAGTTTGGCGAAGAAAAGGGTTTTGGCAGAAAATTTTATGAAAAATACAAAAAGTTAGGTGAATGGAATTTGGGCAGATTATTTGGCAAGAAGTTTCTGGCTACGTTAGAGACAAAAAAAGATGACCCTCGAATTTTAAAGATAACCAAATTTATTGACCGCTTTTTTTTCAATACATTATCAGCACGCACAGCCATAAGTTTTGGTTTATTGGGAGTTGGCATATATGCAGGTGCTGGAGTAGCCGTTAGTTTTGGGGCTATTGCCCTAAGAAGGGGCTTGGCTGGAGTTGGTGCTGGAATTGGTTCTTATGATTTGATGAAAATATTTTCTGAGCACAAAGAGAAAAAGAAGGGAATGCGAAAAAGATTAACAAAAGAAGAAATAAAAGAAATGACATTAGAAGAGATAGCAGAAAGAATGGAACATTTTGATTTAGCTATTGAGCTTAATGCTGGCAAAAGAACTGAAGATGAAAAACAAATTTATAGATTATTAAAAATAGGATTTAACAAAAAGATAGCTGAGAAAAGAGCAACTGGCATAGAACAAAAAATGGAAGATTTGATAAAAGGAACAGATATTGCTATAAATAATTTGAGAATCAAAGCGCACCACAAAGAAATAACAAGAAAAGGTATTGCTGTGGGGATTGGCGCTTTTGTTGGTAGCGGTGGTTTGGCTAAATTATTTAAATTGGGGAAGGGTTTAATATTCGGAAACAAGCCTAATGTAGTCGCAGGGGTCGCAACGGGTTCTCAAAATATTGAAGGAGCTGAAGATGTACAGGCATTAGAAGAAAAATTGGTTGTGCTTGAGGATGAAAGAGAGAAAATTATTGAAGATCTATCTAAAGATGTCCATCCTTCTACTTTGGAGGCTGATATTAGTCCAGAACAAATGGAATTAGCCACTATTGGAAGAGGCGAAGGTGTGGAGCATTCTTTAATTAGGCAACTTAGGGCTAATCCAGAAGAGTATGGATTTAAGGGCGACATAACTAACGCAAATGCGGTTAATAGTTGGGCTGGCTCTGAGGCGCATCACATTGCCATTGACCAAGGTTATGTAAAAATTGCAGAAGGTCAAATTATTAATGAAACTAGGGTTAGTCCCATAGATAAAGTTGCCTATATTTTAGAACAAAAAAACGGGCAAAATATCATTAAAGAAGTTGATTTGCAGGGCAAAGAAATTGGGTCAGCTGGCGAGATTGATGCCCATGAATATGTTCATAAACCAAAAGCCCTTGTGGAAGAAGTTACACCCGAACCAGAAGAAACAATAGTTCCAGAAGAAGTTTCCACGGAAGAACCAATAATGACTTTAGAAGAAAAGATTTCGCAATCTAAAGAAGCGCAAGAAGCTGTTGCAGAGCAAATACCAACAGAAGAGAGAACATTATTTGAAAAGATGGAGTATTATAAAAATCCTAATGATACTGCTTATGGGGTTGATTTTCGCGGACAAGAGACAGCAGCAAAAGAAATTATTGAATCAGTCAAAGAAAATCCTGATTATTTAAAATATCCAGACGTAAAAGAAACAGTGCAGGATATTTATGGTCAGCAATTAAACACAGAATTACAAGAGAAAGGGTTCTTGGTTTTTGGCGGTCCAGATAGCGTGGATTTAGAAGAAGGAATTCGTAATTTAGCGGGAATTCATGGTTTATCAGAAGGTGAATCTAATATTTTTACCCAGTGGTTGGCTGGCGAAGATAAAATTTTAGATAAGAACGATTTTGCAAGTTTGATGGAAAATAAGCAATTTAATTTAGATAGATTCGGCGAATCGCTGGATGAATTTAAAGATTTAGCTAATTCTGATACTTTGCCTAAGTGGGGTGAATCATGGCAACCACGTTCTGTTATTTTTCCTAATATCGCCGGCAATCCAACTTCTCGTATAGTGAACATGAGAGCAAGTGTATCAGTAGTGTCAGAGGCGCCAGGAGAAGCTACACTTGGGGATGTTTTTTATAAAATAGATATTAATGGTGATGGCAAGATTGATGAGATTCTTAATTCCGAGCAAGCTCAAGGAATTTTAAATAAGAAATAAAAAAAGTTTGGAAGCCGAGCTTCCAAACTTTTATGTTATACAAAAAGAGTAAGCCGAGATGATACCATCTCGGCTTTTTGTATAATTTTACTTTGTGAAGCACCTCGGCTTCACGTGATTCAGTCTGTCTTCTGTTTCTGAGATTTCTTCTTCAATTTTTTGTAATCTCAACATTTTTTGAACTTGAACTAAGTTCAATTTCTCAATGGCTTCTTCCCAGAGAGATTTGTTTGCACACCCGCAGTATTGATTCCATGCGGTGCGCGCTGTTGGACTGTCTCCGTATGCAATTTTGAAAATTAATTCCCATACTAGACGATTCACCTTATAGCCATGTGCTGTTACAACGCCCCGAAGTTCTTTCTGCGCCTTCTGTAATTCAGAAATTTGGTTAGAATTTTCATCAATTACTACGCGGTTGCTTTTAATCTCTTTAGAATTTTCATCAATTACTGCGAGATTACTTTCAATGACCAACGCGTTAGCACCGATTAAGTTAGTGTTTTTGCTAACTAATTCAGTGTTAGCATCAACCAGATTAGCATTAGTCTGAATTGCTGATTCGTTTTGCGCAACCCTTTGTTTTAGGTTGCTCAAACTATCTATCTGGATAGCTACCTGAGTCCGATTTTTTCTGGTTCCAACATACGATAGAACCAGAAAGACGACGATGGCCACGATGATGACCAAACTTACAATCTTAAGTGCTTTTTTCATTTTAGCACCCCCTTGTGTTTGTTTTTTTAAAGATATTAATATTATGGCATATTTTAGCTAATTTGTCAATCTTTATTTTACCAATTTTAGTTATCCACAGATTAGGCGTTGCTAAAAGAAATAGTTGTGCTAAGATACTTCACGGTGCTTATTTTAGAACTTCGGTTCTTGTAGCCGACAAAGAGTTCGCTCTTTGGAAGCTGGGTAAGCACCATTTTTTATTTATTTAATTTAAGGGGGTTGCTCTTTAGGGTTTGTTTGTTATAATAAATTTGTTTAATAAATCTAAAGGTTAGTTAATTGTTTCGATATTTATGATTACAAAATCCAAAACAAAACATACATCTCTCTCAATGCCTT
>Ga0307992_1000198_pt1 | contig 39079 bp, 30 predicted proteins | sample EllFjometagen133_FD_203162 | JGI IMG/M metagenome (GOLD analysis project Ga0307992, IMG submission 203162) | Marine microbial communities from Ellis Fjord, Antarctic Ocean - #133 | ecosystem: Environmental > Aquatic > Marine > Unclassified | place: Southern Ocean | collected 2014-10-08
GATTATGTAATAGAAGATGGTAAAATTATTATTGTGGATGAGTTTACGGGTCGTTTAATGCCAGATCATCGATATTTTCAAGGGCTTCATCAAGCAATAGAAGCTAAAGAGGGAATTGAAATAAGAACAGAATCTGAAAATCATGCAATAACGACTTTTCAGCATTTTTTTCGACAATATAATGATTTTACTGGATTTACTGGAACAGCTCAAACTGCTGAGAAGGAATTTAGAATGATTTACGAGAAAGAGGTTGAAGTGATTTCAACTAATGAATCTGTGAAAAGAATGGATTTACCAGATATGTTTTTTGTTAATTGGGAGGAGAAGGTAAATTATTTGACTTGGGAAGCACAAGAGTATTTTTTTAAAAAGAGAGCAGTTTTGATTGGAACTAGATCAGTTTTGAAATCAGGTGATGTTCAAAGCGCTCTTGCTGGAGAAAATATTCCTAGTAATGTTTTAAATGCAAAACATACTGTCCGTGAAGCTGAAATTATTTCTCAAGCAGGTCAATCACAAACAGTTACTGTTGCTACGAACATGGCAGGGAGAGGAACTGATATTGAGCTTGGTCAGGAAGTCAAAGATTTAGGAGGATTATATGTAATTGGTATGGAACGTCACAATGCTCGTCGAATTGATAATCAGTTAATTGGTCGATCTGGTCGACAAGGTGATATTGGTCAAAGTCGATTTTTAATTTCAGCAGATGATGAGCTGATAAAAATATATTTCAAGGATGAATATTTGAAAAAAATAAGAAAATTTCGTAATCCTGTTTCAGGAGTTGAAAGTGATAATTTGGAAAAAATTTTGCAGAAAGCCCAAAATAGGATGGAAGAACTTTTTCTTAATCAAAGAATTCTTAATTTTGAATTTGATAAAATTCTTGAAAAACAACGACAGTCTTTTTATCGGCAGAGAAGGAGGATCCTAGAAGATATTGATCTTCGGATCGAAACACTTGGTCTTTTAAGAGAAGAAGTTTTTAGAGAAGCATTAAAACCTTATTCTTCTAGGAGAAAGAATTTTAATCAAAGTAATTTAAAAAAAATTACTGAAAGGACATATAAGTTTATTAATAATCGCTGGTTTAAGCTTTTTTTGGGTTATCGTAAGTTGTGTCACATTTCAAAGATTAAGAAAAAAATTTATGAATCAGTAGAAAAATATTATAATGATTTTGAGGGACATTATGGTTTAGATAAAATGAGAAAAGCTGAGAAAGTAATAACACTCAAAGTTTTAGATTTGATGTGGCGCAATCATCTTAAGAGAGTTGAAGAGTTACAATTAGAGGCATTGATTAATTCTTTGAGTGGAGCTAATTTTTATGATAATTATACAGTTGAGATGACAAAGGCTTATAAAGAAATGCTTTTGTCTATTCCAGCAGTTTTTGCACAGACATTCTTTTGCACTATAAATAGGATGTGGGAAGATAAAAAGTTAAATGAAAAATCATGAAAGCTTCTTCAAGAAAAATTTTCAAAAAAATAGGAGCTGGTTTGATGCTTGGGTTAAGTCTTTTTAATCTTGGGGCGTCTTGGAATAAGGCTGAAGGTTGGAATATAGCAAAGCGCTCAAAAAAATTAAGAGTGAAAGAGAGGGATCAGGTTGATATAGAAATGGCTATGTTAGCTGAAGTTGCAGAAGAAGAAGCGGAAAAAGTTATAAAGAAAAGAAGCTCTTCACAACAAGAACAGGTATTAGAGAATGTTGAAAATAATTTTGCGCAAAAAGTTTATCGAATTAGTGCTATGGGAGTTTTGGGAGTAGCTTTGGGATTTTTTGCAACATCAATGATTTTTAATTCCCCTTTTGCTCTTGGAAAAGGGCTCCTTTCACTGTTACCAGGAGCTTCTCATTTGGCTGTATTTTCGTTGTCTATTAATGAAAAAGAGATAAGTGTTGTTGATGATTTGACCGTTTTGGTTAATCTTGATTCTGCCGGAAAGAGAGTCGATAAAATAAAATTAGTAATAAGTTATAATCCTAATCTTGTTTCTTTTGAAAATTACATTTCTTCTATTACGGGATGGGAAATTAGGGAGAGTCAAGTTTCTAATAATAAAAGAGAATTAATTGCTTTAATTGATGAAGATTATCTTGATTCTAAAATATTTTCAAAAGAAGAATTAATTAAAATTAATTTTAATCCAAAATCTTTAGCTGTTGGGCAGGATCTTGTATTCTCTGTGAATCAAACTCGTTCACTTGTCGTTTCTAAAGAAAATGGATGTAATAAAAATATTTTAGGAGATACCAAGGGAGTAAAAGTTTTTATTTCTGAAAAAAATAATCAGATAATGAGATGCCAAAAAGTTGAAGATTTAATTGGAACAATTGATTTTTGGAAAAATTTTGTGCAAGGAGACCCCTTAAAGCCAAGAAATAAATATTGGCAGAAGTTTGATGATTCAAATGGTATGCTTTGCGCTCATAATGGAGACTATATTTATATGACAATCGTTGTTCCTGATGATCAGAAAATTGATATTTTTAAAATAAAGAATAATCAATATAGTCAAAAGATCGAAAAACCTGAATATTTTTGGGAGGAAGGAAATTTTAAGTTTTACCTTTATCAAATTTCTTCCAAGGGAATAACGGCGGATAGTAATATTGAGATTGAGATTGAAAGTGAATTTTTTAATAAAAAACAATGGCCGATAGATGAGTCTGGTAAGATAATTCTTGAGTAATAAAATGAAGACAACCCCTAGGAGTGACATTTACCATATTTATGAAATAGAGGCTCGTGGATTTAATGCGGGTAAAGTGGATGTTTTTTGGAAAAATGTTTTTCAATCAGCAGGCGTTTTTGTTTTTATGACATTCATTGTTTTTTTTATGATAAATTTTCGTTTTATTTCAAGTCAAATGGTTGATTGGTATAGTGCACGTGACTATGGGATAGCAGTTGAGTATTCTTCAGATCCAGGAGTTTCTTTTCAGTCTCAAAAATATATTGTTTCTAAAAATGATTTGGATGGTGATGGGCTTAATGATAGCCTTGAGTCTATTTTAGGAACAGACGTTAATAATACTGATACTGATAATGATGGCTATAATGATTTTAATGAAATTTCCAATGGACATAATCCTTTAGGAGAGGGGTTGCTAAAAATGGAGATTGAAGTTTTAGAAAAAGAAACATTGCCGGTCGCTTGGCGGGGTAGCTTGAAAGGTAATTTAGGGAAATTTGCTATAAAAAATGATCAAGAGAATTTATTTTTAAAAGATGTCTTCATTGTTCCATCTAAATATATTAATGATCAAGATAATGGAATGGGAATAAATGTTTTAGTTTACTTAGGTAGCGGTAAAAAAATAAGAAGTGTTTATCAAGAAAAAACAAGAGAAATAAGTAGTGATTTTTCTGAAATAAAAACACCTAATTATGGAATTCAAATTATTTCTAATTGGCCTGAAGGGACAGATTGGCAGAGACTTGTGATCAATACTGAATTGATTAAGATAGGTTTAGATAATTAATTAAAAGAATAGTTATGATGATATTTGAGAAATATCGAATACAATCAAGGGAATATGGAATATCGGTGTGGAAATTACCTGATATTCTTTTAATAGGGATGGCTTTTGTTAATGTGGTCATTATGGTAGTTTCTTATTGGTGGATATCATCTGGAATAGATGATCCAACTAAGGCAATTTTTCCTATTGCATTAGAAGCTGTGATAATTCTTATTGTAGGAAATATTATTGCTGAAACTTCCAAGGAGGTTATTGATAATCAGAAACTTAAGAAAGAATTTATTAATATTATTTCTCATCAAATGAGAACTCCTTTGACTGCGGCGAAATGGAGTTTGGAATTATTAAAGAAGGAAAGGGACGTAGAAAAAAGGGAAAAATATATAGACAGGACAATAGAGGCTAATAAAAGAATGATGAGCATTGTTAATGATTTTGTTAATTTAGCTCGTATGGCAGATGAGGTTAAAGAAATTAAAATAGAAAAATTTGAAATAAGCGAGATAGTTAAAGGAATTATTAGAAATGATCAGTTTTTTTCTGAAGTTCAGGACGTAGAAATAAAATATGAAAATAAAGAAGGTGAAATTTGGGTTAATGCTGATAAACTTAAAACAGAAATTGTTTTTAATAATTTAATTGATAATGCTCTTAAGTATAGTCCTTCTCATACAAAAATAGATGTGATACTTAAGAAAGAAAAGGGAGGTTTTATAGGAGAAATAAAGGACCGTGGGATTGGGATTAATAATGTAGATAGAAAATATATTTTTACTAAATTTTATCGAAGTGCTAATGCAAGAAGATCCTGTTCGAGTGGAACTGGGATTGGGCTTTATGTATGTAAAGTTATTGTAGAAAAAATGAAAGGAAGTATTTACTTTAAATCTAAAGAAGGAATTGGGACATCTTTTTTTGTGTCACTTCCACTTTAGGATAAAAGCTAATTTTATGTTATAATTATTAAATAATACTTAATTGAACAAAATGAAAAAAAATAAAATCTTGATTATAGAGGATGAGACAGTAATGAGGGAATCATTAAAAGATGTTTTAGAAAAAGAAAACTATGATATTAGTGTGGCAGCAGATGGGGAGGAGGGCATTGAATTAATCAAAAGTTTTTCTCCGGATTTAATTCTATTGGATATTATTCTACCAAAAAAAGATGGTTTTGATGTTCTTAATGAACTTAAAGATAGTAATGAAGATGGAAAGGTTGATATTCCGGTTGTATTATTAACCAACATCAGTGGAATGGAAAATGTTCAAAAAGCTCTTGATCTTGGAGCGACTACTTATCTTGTAAAGGCTGATTATCAGCTCGAAGAGGTTGTTGGAAAAGTTAAAGAATTGATAGGAAGATAGAATATTTAAATAAATAAAATAAAATTTGATTTGTTAAGCTAATTGCTTTGCAAGTCAAAAATTAAATATTTTTACTTAATATGATTTTAAATAAAAACAAATGAATGTTGCTTCCAAGCAATTAAAGGAATTTTTGATTGATGCTGGTCTTGTCGATGAGAAAATTATTGATAAAACTATAGAAGAATCCGAAAAACAAAATCGGAAACTTGGTGATTTATTAATCGAGAAAAAAGAGATTTCAGAAGAAGAACTTCGAAAGATGTACGCTTATATTTTGGGCATTCCATTTGTTAATTTAGAAAAGGAGACTATTCCAAAGGAAATTCTTCAAATTGTACCAGAACCAATCGCTAGAAAAAACAATATAATTGCTTTTCAAAAAGATAATAATAATTTGAGAGTGGCGATGTTGAATCCTGATGATATTCAGACGGTTGATTTTATAAAAAAGAAAACTGGGCTTAAGATTTCTCCTTGTTTTACAACAGAGGAAAGTATTAAAAAAGTTCTTCAACAGTATAATAAGAGTCTTCAAGCTGAATTTGGTGATATTATTGACAAAAACTCTAAAGATCTTTCTGGTAAAGAAGATTTAGAAAAAATTGCTCAAGATTTACCAATTATTAGAATTGTCGATACTCTTTTACGTCATGCTATATTACAATTAGCTTCTGATATTCATATCGAACCAGATGAAAAAGAGTTGAGAGTTAGATATAGAATTGATGGAGTTTTGCATGAAGCTATGACTTTACCAAAACAAGTGATTCCTGGTATTGTAGCAAGGATAAAAGTGCTTACCAATTTAAAATTAGATGAACATCGTGTTCCTCAAGATGGTCGTTTTAAACTTGAAGGAAATGCAGGGGAGGACAAAAAGATTTCTTTTCGTGTCTCTATTCTACCTGTTTTTGGGGGAGAGAAGATTGTAATGCGTATTTTAGATGAATCATCCAAAGGGCTAACTTTGGAAAAGATGGGACTTTGGGGTGAGAATCTTGAAAAAGTTCATCAAGCAATTAAGAAACCAAATGGAATGGTTCTGGTTACGGGACCAACTGGAAGCGGCAAGACTACTACTCTGTATACTGCTGTTGATATTTTAAATACTCCAGAAGTTAATATTTCTACAATTGAAGATCCAATTGAATATCGAATGCAAAAAATAAATCAAACTCAAGTAAAGTCTAATATAGGGATGACTTTTTCGGCAGGGCTTAGAGCACTTCTGCGTCAGGATCCTGATATTATTATGGTTGGTGAAATTAGAGATAATGAGACAATGCAAATTGCTCTTAATGCTGCAATGACAGGGCATCTTGTTCTTTCAACTCTTCATACTAATTCTGCGGCAGCAGCTATTCCGAGAATGATAGATATGAAAGCAGAGGCTTTTTTAGTGGCATCAACAGTTAATGTTATGATTGCTCAACGTTTGGTTCGAGTAATTTGTCCTGATTGTAAAGAGGAATACAAGTTAAGTAAAAAACAGCTTGAGGAAATTGAACATATCGTTGATTTTAAGGTTATTGAAAAAGTAATTAAAGATTCTGAGGCAAGTGAGGTGAAGTCAATTAAAAATATAAAAAGTTTTGCCGATGCAACTTTTTATCGAGGGAAAGGTTGTAAGAATTGTGGGAACGAGGGTTACAAAGGCCGAATTGGAATATATGAAGTCTTGGAAGTTACAGAGAGAATCCAAAAAGCAATTAGTCGAAATGCAACGGCTCAAGAGATTGAAAATGAAGCAAAAGACGAAGGGATGTTTGCAATGCTTATTGATGGATTAATTAAAGCTCTCCAAGGAATAACAACTATAGAAGAGGTTTTAAGGGTCACTAAAGAATAAATAAAAAATAAAAAAAATGCCAAAATTTAGTTATTCGGCAAAAAATAGCGAAGGAAATGTTAAAAAAGGAGCGATGAACGCTACTGAAAAAAAAGAAGTAATAGAATCTTTGAAAAAAGAAGGTTTTTGGGTTACCTCATTAGAGATATCAAAAAGTAAAAAAGTAAAAACCGATTTTTTTGGTGGTTTTACAAGCGTTCCATTAAAAAGTAAAATGATTTTTAGTCGTCATTTAGGCGTTATGATAAGTTCTGGTCTTTCTCTTTCTCGAGCATTGAATATTTTGGGTTCTCAGGAGAAAAATAAAGGTTTTCAGAAGATTATTTTTAGTATTGCTGATGAAGTTAAAAAAGGAGTGAGTTTAGCAGATGCAATGAAAAAATATCCAAAAATTTTTGATAATGTTTTTACTTCTATGATTGGAGTTGGAGAAGTTGGCGGAAATCTTGAGGAGATATTAAAGCTTTTGTCTGATCAAATGGAAAAAGATCATAAATTGCTTTCCAAGGTGAAGGGAGCCTTGATCTATCCATCTGTAATTATAACCTTGATGATCGTTATTGGAATTCTTATGATGATTTTTGTAGTTCCTAAAATAACAGCAATTTTTAAAGATTTTGATGCTGAATTACCGGTTTTAACAAGAGTTGTTTTGGGAACAAGTGATTTTATGGCAGCTCATGTTTTTCTTGTTCTTGGTTCCATCGTTGCAATTGTTGTGTTTGTGATATTTTTTTATAAAACAAATCTTGGAAAAAAGTTATTTCATAAATTTTTTATCAAAGCCCCTTCTGTTGGTAAAATTGTAGTTCAGTTGAATAGTGCTCGTTTTTCAAGGATATTAAGTTCTCTTTTGAAAAGTGGTGTTTCGTTGGTTGAGGCTTTAAGGATAACCTCAGACACTCTTGGTAATTATTATTTTAAGACAGCTACTAAACAGGCATCAGAAGATGTTCAAAAAGGAATTAATCTTTCTAAGGTGTTGAAAAAATATGACAATATATTTCCATATTTATTAATTCAGATGATTGAAGTTGGAGAAGAAACCGGAAAGACTCCCGAAATCTTATTAGAATTGGCTAATTTTTATGAAGACGAAGTGGATCAAGTGACTCAGAATCTTTCTTCAGTAATCGAGCCTATTTTAATGATTGTTATTGGTACTGCTGTTGGTTTTTTTGCGATTGCTATTATTCAGCCAATTTATTCGCTTGTTGATACAATTTAAAATTTATGAAAAATATTTTTAGAAAAAATAAGAAGAAGGATAATTCACAAAAAGGAGTTACTCTTATAGAAATCCTGATTGGAGTTGGGATAATTGGGATGATTACTATCACGATTTATTCTACATTAGCAGGAATTATTAGAATTGGTAGTGATTCGAAGCAGAGAGTTGGCGCAACTGCATTGGCTAATGAAAAAATGGAAGTTATAAGAAATTTATCTTATGATAATGTTGGAATTGTTGATGGAATTGTAAGTGGTCCAATTGTTGCCAAAGAAACAATTAGTCAAAATGGATTTAATTATGGGATAGATGTTGATGTTAGATATGTTGATGATCCTTTTGATGGAACTTTTCCAACTGATACAGTGAGTAACGATTATAAGCAGGCTCAAATAAAGGTGACTTGGCAAAATAGTGGAGCAGAAAAAATGGTGACCTTTTTTTCAAACTTTGTTCCAGATGGGATAGAGTCGAGTTCTGGAGGGGGAATTTTAAGTGTTAATACTATTACTTCTGGTGGTGATTTGGTCCCTGGGGTAACGATTCGCGTGGAAAGTTTAGATGATAGTCCAGTAATTGATTATGAAACAGCAACTGATGATCAAGGAAATTTAATTCTTCCTGGTGTGCCTTCTCAAAATTATCGTTTTTATGCTTCAAAAGATGGTTATGAAAGTCTTCAAACATATCCAAATCCACCAGAATCTGTTTTTATTCCAATTGACAAAGATCTTTATGTTAGTGAAGGAGCTATTAATCCTTTAACTTTCATTATTGAGGAAATAGCTGATTTAAAAATTATTGCTAATGATGTTGCCGAGGATAGTTTTATTGAAGGAATTGATTTTGATATTTCTGGCGGTAAAAAAATTGGAACTTCTCCTCCTCCTCCTCCTTTAATTGACACATTTAGCTTAGATGAAACGGGTACTACTGATTCAGTTGGCGAGATCAATTATTCTAATTTAAGTCCGGGTAGTTATGAGATAACTAATTATGAAGAATTGGGGAATAGTACTTTCAAATGTATTGGTTCTGATTTAGAACAGATTTTTCAGCTATCTTCCGGGACTACCAATGAAGTTAATTTTGTTTTTGCTGATAAAGATGTTAATTCGCTTTTTATTACTGTGGTTGATAATGATGCAGGGGAAGCTGTAAGTGGAGCGGAAGTTCGTTTGTCTGGTGGAAGCTTGGATCAGACAATTACAACGGGAGAAAATGGACAAGTTTACTTTCCAATAAAAACTGACCCAGAAACTGTGATTGATGCTGATGATTATGATTTATCAATAAGTGCTGTTGGCTTTCAGAACCATGATGAGACATTATATATAAATGACTTAACGACTCATGAAATTATTTTAAATATTTTATAGAATTAAGTTGAATGATTAAATTTTCAAGAAAAGATATAGAAAATAAAAAAGGGATGACTCTGGTTGAAGTTATAATGGCTTGTTCAATGATGGTTTTGTTGATGGGAATTGTTTCTGTGATGATAATTCGTTCGTTTTCTGTTAATAAATATACATTTGAGCAAGGGCTTAATACTTCAGCATTGCAGTCGTCTCTTCGAAATTTTTCTCGTTATTTAAGAGAAGCTCGTCAATCGGATGCAGGTGGCTATTTAATCGAATATGCTGATGATTTTGAGGTTTACTATTTTGCTGACATTGATAATGATTCTATTACAGAAAGAGTTCATTATTTTGTGGAAGATTATCAACTAAAAATTGGTAGTTCAAATCCAAGTGCTTTTCCAGTCAGCTATCCAGCAGAAGATGAAGAAGTCAAGATTATTGGAAATGGAATAGTAAACAATGCTAGTCAACCACTTTTTTATTATTATAATCAAGATTATCCGTCTGATGTAATTAATAATCCATTAACAACACCAGCTTCTTCACAAGATATTGGAATGATTCAAATTGATCTTTACGTTAATATTGACACTGAGCATGTGCCAGATAGTATGAGAATGAGTACATTTGTTAGACCAAGGAATATAAAGTAATCTTAATTGAATATTGATTAGTGTTAATTCGATGAGCTAAAAAAAATATGAAAAAAAAAATTGTATTAGCAGGAGGTGGAACTGGAGGACACTTGTTTCCATTGTTGACTGTAACAAAATATCTTCGTGATAATTATGATTTAGAAAAGGAGTTTGAATTTTTATTTATTGGTCCGAAGGGAGAGTTCGAAGAGCGCCTAATGAAAGACGCTTCTATTCTTCAGAAAAATATTCAATGTGGAAAGTTGCGTCGTTATTTTTCATTATATTATTTTTTTGATTTATTGAAAATTCCAATTGGTTTTTCCCAATCACTTTGGCATGTTTTTCGTTTCATGCCAGATGTTGTTTTTGCTAAAGGCGGATTTGCTTCAGTGCCAGTAGTTTTGGCAGCTTGGATTTATAATATTCCGATAGTTTTACATGAATCAGATGCTGTCCCTGGAATAGCAAATAAATTTTTAGGCCCAATGGCGACTTTAGTGGCTCTGAATTTTGAGAGATCACAAATATATTTTAATCCAGATAAAACTTTTATAGTAGGTTTGCCAGTTAAAATTGAGGTACTTGGAGGCAGTAAGGAGGCAGCAAGAAAATTTTTAAGTATGGAAAAGCAAACTAAGCCAACAGTTCTTTTTCTGGGTGGTTCGCAGGGAGCTCAGTCTATTAATAAAAAAGTATTAGAGGTGATTGATAAACTAATTAAGAAATATCAAATCATACATCAAACGGGGACGAAACAGTTCGAAAAAGTAACTAAAGAGATTCAGCATAAAGGATATAAAATTGAACATAGTGATTATTATCCAGTGGATTTTATTGGTAAGGAATTGGGTGATTTATTAGCATTAGCCGATGTTGTTGTCTCTAGAGCTGGGGCGACTTCTATTGCGGAAATTGCTGCTAATGGAAAGCCATTGGTTTTAATTCCAATTCAAAAAAGCGCCAATGATCATCAGCGTATTAATGCTTTTGAGCTTTCTAAAGCGAAGGCGGCGGTTGTTTTAGAAGAACAAAATTTTTCTAAGGGAACATTGTTGCACTATTTAGAAAAAATTGATAAAGATGAGAAATTTAAAGAAACATTATCTTCTAATATTAAAAAGTTTTATTTTTCTGATTCGGCTCAAACTCTTTCGGAGGCGATTTTGAGAGTAATGAAATAATAACAGGAAGATTTTATGGAAAAAGAGATCTCTTGAGATCTCTTTTTTTGATTTTAAATTTTAGCAAGAAGGATTTTTGTTTATTGATTTTTATCGTGAATTTGCTAGCATGATATAATGTTAAAAAATAATAAGTTATTTAATGGAATTTAAACAATTTATTTTTATTGTTTGGCAAAGAAAAAATATTTTCATGTTTATTTTATTTTCAATTATTTTTCTTGCAATATTTTGGTTTTCCGTACAGCCAGAGAAATATGATGCTGTTTTTTATATTGATATTTCAAGAGAAGATTATCAAAAAACTACAGATTATCGATATGATCAATTCTACCGTTTTCAGGCAGATGAAAATTTTTCAGAAACGATAGCTTCTTGGATTAATGAGGTTGAATTAGATCAAGAAATTCGTAAAAATTATCAAGGGAATGTTTTTTCTATGGAAAATTTAAGAGCTGAAAAGTTGAGTTCTAGCTATATTAAGGTTTCTTTTAAAACTAAGAGTGAAAATTTTGTTCCAATGATAAGGGATTCAATAAATAAGTCTTTAAATTTAAAGATTGCTAGAATTAATAAGGAAGCCAGTGATCCTGATTGGTTTTCTATTGTCGTGAGTACTTCTGTTGTTTCGAAGCATCAATCTAATTTAAGGATAGTTATTTTCGGTGCGGTTTTAATGGGAATTATTTTAGGAATTTTTGTTTCACTCTTTCACTATTATTGGCAATTTAATGAAAATTGGAATTGACGCTAGATGTCTTCAGGAGAGTCAAAAAACTGGTGTAGCAGAATATGCTATAGGTGTTTTTAAGCATATTTTTTTGAATAATTCTCAAGATGAATTTATTTTATTTTTAAATTCTTTTCATGAAATTGATTCTGATTTAGAATGGTTAACAGATTTTTCAAATGTGTCTATTAAGAGATTCTATTTTCCAAATAAATTGATAAATTTATCTTTTTGGCTTTTAGGATGGCCAAAAGTGGATAAAATGGTTGGTGGGGTTGATGTTTTTTTTATGCCAAACTCTTCTTTTATTGCATTAAGTAATTATTGTAAAAAAATTATTACTATCCATGATCTTTCTTTTGAAAGATTTCCTGAAACTTTCTCATTTAAAAGAAGACTTTGGCATTTTATGGTTAATTCTCGTAATCTTTGTCGTAAAAGTGATCAAATTTGGGCGGTTTCTGAGTCAACAAAACAAGATTTGGAATTTATTTATAAAATTGATCCTGAAAAAATATCAGTTTCATTTCCACCGTTTGATCATCAAAGATTTTTGTTGGAAAATTTATCTCAAGAAAAAATTAAAAAAATTAAAAATAAATATAATATTCCTTTTAATTTCATATTATTTATTGGAACTATTGAGCCACGCAAGAATATTGAATCTTTGATAAAAGCTTTTGGTCAGCTTAAGAAAGAGAATCCAATTAAATTAAAAGATCTAAAATTAGTTATTGCTGGAGGATCTGGCTGGTTGTGTCAGGATGTTTTGAGAGAAATTGGGAAAAGTTTAGTGAAAGATGATATAATATTAACAGGATTTGTTGATGATGAAGAAAAGCCTTTCCTCTATAATTTTGCAAAAGTTTTTGTTTATCCATCAATATTTGAGGGATTCGGATATCCTCCAATAGAAGCAATGGCAGCGGGAACGCCTACTATTACTTCTAATTGTTCTTCTATCCCAGAAGTTGTAGGAGATAGTGCTATTTTAATTGATCCATATTGTCCTTATGAAATTACAATTGCATTACAGCAGTTATTGTTTGATAAAGAACTTTATCAATATTATTCCGAAAAAGGTAAAAAACGAGCAAGAGAGGTTTCGAATATTTTTCGAACCTGGGAAATAGAAGTTAATATGAGTAAATAAAAATAAGATGAGAATTGGGATTGATGCTAGATTTTTTGGTCCAAAACAAAAAGGATTAGGGAGGTATTCTCAAAAATTAATAGAAAATCTTGAAGAGATTGATCAAGATAGTAATGATGAATATTATATTTTTTTACGTAGACAAAATTTTGATTATTTTAAGCCAATAAATAGACGTTTTAAAAAAGTTTTGGCGGAATATTCTTGGTATGGATGGAAAGAGCAACTAATTTTTCCATTGCTTTTGAATAAGCATAAAATTGACTTAATGCATTTTTGTCATTTTAATGTGCCAATTTTTTATCGTAAAAGATTTGTAGTGACGATTCATGATTTAATTCTTTTTCATTTTCCTACAATAAAAAATACTACCTTAAATCGTATTCAGTATTTCTTTAAGATGATGATGTATCATCTAGTGATTCGATCTGCAACAAAAAGAGCAGTAAAAATTATTACTATCTCAAATTACGTAAAGGAAGATATAAAAAAAGAGCTTAAAATAGCTGATGAAAAGATTATTGTTACTAAAGAAGGATTTGATTTAAACTCCTTTTTTGATAGCGTTGATTATCAGACAATTTTTAAAAAGTATGATATAATTAACTCGTATCTGTTGTATGTAGGAAATGCTTATCCTCATAAGAATCTTGAAAAACTTTGTGACGCGTTTATAGAAATTAGACGAAAATATCTAGATATGAATTTGGTCATAGTGGGTGGTGAAGATTATTTTTTTAATAAACTGAAACAATATATTAAAATTAATCAAATTGATGGGGTGATTTTCCCTGGATTTGTTTCGGATAAGGAATTGGATGCTTTTTACAGGGGAGCAAAGGTTTTTGTGTTTCCATCTCTTTATGAAGGATTTGGACTTCCTCCTCTTGAAGCACTTGCAAAAGGAATTGCAGTTGTGTCATCGAATCGTACTTCAATGCCAGAGATTTTAGGAGATACTGTTCAGTATTTTGACCCAGAAAGTACTGATTCGATTGTAAAAAATATTATTACTGTTTTGGAGTCAGAGAATCGAAGAAAAGAAATAATAAAAAAAGGAGAAGAGAGATTGAAAATGTTTAGTTGGAAAAAAATGGCACAAAAAACTCTTGATGTCTATAGAAGTGCTATGATGTAGATAGATTTATATATTCTTACTTAGAAGTAACTTTACGGAAGAGGTGCTTTTTTAAAAACATTGATACAAAAAGCAAAAATGAAAAAAAGAAAAAATAATATTATTCCTCAAATGTTTGACGTAAAGCCGAAGGAAATTTCTGGTGATTTTGATATTGAAAAAAATAATAGAAAATTTTCTTCAGTTATCAAGCTTAGTGAAAGAGTAATTATTAGTCCTAAGAAAAAGCGTTCACCGATTATTATGCCGGCAAAGTGGGATATTTCTAAGAATACTGTAATTAAAGAAAAAAAGACTTTGGATGCAAGAAGGAAGGATGAATTAGGAAGACTTTCAGAGCAAGCTTTGGATAAAAAAGTTTTTCAATTAAATCGATTTAATCAGAAAGAAGAAATTCCATCATTTATTTTTATTGAAGACGGGAAGTTTTTGGGTGCAAGTAAGCCATTTTTAAATCAACCTTTTAATTATCAACAGGAGCTTTTTAGTAAAAAAAAGTTAAATCAAAATGATTCAGTTAAAAATTTAAGTCAGAAATTTCAAGATTGGCAAAAAGAGAAACAGGAAAGAAAAAAAAGAAAAGAGGATCGGTTGTTGCGAAGACAAGCAAGAAGAATTGCAATCGCGAGAGAGAAAGAATTTAATTTAGAAAAAATTAGAAAACAAGAGGATCAATTAAGGCATTTGAGGTTAGCAGAAGAAATAAAATTGAAAGAGGAGCGTTCTTATCAGCAGAAATTAAGAAAAATGGTGTTAGCGAGACGTCGAGAGGAAAGAGGAGTGAATTTGAGTGAATTTTTGTCATCGATTAATCCATTTTCTATTAATGCTAAAAGTTTTTCGAGTAATGGAGCGTATTTTTTTAATAAGAAAAAACAAGCCTTGGGATTTGCGATGGCAGTAGTTATGGTTTTCTGTGGATTTTGGGGATTAAATATTTTTTCTTATGGAATTCAAGTTCAAGATGAAATAATTGTTAAGGGGAAGAGCGCTATTGGAGAATTAGCGTATGCTAAAGATGATATTGAAAGACAGGATCTTTCTAGTGCAGTGAAGAAGTTTTCAAATGCTAGAAGTGATTTCCAGGAAGCTAGTAGTCGGTTGGATCATTTGGGTGGGGACCTTCTGAATATTTTTTCGGTAGTGCCTGGTTTGTCAAAAGTAAGCAGTGGGAAAAGTATTTTGAAGGCTGGAGAAAAAATGACAGAGGCGGCCGAAGAGTTAGGGAGGTTGGCACTTGTTTTCGTTGAAGAGGAGGGTAATTCGGATCAAGTTAATACGAGTAGTTTGAAAGAAATTTTCGTGGAATCAAATGAGCGTCTTGTGCGAGCTCATAGTGCGTTAACGGAAGCGCAAACGGAATTGGATCGAGTGCGTGAAGAGGATTTACCAGTGGAATATCGACAACAATTTTTACAGATTAAGAAAATAATGCCAAGTGTTGTTGGGTTGCTTGATGATTTAGAGAAAAATTATGAAGTTTTATGGGAAATTTTTGGATTTCGAGGGGTTCGAAGATATTTGTTTGTTTTTCAAAATAACCAGGAGATGCGGGCAACTGGAGGATTTATTGGTAGCTATGGAGTATTGGAAATGAATGATGGAAAAGTTAAAAATCTTTTTATTGATGGAATTTATAATCCGGATGGACAACTTCGGGAAAAAGTTGTTCCACCAAAACCAATTCAGAAAATTTCTGCGGCTTGGTCAACTCATGATGCAAATTGGTTTCCTGATTTTCCAACTTCGGCTGAAAAAATTGCTTGGTTTTATGAAAAAACTGGAGGACCAACAGTTGACGGGGTGATTTCAGTTACTCCAACAGTGATGCAAAAGCTCTTGGGAATAACGGGGCCGATTGAAATGCCTGAGTATGACACAGTTATTGATGAAAATAATTTTCTCGAAAATACTCAATATGAAGTTGAAATTGATTATGATAAAGCTTTGAATAAGCCAAAAAAATTCTTAGCTGACCTTGCTCCGAAAGTTTTAGAGAATTTATTTGTAGATAAAGACATGGGCCGATTGTCTAAGGCGCTCAAAGTATTTTCAAATTCACTTAAGGAGAAGCATATACTAATTTATTCCTTTAATTATAATGTCGAAAAAGTTATTTCAGAACAGGGTTGGTCGGGAGAAGTTTTGCAAACAAGAAAGGATTACTTAATGGTTGTTAATACTAACATTAATGGATACAAAACAGACGGGGTCGTTGATGAAAGTATCAACCATGAATCAGAAATTCAATCAGATGGAACCATTGTCAATACTGTTAAAATAACGAGACATCATAATGGAGGGGATTATGAACATGAATGGTGGAATAAAGTGAATAGTGATTACATGAGAGTTTATGTGCCAAAGGGTAGTCGGCTTCTTTCCGTAGAAGGACACACTCGTGAGTTTAATAGTCCGCCACTTGATTATGACAAGTTAGAATTTAGAAGGGATCCTCAAGTAGAAAGCGAGGAACAATCAATGGAAATTGATGAAGAGACAGGGACAAGAATTTATGAAGAAGAAGGCAAAACGGTTTTTGCAAATTGGGTTTATGTTTCACCACAAGAAACTGTTGAAGTTGAATATAAGTATCTCCTGCCTTTCGAGATTGATCTTTCTGTGAATGAAGACGGGATGGATTCATATTCATTACTTATCCAAAAGCAGTCTGGTTCAGTTGGAAGTGACTTTGATTCTAAAATAAGCTTTCCTTCGGATATGGAAGTTTTTTGGAGGTATCCTGAGACACTTTCTGTTGAAGGGAGTAACTTGGAGTTTAAACAAATTTTGAATAAAGATATTTTTGTTGGAGCGGTCTTGAAGGGCGGAAGTGAGTAGTTCATGGAAGTTGGTTTATGTCAATATTGACGATGTCTTGTATATTAATTATTCTTAAGGCAGGAAGATTGAAGCAAATTTAGGAGGGGTAAGGAAAAAAACAATGCAACAAAAAGAACTGAAGCAAAAATTTGCGTCAAACTCTTGGAGGTTTTGTTTTGTTTTGGAAAATTTTAAAGTTTTAGTTTAGGTCAGCAGTTAATGCTGATTTTTTGTTTTTTATTAAGTAGTTAGATAATTAAGTATAAGTTTTAAAGGTCGAAGTGGATTCTGAAAAGCAACCACTCAAAAAATCGAATTAAAAAATTAATAAAATAATCCCAGTTGAATAGTGGCTAACGCCAATTCAACGGGACAAGAAAACACATGAAAAAAATTATTTAAAGTCTTGCAGTTATTACAGCTGTAGCAGCTGTAGTAGTTGGAGGAACAATGGCTTATTTTTCCGACACTGAAACCAGCATAGGTAATACTTTTACTGCTGGAACAATTGATATCTCAGTGGATGAACCAAGCACTTGGCAATATCAATTAAACGATATGAAGCCTGGATATGTTGATTATAGTGATTTTGTTATCAAAAATGATGGCAACAACCCAGTCAATGTTTGGAAAAAAGTTGATAATGCTGTAACTGAAGAAAACGACATAAATGAACCAGAATGTATGGCTTATGAAGGGAGCTGGGATGGAACAAGCTGTGATTATGATTCTGCGAATGCAAAGAATAATCTTGCTAGTGTTATCAATTATGATTTGTCTGTTGTTGTTAAGTTTGATGGAAAAGAATGGAGTCAGATGCTTTACAACGAAGACAAAACCATCGCCCAAATTAATGCTATGGGTGGCAACGGAACATTCTTAGGAATGATCCCTGTTGGTGGAATTATGGAAGTGACAGAGAGCTATCATATGCAAGAAATTGCTGGTAATAAACATCAAAGTGATCAAATGACTTTTGATATTACTTTGTATGGTGAGCAACTAACAGGTGAGGTAGTTTTAGAGGATAAAGATACTTCTAATTGGATGCTTGACTTCGCAAGTACTGAAAAAGCCACTTTAGCCTATAATGTAACGGGTAATGAATTTGACTATACTCTTACGGGAGTTTCTCCAATTACAAATGGTAATATAGCTTTAGTTGTTGGATTTAACGGAAGTACTAATCCAGATACTTTAATCGGTTATGGAACAACTGATGGTAGTGGAAATATCACAATGAATGAAAGCAGTATTAATCTTGGTGATGATTTAATCAGCGCTAAGGTTTGGTTAATTCCTCAAGACAATTGGAATGGGACCCAAGTTGTTAGTTGGGATATGGCTGACTATCTTTGGGAAACAGGTTTGATTGATTATTACGACACAAATAAATAATCCAAACTGTTTTTGATGATTGAGTGACTTTAGACTGCCTGAATAATCGGGCAGTCAATAAGCTAACTATCTCTGTTTTAAAATAAACAATTGTTAAGAAATATAATTTTGATTAAAAAAGTTTTTAAAACAATTTATTATCTGGTGTTGATAATAATAGCTGTTATAGCAGTGTTTCTGGTTCTTTCTGTTTTCCCGATGAAGAGTGGTTATGGAACCTTTATTGTTCTTTCTGGATCAATGGAGCCAGAAATTCACACTGGAAGTGTTGTGGCGGTTAAAACTCAGGATGAATATAAAATTGGTGATGTAATTACATTTGGGGAAAATACCAAGTCAAAAAAACCTACAACCCATCGAATAACGGAGGTAAATGATTCAAAGGAAGGGAATATTTATACGACTAAAGGTGATGCTAATAATTCAGAAGATCAGAAAACTGTTAAGGAAGATGAGATTTTAGGGAGAGTTTTCTTTTCAATTCCGTATATTGGATATGCAGTGTCAGCAGTTCAAAAACCTATTGGTTTTATTCTCATATTAGTTATACCAGCGGTAATTATAATTTATGATGAAATAGGGAAGATTAAAAAAGAAGTTTTGAAGAAGGTTGATTATAGGAAAAGAATGAAAAAACGCAAGGAAGAAAAAGAAGCATCCTCCTCCGCTTCCGCCTCCGTTGAAGCTTCCTCCTTCGCTAAAAAAGCTACGGCGGATAAACCGGCGGACAAGGGGAAAGAAGATGATAATAATAAAGAAACTGATGAAAAAAAAGAAGTATAAATCAGTTATAACAAAAAGAATTTATAAATCACTTGAAAAAGTGGGGATTTGTTTTTTGATTTTGATTCTTTTTTCTCCGCTTGTTTTAATGAGAGGGACTAATGCGGGATTTTTAGATGAAGAAAAAAGTGAAGGGAACATTTTTTCTTCTTCAACTTTAGATTTTTATGTTTCTTCTGGCGATGATTTTTCACCAAAGATTTCTCCGTCAATGGAAACAATTCGATTAGTTTCTATTGATCAAGAGGGAATGTCAGACTTTAATTATAGGGTTTCAGTTGATAATATTTCTGGTGGTACTGATCTTTGTGATGAATTGGAAATTAAAGATGATTTGGATGATAGCTATCAATCCTTGAGTAGTTATGTCTCATCAAGTACGGACAATTTAACTAAAACAGATTGGAATTTTACTGTTCAATTGGCTGACAATGATGATGCTTTGGCTGACAAGACTTGTGATTTTGATTTGAAGTTTGAGTCTTGGCAGGAAAATTTGGCTTATGGAGTTGGCGGGTTTGTAGATGTTGAAAATATTTCCAGTTCTATTGAATCAGAACATTGGACTAATATTGCTGATCATCTTGTGATTAATAAAGTTTATTATGACGTTGACGGATCTCATGGATTAGAAGGAACGAATGAATGGGTGGAAATCTATAATCCAACATCCAGTGCGGTTAATTTGAAAGATTGGGAGATTTGTGATGGCCTTTCTTGTGATGTAATTGCTTCTGTCGATTTGGATATTCCAGCTAATGGTTACGCTGTAATTACAAATAGTGCGACTACTTGGGGTGTGGGCTGGACAGTGCCAGGAACTGCAGTGAAAATTGCTTTGGGAAGTGATATTGGAAGCGGATTGAATAATCTTGGTGACAGGGTGATTTTAGAAGATGATAATGGTACTGAGATTGATAGAATGAGTTATGGGACTGACATTATTGGTTTAAATCCGGCTTGCCCAGATGTTTCTGAAGGACATTCATTGGCACGAAAACCAGCCGGTCAAGATCTTGATATAAATAGTGATTTTGAGGATTTATCTAGCCCAAATCCGGGAACTAATCCTCATACGGTAGTGATGAATGAAATTATGCCAAATCCATTTGGTGATGACGACTCTAGTATGCCAAATGGAGAATGGATTGAGCTATATAATTATGGTGAATATTTGATAGATTTAGCTGATTGGAAGTTGGAGGATGGAGATGGAGACAATTTAGATATAACCGAAGACAATACTGATACAGGAAGTACTGTGATTGCTGGAGGAGAGAAGATTGTTGTTTATCGAAATGGAGATGGAGATTTTAATTTAAGCGATGAAGGGGATGAAGTGAGACTGATTGATGAAAAAGATTTAATCAAAGATTCTCATGAATTTGAAGAGACTCCAGAAGGAAAAACTATTGCTAGGTTCCCTGATGCAGTTGGTCCTTGGGTTGACCCAGAAGGAACTCCGGGGGAAGAAAATGAGATGACTGAAGTTGAAATGGAAGAACAGATTTTAGTTGCCTATGAAAAATGTTTTGATAAAAAAAATAGATTAGATGATGATGAAAAATATGAACCGATTTGCCAGGTAGAATATCTTCATTATTTAGGCTTATTGGACGAATTAGATGATGAAAGCGTTGACATGAAATTGGTTAATGAAATATTAAACAAGTTAGAAGATGACATTATTGTTAATGAGGAACCCGATTCCGCTGAAGCTGTGACGGGCAAGGAGGATGAAGCTGAAAAAGTTGTCCCTGTTGAAGTTGAAGATGTTCCAGCAGTAATAGAAGAGGATTTAGATATACTCAACGAGGAAGATATTTTAATAGAATTAGAAGATGATGAGGAAATTGTTGAAGAGGATGAGTCTGAAAATATTTCTGAAGTAATAGAAGGGGATGAAGCAGAAGAAACGGAAGAAGAAGATGAAAAAATTGTCGAAGAAGGTGAGTCTGAAGATATTCCTGAAGTGATAGAAGGGGATGACGAAGAAGACGTTGATTTATTAGAAGAGGATAAAGTAGATGAAATGGAAGAAGAAGATGAGGATGACGACAAGACTGAGGAGAATAATGTGGAGGAGGATCAGGAGGCAATTGAAAAAGAAGAATCTGACTCTGCTGAAGCTGTGACGGGCAAGGAGGATGATGAAATCGAAGAAGAGATAAAATAATTATCGATAAATTTTTAGTATGAAAAAAAGGATTAGAAAATTTAAATTAAGCGGAAACATTTTGTTTTTATTGGGAGTAATAATTTCCCTTGGTTTTTTTGCTAATATTGTGAATGCAGAGGATAAAATAGATGTTGAATATCCAGTTGGGGATAATATTAATGGAGGGAGGATTTATAATGAAACGAATATTCTTCCTGGATGGGAAGGCTCAGAAACAATCCGAATAGAAAATGATAGTGAAAATGAAGAGGTTGATGTTTATTTTACTTTTGATGTTAATGGTGATAAGACTTTGGCTAATGAATTGAAGCTTTATGTGGTCCGAGTTGAAAATGGAAGTTATCGAATTGGAGGAGCAGGGGATCGTCAAGACCTTAAAGATGTTGATGATGAAAGACTATTTGTTGATCGGTTGAGCCCAACAAAGGGAAAGGAATATCGAATAAAGATAGTTTTTGATAAGGATGCGGGAAATGAATATCAGGGGTTGGAAACTAATTTTGACATTGATTTTAGAATCGAAGCTGAGTCAGCAGATACTCAAACAGTGGCAGAGGTTCTTACTGGAGAAGGAAGGATAGTCACTGGCGAGGAGCCAATAGAAGAAGCTGGTGAGGAACCAGAGGTCCAAGGAGAGCAAGAAGGAGGACAAGGAGAGGTGACTGTTGGTGGAGCAGAAAATGAATGTCAGTGGTGGCCACTCTGGGTTTGGGTTTTGGCGCTAGTTATTTTTGCATTCTTGTTTGCATCTTCATTATTCTATAAATTCAAAGAGCAGAAAGAAAATGATTATCCAAGAAGATTTGTACCACTTGTTTTGACTGTAGCTGTTCTGGCTTTCTGGTATTTCTTTGATAAATGCGATGAGCATCGATGGTTTGCTATTACCTCAGTTGTTGGTGCACTAGTTGTCTATTTGATATATTTATATATGTTTAAAAAAGCAGTTTCTTCAAATCTTGAGATCAAAAAAGACGTTGAAATTGAGTCTGGAGAAATTGCTGATAATAAAAAATAAAATAAATTTTTTCAAAAGGAGGTGCCCACAATGCTGGTCATAACAAAAGAAAGAATTATTTCTTTTATGGCGGATGTCGTTGTTAGCAGTCTCATTACTGCTGATAATTTCTATAAAATTATTATAGGGAGAAGGGATAAGATCATTGACTAAAATACAAAAACCAAAAAGAGAAAGATGCTTGCGATTAAACTTTTTATGTAAGCGTCTTTTTTGTTTGATTAAAGATGATAGATAAATTAGAATATTAATAGAAATAGGATAATAATTTAAAGTAATATTATGTGTGGAATTGTTGGATATATTGGGAAAAATAAAGCAATGCCGATTCTTATGGATGGATTAAAAAGACTTGAATATCGAGGTTATGATAGTGCTGGAATGGCAGTGATGGAGAGAGGGAAAATTTTTAATGTGAAAGCAGTAGGAAAAGTTTCTCAGCTAGAAGAAAAAATGAAGAAGGCAGAAAGTTCTGGTCATATTGGAATTGCTCATACACGTTGGGCAACACATGGAAAACCAAATATCTCAAATGCTCATCCTCATGCGGACTGTAAAAATGAAATTTTTGTTGTTCATAATGGAATTATTGAAAATTATCAAGAGCTCAAGGATCAGCTCAAGAAAAAGGGACATAAATTCAAATCAGAAACTGACACTGAAGTCGTCGCTCATTTAATAGAAGAATTATCTAAAAAAAATGATTTTATAGAAGCTTTTAAAAAAACATTGAGAATGATTGATGGAACTTACGGGTTAGCGGTGATTAATAAAAAAAATCCAGGAAAAGTTTTTGTGGCAAAAAAAGGGAGCCCTCTTATCTTAGGAGTAGGGAAGGATGAATACGTTATTGCTTCGGATGCTTCGGCTATTGTGAGTTATACTCAAAAAGTAATTTACTTAGAAGATGGAGAATTTGCTGAAATTGGCATGGATGGATATCAAATTGCAAGCCTCGAAAAAGGTGATCTTGAAAAGAAAATTTCGAAATTGGATTGGTCAATGGAAAAAGCACAGAAACAAGGATATCCACATTTCATGTTGAAAGAAATTTTTGAACAACCCGCTTCTATAAAAGATGCAATTCGAGGAAGAGTTGATAAATTCACCAAAGAGAATTCAAGTTTTATGATTGGTGGACTTTCTCAGGTAAAAGATCGTCTTCGAGATATAGAAAAAATCATTATTATAAGTTGTGGAACTTCCTATCATGCAGGTTTAGTAGGTGAGTATATGTTTGAAGAATATGCCGGAATTCCAACGGAAGTCGAGTATGCCAGTGAGTTTCGTTATCGGAAGCCGATAATGAACAAGAAGACTGCAGTTTTGGCTATTTCTCAATCTGGGGAAACAGCCGACACACTTGAAGCAATTCGTGAGGCAAAAATGAAAGGAGCTTTGACTCTCGGTATCGTGAATACAGTTGGTTCAACAATTGCTCGAGAAACTGATGCTGGAATCTATAATCATGCTGGTCCGGAAATTGGAGTGGCTTCAACAAAAGCTTTTACTTCACAGCTTAGTGTTTTAGTTCTATTAACGCTTGCTCTTGGAAGACAACGACAAATGTCTTTTGTAATGGGAAAGAGGATTGCAGAAGAACTTAAAAAAATTCCAGAAATGATCGAAGATATCTTGAAGCGAAGTGGTGAGATAAAAAAAATTGCTAATAAATATAAGAAATATGAAGACTGGTTGTATTTGGGCAGAAAATATAATTTTCCAATTGCTAACGAAGGAGCCTTGAAGCTCAAAGAGATTTCCTATGTACATGCTGAAGGTTATCCAGCAGGGGAAATGAAGCATGGTCCAATCGCGATGATTGATGAAAATTTCCCCTCGCTTTTTATTTGTCCAAAAGATAGCGTTTATGAAAAAGTTGTTTCAGGAATTGAGGAAATTAAAGCTCGTTCTGGAAAAGTTTTTGCCGTTGCTACAAAAGGAGATAAGCGAATTGCAAAAGTGGCTAATGATGTTTTCTATATTCCTAAAACACTTGAAATGCTTACTCCTCTTCTTAGTGTGATCCCTTTGCAACTCTTTGCTTATTATGTCGGAGTTGGTCGTGGTTATGATATTGATAAACCTCGAAACTTGGCTAAGAGTGTGACGGTTGAATAAGTTCATTAAAACTTGAAATTGTTATTTTTGGGTCAAAAATTTGATTTTAGTGATTTTCAAGAGTTTGCAAACTTTCCGAAAAGCTCCTATTAATGGCGTTTTTTAGTTAAAAATTAGAAAAAATATAAAAAAAGCGGGGAAGTTGTATTATCTTCTCCGCTATTTGATTTTGTATGAACAGTATATATTAAAACTGTTCAGGGGGTTTTAGAAATTGCTGCCGTGACCAGCGTACATAGTTTTGTGGTCACCGGTTCCATATCCTTCGGGCGTGTAGAGGTACTTGAAGTATCCTGCATAAAGCCCGTTAAAAAGGAATCGGAGATCGAATTTTTTGTCTTCCCTGATCAGCGTTTGATCACAGAGGATGTCGAGGAATTCGATTCCTGTTGACCAGGTTATTTTAGCCTTGGCAATTCCGGTTCCTTCGTCTAGGATATCCAGGCTGACTCCTTGCCCATTTGCATTTTCTTCATAGTATTGAACGATAGGCCACTGCCAATTTTCCAATCCTACGTAATGGGCTTCGCTGTCACATTGAGGATCGTCAATGGTGGGCCGCTTGTTGTACAAGACGCATACAAGTGGAAAATCACCGGTTCCAGATTCTTCAGGTCTGGCAATGTACTGAAAGGTATGAGTGGGGAAAATATCCGCCACATCTTTTAGTACACAATTTGGATCAAGGAAAAATTTCGTGGTTTTGCGAAAAGTCATTTCTTCTGTCTCATTTTTCATGTAAGACAGTTTGGCTTTTACTAAAACCTTGTTGTCGCAGGTCTGTGTCTGTCTCGGAGAAACTTCCTCAATTTTATTATAAACGCTTCCTTTGGGAGTTAATCCGTCGCGGGTTTGCCATGGGTTTTGAATTTTATACAGATCGTTTTTTTCATTGACGATAAGTCTCTCATAACTAATATTACATTCTTCTGTGTTACTTGAGTTATCGTTTACATTTTCGGATCCGTCATCAAGATCAACATTCCCAGTTCCGTTGTCCACTTTTTCGCTGTCATTATTAATGGTGATTTTGTTATCACTCGATCCGCTATCGCATCCAGTGATTCCGCTGATAAAAAAAGTCAGCGTTACGATTGCCATTAAAACAAAAATTCTCTTAGTCATGTTCATGGTGTCCTCCTTGAATGATTGTATGTTTTTGTTGTTTTAGTAGATTTTCAAAGGTCTTTAATTGCAATCACCGCGAAAGCAATCAAGCTTGTTTGTTTCTGAGGTGAAAATTTTAGAAACAAATAAGTTTAACGACTTTTTGAATGTATAATGTAATACAATTAATTATTTATCTTGAATATGAAATACTAGCACAATGCTTTGATTTTGTCAAGCTTTGGAAATTCTGCTATTGACAAAAATTCTGTTTTGTGTATAATATAGTGTTTTAAGAAATAATTAATTAAAGAGTCTATTTATAGGTTTTTATAAAGCATTTTTATGCAAAAGAAGAAACTATCAGTAATTATTCCGACAAAGAAAGAGGACCTGGATCTTGCCGAAGGGGCAATTCAGTCTGTTTTATGGGCGGATGAAATTCTAATAGTAGATAGCTCTTTTTCAAAAGAAAGCAAGGAATTGGGGAAAAAATATGGTGCAAGAGTTTTGTATCATGAATATGTATATAGTGCTAAACAGAAAAATTGGGCAATTCCAAAGGCAAAAAATGATTGGATCTTGCTTCTTGATAGCGATGAGATTGTAACTGAAAAACTTGCAAAGAACATCCAAGTAATGCTTGAGACTGGAGATATTGAAGATTTTGAAGGATATGGAATAGCGCGAAAGCATTTCTTTTTTGGAAAATTTTTACGATGGGGAGGAAGATATCCTTTATATAATGTGAGACTTTTTAGAAAAAGTTGTCGTTACGAAGATCGAGATGTTCATGCTCATATTGTTCTTGATAAAACTCAGGTTAAAAATATTAAATCAAAAATTGGCGGAGATATGCTTCACTTTAGTGACAGAACATTCGGTCAATTTTTTGAGAGATTTAATCGATATAGTACCTATCAAGCAAATTATATTCAAAAGGTGGTTGAACAAGGAGTTGAAATAACTTGGGTTAAGTTTTTTACAAACTTCTATTATTTCAAGGCAATTATGAAAGACATCTGGTTTTTCTTACCATTTGCCTCATTTCTTCGATTTTCTTGGATGTATTTTGTGAGATTTGGATTCCTTGATGGTAGAGAGGGGTTTACTATCGCTTTATTTTATGGATTTCAGGATTATGTTTCAAAAACAAAGTATAAGTTGAAGAATAATCAGAAAGCTCATTTAAGGATTAGAACTCAAAGTTATTTAATGAAAGGTATTGTCCCTGCTTTTTTAAGCAAAAAAAAGATTAGAGAGGAATTTTTTAGAGACAAGGAATCGTATATTTCAGCAATGAAATTAGGATAATTAATTAGTAATAATTTAAATTCAAACATAATGGAATTTTTAAGAATAGTTAAAGATAAGTGGCAAACAGTTTTAGTGATAACAGTGCTTGTTGCTGCCATTGTTTTTTCAATATCAGCTTTTATGAAGCCTCAGTATGGATCTGAAGTGAGCATTTTAGTGATTCAGAAACAACCGAGTGATAACGTAGATGCTTTTTCTGCTGCAAAATCAGCTGAATATCTTAGTGATATTTTAGCTAAAGTTGCTTATAGTGAATCTTTTATTGAAAATGTCTTAGATTCTCCATATGATGTTCAAATGAATTTTCCTATTGGAGCTGATAAGAAAAAAGAATCTTGGAAGAAAAAAATTGATGTTGATCAAGTTAATAATACAGGAATTATCAAAATAACTGCTTATGATCAAGATAGAGAAAATGCCGAAAAAATAGCTGAGGCAATTTCATGGGCTTATATTATTCGAGGTCATCAGTATCATGGGGGAGGAGATCGTGTGGAAATTGAAAAAATTGATGGACCAATTACACCAATAAATCCTTTAAAACCAAATTTAATTTTGAATACTTTTTTGGGGATTATCCTTGGGTTTGTTGGCTCAGTTGCTGTTATTTATTTTTTTGAAGATTTTGAATTGAAAATTTTTAAGAAAAGAGTTTCAGTAGTGAAAGATGAAGATGATGATCAGGATTCGGATCAAGGATCTACAGGTGGAATTATGAAATTTAGAGAGAAGCACAAAGATTATGCATCTTTTGATGAGTATGTTTTTGATAAGCAGAGAGATTTAGCAAAAAAAGATGTTGATTCGGACGAGGTAGCTATGGATAAAAAAGAAATTGTTGAAAAAGAATCAATTAATGAGATTGATAAGGTAGAAGCAAAAAAAGAAAATAAGGTTAAAAATAATAATAAGAAAAAAATTATTGAAATCAAGGAGCCTTATTGCTTTGAAGGAGAGCTTTCTTTTGAGAAGGCACTTGTTGGGGGAGATAAAAAGGTAGAATCAACAAGCACTGATATTCAAGGGAATGGGACTCCTGGAAATCTTCCTACTTTTGTTGGTGATATGAATTCTTTGGTGAAGAGTGGGAATGAAGATATAAAAGAAAATGGAGACAATGATGGTAGTGAAGTTGACAAAGTAGATGAAAATTCATATGATAAAGAATCAACAGAAGCTGAAGTGAAAGAGAGGTTGAATAAGCTTTTAAGAGGAGAAATGTAGAGTTAGTTGTTAGTTCTTAGCGAGTAGTTGGTAGTTTTTAAGATGACAGAGTTAGTACTTTGAAAATTTAATAAAGCCTAACTGCCATTTTGGGATTTGAATTTTTTTCGATTTTCAAAATGGCGGTTAGACAAATGAACAGGCTCAACATTGAGTCTAATATTTTGAATTTTTATAAAAGGAGGGGTTTAATTATGTTTTTTAAAAAATTGTTTTTTGTGGTTTTGGTGGCATTTTTGATGATAGGAGGATGCGCGATTATTGGTAATGACGGTTATTCTCTTTTCGCTACTAATAATTATTATAACGATGGAGAACTGGAGTTGGTTCTTGCGGGGGCAAATGAATCAGTTTCCCTTGCCGCTACTGATGCGAAAAAATATGATCTTGAGGTTGGTGTTGATTTCGGATTGCTTATTACTGAAGATCATCTCATCAAAGATGGTAAGGAAGGGTTTTATATCTTTCTCAATGGCAAAGAAATTGGATTTATCCAAACTTCCGGCAAGGTAATTAAAGACGGCGAGCTTTGTAAGAAGCAACGAGAGCAATTCAAAAAGATTATTGAGGAGTATCTTAGCCTTCGGTCAAAAAATGAAGAAAAGGAATGTTCCGATATTCCGGATCCGGCGTCTAAATAATTTTATCTGTGAATTGTGGAGAGATTTACAAGTGTAGAAAGGGGGAGTGCTTAAATCAGCACTGACCCTTTCTTTTTTTATATGAGCATTTGTGGTATATTTTAGATATGAGGAAAAGGCAAAATAAGAAGTCAAAAAAGATTAAAAAAGAAAATAAGGTTAAAATATTTTTTAAGGATATTTTTTCTTGTTCTGTTTTTCAAATAATTATTTTTGTATTGGTTGTTGGTGCTATTTTCTTTTTGATTGGAATTGCTGTTTGGGAAACTAGGCAGTTTTTTGTTGGGCAAATTGAAAATGAAGAGCAGGAACATAGAGTGAGGATTGAATCGAAGCTTTCTGAAATAGAGAACGAGATGGATTTTTTTGGAAAAACATTAAGTAGGATTGAACAGAATAATTTGATTATCGAAAAAGAAAGCAGGGAAATGAATAATAATATTAGAAGTCTTTCGGGGAAGTTAAATGATATTGATCGATATTATCTTGATCGGAGATTTGATTACTCATTAACTTTTTTTGATTTTAATTCATCGGAAAGTGATGTTCAGTTTGAGCAATTAAAAAGACTCACAAGAGATGGTGAGTTATTTCTGGATGATATGATTTTTATTAGTTTATCGTCTAGAGCGGAGGAGAGGATGACGGAAGTAGCTCTGTATAATTTTAAGGTTTTTAAGGAAAGTTATTTTGAAGCTTTAGGGAAATTTTGATTATCTCCTAATGGATTCCTGCTTTCGCAGGAATGACAGGGGTGATGCAAGGGCGGTTCCGATTAGAAACCAAAGGGTCCATTGAGTGGCGGTTCCTCGGAAGATGTTGCTACTTATTGAAAAAATAAATTCTGAAACAATAAGGGCGAATATTAAAAGCAAGAAAAGTTTCTTGTTTTTTTCTTTTGTTTTGATGAATTGAATGAAAAGGGTGACAATTGTTATGATCCAAAGAAGAGAGAATGTGATTACTCCCAAAACTCCAGTCTCAAGTGCGCTTCTCAGGATATCATTATGAGTATAAGGATTTCCTGCGTAGAAACCAAATTCTTTTTCATGGATGATTATTTCGGTTCCAGCTCCATATCCCTTAATTGGATTTTCAGTGTAGATTTTATACATTTTATCCCACTGTTGGAATCTCCACCGAATAGAGCTGTCGGCTGGTGGATTGTATATATCCTCTGTTCTGTCTCTGAAATCTTGTGATGTAGCGAAGACGATGACAAAAAGAATTACTGCGAAAAGAATGTATTTTGGTGATTTTAGTAAACTAAGAATAAAAATAAAAACAATAAATGCAAGTAAGGCGCCACGGCTGAAAGTTGCTAAAAGAATAATAATTGAAATGAACAAAGTCGCATAAAGAATCCAATTTGCTATGTTTTTCCCCTTATTATTTTTTTCTTTAATAATAAGAAATACAACTAATGAAATCATAATCACAACAAAAGATGCGAAAGCGTTTGGGTGAGTAAATGTTCCGAAGAGACGACTTTCAAGTCCATTAGATCCAATTCCAGAGCCAGTAACCATTTGATAGAGAGCGAGAAGAACAGGAAGGATTGCTGAGACAAGAACAGCATAAATAGAATAAGTAAAATCTTTTTTATTTCTTATTAAAATTAAAGCATTAATAAATATCATGAAAATGCTTAAAACTCGAATAAATTCGTAGAGAGAAATAGCCTTGTCGATTGAGAATATAATACTTATTAGTATTGATAGTAAGTAGAGCATCCAAAAAATTAAAAGAGATTGACGAGGAATTTTTTTAATTGATTTTGAAAGGAGTATTATAGAAAGAATGATCAAAAGGATTCCCAAAAAAGAAGATCCGCTTAAGACTAGAGTGTCGCCAATGTTTATTGAAAGTTTTTCACTGAACTGATCTATTGAAGGTCTGATTGTTATAAAAAGCAAAATTCCCCAAAGGGGATTATATAAATAAATTACAGTTAGAATTAAACCAGCTGATAAAATTAATCCAATAGAAATTGGTTGGATTAAAAAGATATTTAATGCTAGAATTATCACAAGTCCAGTTGCGATAAGGATTCCAGCAAGTTGTTTGGAGATAATATTCATACCATCCTTATTTTAGGAAATAAAAAGGTTTTTGTAAAATTATATATAAAATATCATGAAGATATTACAGATACATAAATATTTTTCAAAAGAAAATGGAGGCGGTTCAGTGACTGCTTTTTTTGAGACGATTCAACTTTTAAGGAAAAGAGGGCATGAAGTTGTTGTTTTTTCTATGGAGGATGAAAAAAATGATCCTAGCGAGTATAGTAAATTTTTTGCTGAGCATTTTGACATTAATAAGGCAAAAGGATTTTGGGAGAAAATAAAACTTATTCCAGGGGTTGTTTGGAATCATGAAGCTCAAACAAAACTCGAAAAACTTTTGGAAGTTGAAAAGCCTGATGTTGCACATGTTCACAATATATATCACTATTTGACGCCAGCAATTCTTCACACTTTGAAAAAACATAAAATTCCAATTGTCTTTAAACTTTCTGATTATAAAGTGATTTGTCCGAATTATAAGTTGTTTATCAATGGGGATGTTTGTGAAAAATGCAAGGGACATAAATATTATAATTGCTTTTTTAACGTATGTTTAAAGAAGAGTTATTTATCTAGTTTTATTGGAATGATTGAAGCTTACGTGCATTGGATGAAGGGGTCATATAAAAAGATAGATTACTTTTTGGCTCCAAGTGAGTTTATGAAAGAAAAATGTGTTGATTTTGGGATTAAAGAAGATCGAATAAAGATTTTACGAAATGTGATTAATACTGAAAATTTTAATCTTGAACAAGATTTTATTGAAGAAGATTATATTTTAAGTCTTGGGAGGGTTTCAGAGGAGAAGGGAATTGATTATTTGATTTTGGCTTTTAAGGAATTTGTTGATGAATATCCAGAAATAAAAACGAATTTGATGATCATTGGAAGGGGGCCACAAAGGGATGCATTGAAAGATCTTGCAAGGAAATTGGGGATTCTTGATGCGAGAGTTATTTTCCCTGGATTTATTAGAGGAGAGAAGCGAGATGATTTGATTAGAAAATCTAAGGGGGTTGTTATTTCTTCTATCTGGTATGATAATTCTCCTTTAGTTATTTCTGAGGCACAACTTCTTGGAAAGCCAGTTATTGTTTCTGATCGAGGGGGTTCAAAAGAGATGATACTAGAAAATGAATCAGGATTTATTTATTTAGCTCAAAGCGTTGAAGAGTTGAAAAAAGTTATAATTAAGTTTCTTGCGTTGAGTCCAGAGAAGAGAAAAGAAGTGGGAATTAAAGGAAAAGAAAATATTTTAAAAATTAATAGTGAAGAAGAGTATTATTTAAAATTAATGGACTTTTATCAGCAAGCGATAGATGGGAATGAATAGATGATTATTGTGAATATTATGTATAAAACCTATTCATTTTTTTCACTGAATTTACTCATCTTTTATGAAGACAGTCAATTATTTTCTAGTTTTTCTAATTTCAAGCTTTACGTCCTGATATCATTACGTTCAAAAAATAAATAGGTTTTATACTAGATTAATAAATTGAATTTAAAAGTAGATTTTTAACTTATAATAAATGTTAGTTGGAATTAATGGGTCATTTTTAAGGAAGAAGGATTCTGGGATTGGCCAGGTGAGTTGGAATTTTCTGAAAACTTTAATAAAAATTCATAAAAGTATAAATGATATAAAATTTATTGTTTATCTTGAAGAAGATATTGATTTGGATTTGCCAGGAGGCTTTGATAAGAAAATTATTCTACCTTCATATAAAAGAGATGATTTATTGCGGAAGCTTTTGTGGGAAAAGTTTGTTTTGCTAAAAGAAGTAAGAAAGGATGGATGTGATAGTTTTCTTTCACTCTATCAGTCTACTTCAATAATTCCGGGAATTCCTCATTTAATGTTAGTGCATGATGTTGTTTGGAAAGTTTTTCCTCAATATATTAATAATCTTCGAAAAAAGATTTATTATTATTTTATTGGAAAAGCGATTTTGAGAGCAGACAAGCTTTTGACAGTTTCTGAATATTCTAAGAAGGATATTGCTAAATTTTTTGGAGTTGACGATGAGAAAATTAGTGTTGGACATATTGATTGCGATCCGATTTTTAGAAAAGAGTTAAGAGATGATTCTAGAAGAGAGATTTTGGATAAATATGGAATAGCTGAAGATTACATTTTTTATATTGGAGGATTTGATGTGAGGAAGAATGTAGCAGGGCTGATCAGGGCTTATGGAGATTTTTGGAAAAAGTATAATAAAGAAATTAAAATTCCCGATTTAGTGTTGGCTGGAACTTTTCATGAGCATCTTGTTCCGCTAGTAGATGATGTTCCAGGAATAATTAAGAAAGTTGTGGAAGAATCTGGTGTTCCTTTGGAAAAATTTAAGATGATAGGGTTTTTGGACCAGCAAGATTTGCCGGAACTTTATGCAAATGCAAAAATGCTTTGCTATCCATCTCTTTATGAGGGCTTTGGAATTCCGGTGATTGAGGCAATGAGCATTGGTTGTCCAGTGATTACATCTAATGTTTCTTCGATTCCTGAAATTGCTAATTCTCAAAATGCTTTTATTGTGAATCCGGAAAGTACCAGTGAGATTTCAGATGCGATGTATGAAGTTTTGATGGACAAAGAAAAGGTTCAAGAAAAAGTTGAACAATCTAAAATTGATTCAAAAAAATTTAGTTGGGATAAATTTACTCAAAAAGTTTTAGAGGAAATATCGGATATTAAAAAAATAGATCAAATTGATTAATTCTTTTGGTGATATAATTTTTTGTCAAAATTTATATCACTAGAAAAAGGATTTTATAGAATTATAAACGTTTTATTGCAATCTATATATGAGAAAATATTTATTAACAACAATATTAGTGATTTTGATTTCAGCTGGGCTGATTGTTTTTGATGTTAGAGGAATCTTTCCTCTCGGGATGATTTGGTCAGGCGTTTTAATCGTGCTAATTTTTCTTTTGACACTTTGGAGGCCTCGGCAAGTTTTTTGGATATTTATTTCATTGTTGGCTCTTGAGAATGTGATATTTTTGTCTCTTGGTAATTTTATTTCGCTCAGACCTTTTCAAGTTTTTGGTGGGTTATTGATTTTAGCGGTTTTGATTAAAATGATTTTTAAAAAGAATGATTTTGTGCCAATTCGATTTCAAGGGATGTTTCGGGGATTGAAAAGAATACTTGCTTCAAAAAAGAAAAAAGATTCACCAGGTGAGTTTTTTGAGAAAGAGGAAAAAAAGGAAGAGCAACTTTCTCATTTTAACTTACTTGATTTGTTGGTTTTTCTTTTGCCTGTTTTTGCTTTTCTTTCAACAATTAATTCTTCTGGGGAGATGTTCGTAGTTAAGCAGGCGGTGATTTTAACTTCGTTTGTGATGCTTTATTGGTTAGCTAGAAATTATATTCAAACAACAAAAGATAAATTTGAAGCAATTTGGTTTTTTGTGGTTGGATCGTTGCCGGTGATTTTTTATGGAATTTTTCAGGCATTAGCTTTTCAAAATGATTGGATTGATTTGGAGGTTTTTAATGGAAGAATTAATTCGTTTTTTACTGAACCAGACTGGCTTGGAATGTATTTGGTCTTTTTGGTAGCAGTTGCATTTTGGTTAAAATTTTTACTTTGGGCTTCAGAGGAAAGTGTTATGATTGGAAGATGGTCTTTACAAAAATTTGGCAATCGTCTTTTGGACGTTTATTTATTGTTAGTTTTCATTGTGCTTGTTTTAACAGTAGCTCGAAGTGCTTGGCTTGGATTTGTGGGAGTAGTAATTATTTATTTCGGACTTTTGTTTTTTTTGTCTTGGCAGAAAAAAGGAACATGGGCTTGGAATATTTTTTTCAAAAACCCTTTTGCAACTATTTATTCAGAATTAATTTATTTCATAATCCTAATTATTCTTGGGATGGGATTAATTTATGTTTTTAATTTATCTTCATTCCACCTTGGTAATAGGGCTGAGAGTTCATTTAGCGGAATGCAAAAAATTACGGTGAGTTGTGAGACTGGATCAGAAGTTTCAGAAAAGATTCAGAATATTGAAGAGCTTGAAGGATTTGGTTGTCAGCATATTAATTTAGAAGATATTGATCAGAAAAGGGAAGATGGATTTGAAATTAAAGAAGTTTATCGACCTGATCCGAATGTTGAAATTCGAAAGAATGTTTATTTAAAAACTTGGTGGTCCATTAAAGACCATTGGGTACTTGGACAAGGAATTGGAAGTTCTAGTTTGATTTTGGGGCTAGATGAGGATGGGGCAGGGCTTAATGCTTCAAATATTTTTCTTGAAGTCTGGATTTCAATTGGTATTTTTGGGTTGGCGATTTTGTCCTTAGTTTTGTTCGTGCCAGCCATTACAGTGAAGTGGAAGCTTTTTGTGAGTTTGTTTTCCTCTAAGAGAAAAATAAATTGGTTTAATACTTCTTTTGTTGCCTTGGTGTTTGTGGCGCTGGTCATTCCGAATCTTTTTAATGCCGGATGGTTGCTTGGATTTTTCTGGGTGGCGTTGGCTATTTATATTGGTAGTTGTAATAACAAACAATAATATTTCATTTAAAGTATTCTTATTTTATTCCTGTTGACTATGGTGTCGGCGGGATTTTTTATATATAAAATTGTAGTAATTATAAGAAATTTGATGGATTTTTCATTGACAAAATCATATTTAGGCGCTATCATAAATGACCATAAAAATTAATTAAATTTTATGAAAAAGCGATTGAACAAGAAGATTATTGCGTTTTTAACAGCATTGATTATTATTGCTGGAACTTTTTCTGGTTTTCAAGTGACAGCTGGTGATTACATTTATGTGGATGATGATGCTAATGGAACAATGGATGGATCAAGTGATCATCCGTATGATGAAATTCAGGATGCAATTGATAAAGCTGAAAAAAAAGAGAAAGATGTCAAAATCCGAAAAGGAACTTATCGAGAAAACATTCGAATATGGAAGGGTATTGAAGTGAATGGATCTGATAAAGATGAAGTTTTTATTATTGCTGATGATGACGAGACGGCAGTAGTGAAAATGTATTATGATTCAGCTCTTCGAAAAGTGACTGTTCGTGATGGAGAGGTTGGAATTGAAGTGCGAGAAGGTGCCAAGGCTCTTATAAATGATTGTAAGATTAAAGATAATGATGAGGACGGAATTCGTATTAAAGGAGCTGATGTTGATCATAAGAAAGAAGTAATAGTTATCAATTCAACAATTGAGAATAATGATTGGACGGGGATTTATATGGAAAATAGAAAGTTCAAAATTGAAGATAATGTTATTTTAAATAACGGGAAAGATGGAATTGATTTGGACAGAGATTCAGAAGGAAGTGTGAGAGATAATCAAATTAAGGATAATGATGGTGTTGGATTGAAGGTTAATGTTGATGGGGCAGAAGTTTATATTAAGAAAAATACTTTTAGAAATAATGATCGAGATGGAATTGAAGTTCGAACCAAGGGAGAAAGAGGCTTTGTTCAAATTGAAAAAAATAAATTATATAAAAATGATCGATGGGGGATTGCTCGAGTGGCAAGACAGGCTTTTTCTGATGATGATTGGTTTTCAAGTTTGAAAATAATTGGAGACAATATTTATTGGGAGAATGATTATGGGAATGTTGCTCCTGTGTATAATGCTTTTTAAAAAATAAAAACTATTTATATTTTCATTAAACTCCGACTTTTGTGGTCGGAGTTTTTTAAGCCACCTCCATGGAAGAGGTTGAAAATTGTGAATAAAGATTATTGACAGGAGTTTGAATAAATATTATTATTTATACAGAAATAAAAGTTGTTCTTTTTGAAAAAGATGCTGTTTATAAAACAGCTTAATATATATTTCAGGTTAGTACCGACGTGACCGTCGCTTGATGTTTTTCGTCAGGCCTACTTTAAAGCCAATCGTTTGTTAGATTGGCAACAATTGATTGTAGGAGGTATTTATGAATGATCGCCCGTGTTTTTTTGTTATTGGTATCGTCTCTGGTTTTGGTGTTTATCAATCACCGTTTGAACCCGGCGAAGGGAAAGGAACAGGTATCCAAGATGCCGTTGCCGACTCTCAATCTGTTACTCGTGTAATGGGCTGTTAAAGGGCGGAATTTCGCGTTTCTGTTGACGTTCCCGATCAACAGAGCCATTATTAACTGTATCTTTTTTTTCAAACAACGTTTTTCACCCCACCAATTAATATTCCGGTGGGGTGATTATTTTTTAAAAACGAACATTCTTAATTTAAAAATTCTTAATTTTTCTTAATTAATAACTACCAATTACTCACTAAAAACTATAAACTAAGCCATCTCTTGACAACTGAAATTTAGTTTGCTAAATTACTCAAGCAGTTGGTTAGAAGTTAACAATAAGGTTTTCCGATAATATAAATCGCAAGTTACGAAGGTAGTATAATTTGTGGGGAAGACAGTCAACTTTAGTCCGAATGATCAGGATTGAAGTTGGTTGTTTTTTATGAACAACTAAGAACTTTGAAAATTTATGTAAATTAATCTATATATTTATTCAAGCGTTAGGAACTTGAATAATAACAATCACAATTTTTTGCGATTAGTCCTTTGTTCATAGAAATCCCTCGGGATGGAAATGAGCAGATGAGTCAATTAAAAGAGTCACAGAATTCTTTAATATTTTTTATTAACCCGCCTTCGCTTTTTAAGCTTTGGCGAGGTCTAATAAAATTAGCTAAAATTTCTACGAAATTTTAGATTTTTATTGAGAGTTTGACCCTGGCTCAGGATGAACGCTGGCGGCGTGGATAAGGCATGCAAGTCGAATGGGCTTAGACCCATGGCAGACGGGTTAGTAATACATAGGAACGTACCCTCAAGACGTGGATAACCCCGAGAAATCGGGAATAATACACGATAATCTCTACGGAGTAAAGGTTTACCGCTTGAGGAGTGGCCTATGTCCTATCAGCTTGTTGGTGAGGTAAAAGCTCACCAAGGCTATGACGGGTAGGGGGCGTGAGAGCGTGATCCCCAACATTGGCACTGAGACACTGGCCAAACACCTACGGGTGGCTGCAGTCGAGAATCTTCCACAATGGGCGAAAGCCTGATGGAGCGACGCCGCGTGCAGGATGACAGCCTTCGGGTTGTAAACTGCTTTTCTATGGGAACAATCCCACACTTTTTTGATTTTGTTAATTTCATGAACTGTTTTTACTTAGAGGTAATGATGGTTTTAGTGAGATTATTTAAATGAATGTAATAGTTACATGATGAATGTTTTTATTATAAAAAATCAAAGAAGCGTGGGATGAGCTTACCATAGGAATAAGGGGTTGCTAACTCTGTGCCAGCAGCAGCGGTAATACAGAGACCTCAAGCGTTATCCGGATTTATTGGGCGTAAAGGGTGGGTAGGTGGATATGGTAGTCAGGTGTTAAATCATCGAGCTTAACTCGGTGGCTGCACTTGAAACGCCATATCTAGAGATAGGCAGAGGCTAACGGAACTCATGGTGTAGTAGTGAAATGCGTTGATATCATGGGGAACACCAAAGGCGAAGGCAGTTAGCTGGGCCTTATCTGACACTGAGCCACGAAAGCGTGGGTAGCGAAGGGGATTAGATACCCCCGTAGTCCACGCCGTAAACGATGCACACTAGTCATTGGAAGTTTCGACCCTTTCAGTGTCGTAGCTAACGCGTTAAGTGTGCCGCCTGGGAAGTACGATCGCAAGATTAAAACTCAAAGGGATAGACGGGGATCCGCACAAGCGGTGGAGCATGTGGTTTAATTCGACAATAAGCGAGGAACCTTACCAAGGCTAGAAATCCTGCTGCAAGTCCTAAGAAACTAGGACCGCCTTCGAGGGTGCAGGACAGGTGTTGCATGGTTGTCGTCAGCTCGTGCTGTAAAGTGTTCCATTAAGTTGGGTAACGAGCGCAACCCCTACTGTGTGTTACAAGTGTCACACGGGACTGCCCAGCACTAAGTGCATTTTTTTAAAAAGTGCGTTTGGTGCTGGGAGGAAGGTGGGGATGACGTCAAATCAGCATGGCCCTAGACGCCTTGGGCTACACACGTGCTACAATGGCTGGTACAGAGGGTCGCGATACCGTAAGGTGGAGCTAATCCCAGAAAACCAGTCTCAGTTCGGATTGAGGGCTGCAATTTGCCCTCATGAAGTTGGAATCGCTAGTAATCCCGAATCAGCAACGTCGGGGTGAATACGTTCTCGGATCTTGTACTCACCGCCCGTCACACCAAGGGAGCCGGTAGTACCCGAAGCA
>Ga0307992_1000199_pt1 | contig 39070 bp, 33 predicted proteins | sample EllFjometagen133_FD_203162 | JGI IMG/M metagenome (GOLD analysis project Ga0307992, IMG submission 203162) | Marine microbial communities from Ellis Fjord, Antarctic Ocean - #133 | ecosystem: Environmental > Aquatic > Marine > Unclassified | place: Southern Ocean | collected 2014-10-08
ACTTGCACCCTCTGGAAAATTAAAGTGGTTACCCATTCTATAAATTTCTGAATAAATATTTGTATTTTTGGAATTTATTCTGATACTTGTGAATGGGTGTGCACTTGCTCATGCTGGGCACACACACTTTGTAAATGTCAGAGCGGGTTCGTTGGGTATTTGAGAGTTTATCACTCGCCTGAGCATGGGTGGTAGTCTGAAAAGAAAATTACACGTATTCCGCTCCGCCACTTACAATTTACCGTTAAAAAGATTAAAACAAGAAAAAGGACACTAGTCCTTCAAAATAGAATATTAAATTAGACATTTTAATTAATGGGTTTTGTTGAACCTACATGAATTCGTTTTTCATATGCAATAATCTACATTATTGTAATTAATATAGTCAAGGGATACTTGTTTAGATTGCTGTAATGTATTATATTTGACAGCGACATATCTGTATTAAGTGAATCAGTTTTTCTTCTTGGGAATAATGATCTCAAAATGGAACAGAATATTGTTTTCATTAGCAATACAATTCGACTAAGTTACTTATAACTAGGGTAAAATATATTTTTGCTTGTGTGGTATGCTTATTGAATATTGCAAATGAAATTAAACTTAAAATTTTAACAACTATATTATGAAAAAACTAATTTATATACTCGGAATTATTTTGCTAGTGTCTTTTACTTTTTACTCTTGTAAAAAGAATCCAAATGAGAATGAACCAGTTAAAACAATGAATGACTTAGTGATAAGTGACAATTTTGATTGGAAAACTACTAAAACAGTTGATGTTAGTATAACGCTTCCTGCAGATGATTTCTCTCAAATAGTTAATATTTTCTCTCTTGATGGAGAGCAACTATTTTATACCGGTTATGCTAGAAATAGTAATGTGCTATCAACAGAAATCACAATCCCAACTAGTGTAACAACTGTTATGCTGATTTATAGTTTCGATCAAAATGCTGAACCACAAATTGTTGATGTTGGTGATAATCTAAATTATAATTTCAACACTGATAAATCAACCTCCAATAATTATAAATCAACCCTTAATGTAGAGTTCGATGATGAATGTGGTTGTAACGGTGGTATTTTTAGCCTCACAATGAGATACACAGGTTCTACCACTGCTTTAGTAAAAGTTATCGAGGAAGAAAAACCTCATGGTGGTGGTGGTGCTACACTCTACACAGGTACTGTTGCTCCGAATGGAGAATTTACCGCTACAGGTGGATCAAAAAAAGATGGCAGATTTGAAAATAAGATTTATTTTTATGTTGATGGAGTTGAAAATGTGATGATGCACGTTAGTTGTTCAGTTGACTTATATACAGGAGATGTTTATGGTGATTTCATATTAATTGCTGGTATAAGCAAGCACAATTTACCTCTCTGTGAAGGTGATCCTATACCTCCAGTAGATCCACCTCCACCATCTGATCCACCAGCAACAACAACTGTTAATTTTGATGGCACTTTAGCTTATGAAGATCTTTGGCCGGGAAAGGGTGATTATGATTTCAACGACTTAATTATAAATTATGAATTTACTGTTACAAAGGATGATGACGACTATGTACAGAGCATAACAGGAGTATTTACAGTCTATGCTTTTGGTGCATCTTTCCATAATGGGTTTGGATACATACTTCCAAATGTTAACCCTAATCAGATAATAAGTGTAAGTGGATATGAAATCCAATCAGGAAGCATATTTACTTTGGCCGAAAATGGACTTGAAGCTAATCAACCTGAAGCTGCCACTGTTATTGTTTACGATGATTCATATAATATTCTTACCCATCCTGGTGAAGGTATTGGAGTAAATACTGATGAAACTGCGACATATGTTAGTCCAGAATCTGTGGTGATTCAAATGGTTTTCTTTGAGAACGGATCATTCGCATCTGGAGGACCAGTTGCTTTTGATGATCTTGATATTGGTAATTTTAATCCTTTTATTATTGTTAATCAAGATAGAGATGTGGAAGTACATTTACTGGATTTTGCACCATCAAATCTATCTGACCAAACAATATTTGGAACTTTCCACGATGATAGTGATCCTGATCAGCAAAGGTATTACACTACAACAAACAACTTGCCCTGGGCTATTAATATTCCTACTGTATTTGAATATCCAGTTGAAAAACAGGATATTGTTGGAGCATATTTGTACTTTGCTGATTGGGCAGAAAGCGAAGGTACTATTAAAACTGACTGGTATGAAGACCAGAGTGGATACAGAAATGATATAAAAATTTATTCTCCAACTATTGCTAAATAGAAAGTCTAATATATAATTATGTAAAAGAGCCTCGTAATTTGCGGGGCTCTTTTTATTAAATATCACTTACAAAATCGAATTTCGAACTCTTACCAGTTTTTCTAATAGATCTTCAAGAAGATCAAGTTGAAGCATATTTGCTCCATCAGACAAAGCTTCAGAAGGATTGGGATGTGTTTCAAGAAAAATACCATCAACTCCGGCAGCTATTCCAGCTTTTGCAAGTGTTTCAATCATTTCAGGATTACCTCCGGTAACACCGTCAGATTGATTTGGATGTTGTAAGGAATGTGTGATATCAAGAATTACAGGAACATTATTCTTTTTCATTTCATTAATATTACAAAAATCTACAATAAGATCGGTGTAACCAAACATATTTCCACGCTCGGTTAGCATAATCTTTTCATTACCTGAATGTTTTACTTTTTCTATAGCAAATTTCATAGATTCTGCTGACACAAACTGACCTTTTTTAATATTTATCCATTTATGTGTTTTTGCAGCAGCAGTAAGCAAATTTGTTTGTCGGCACAAAAAGGCAGGTATCTGAATTATATCAACATATTCGGCGGCTGTAATTGCTTCTGATTCTGTGTGTACATCAGTTATAGTTGGGACATTAAAATGTTTCCCAATTTTTTTTATTGTTCTTAATGCTTTGATATCTCCAATACCTCTGAAAGAATCAACTTTTGTTCGATTGGCTTTTCGGTATGAAGCTTTAAAAATGAATGGAATCTTCAGTCGCTCAGTTATTTGATATATTAATTTTGCAATTTCAAATGGATTTTCCGTGTTTTCGATAACACAAGGTCCTGCAATTAAAAAAAAATTATTTCCATCAGAGAACTTTAATTTAGCTATTTCTGGTATCATTATTAAATTTTCTAATTTCTAATAATACAAAGATAGTAAATTTCATAGATTGGTAAAACAGGAATAATTAAACATAGGAAATAAAAATAATAAATTTATTTGTGAAACTCAATTTTCAAAAACGTAGTGCATTGAAAATAGTTTTTGAACGAATCCCGATAGCGAACCTGTCCCGCACCGAAGGTCGGGAGCGTATCGGGATAAATGAGTTAATACTTCGATGCTCTGCATCAAATCAAAAAAGAAAATCCTATGTGATACTTCGTTAGCTATGCTACGAGCTTGTTCATTTTTATTATTTGATGTGATAATAAAATTGTTATGGAAATAATATTGATAGATTTCTCTCATTAATCGAAATGACTGGCTAAGATGATGTATAACAATTAGCAGTTACAAAGGTTATTTCTAATGAAAAAAAAATTCAATATTTAGAAAATTAATCTTATTTTTGACATTGTATAGCTACATTATATTTAATACATTTGATAAAAATTTATAAAATATGTTTTTTAGGATAATTCTTGTTTTTGCTATTTCTATTATTTTTTCTGTTTCAGGAATAACTCAGGAATTGACAAAACTCAGGTACTTGCCCCACTGGTTACCCCAGGCACAGTTTGCCGGTTATTATATTGCTTTGGAAAAAGGTATTTATGAAAAATATGGTCTTGATATTGAAATTCAAACTGGTGGACCTATATGTCCATCTATCAGTGAGTTGAAAAAAAACAAATGTGATATTGTTTCAATGTTTTTATCAGGTGCAATAAAATCTGAAAATAAGGGTGTTAAACTTGTGGATTTTTGTCAACTTTCAAAAAGATCAGCGTTAATGTTTATTTCAAAGAAAAAATCGGGTATAACAAAACTAGAAGATCTTAATGGGAAAAAAATAGGAATATGGAGATCAGATTTTCAGGAATTACCACGAGGATTCTTAAAGAAATACAATATTGATGCTACCATAGTACCGATTACAAGCACAGTAAATTTGTTTTATTATGATGGTGTTGATGTATTATGCGTGATGTGGTACAATGAATATCATCAATTATTAAATTTCGGAATTAATGTTGACGAACTTGATGTTTTCTTTTTTACAGATTATGGATTGAATTTTCCGGAAGATGGAATATTTTGTACTGAGGAATTTTATAAAAATAATGAAAAAGCTTGTCAGAATTTTGCAAAAGCCACTCTCGAAGGCTGGGAATATGCTTTTGAGCACAAAGATGAATCAATAGCTTTAGTGATTAAATATATGCAGGAAGCTAATGTACCTGCAAATATCCCTCATCAGAAATGGATGTTTAATAGAATGCATGACGTTTTTATTTTGGGAAATGATAAATTGAATGGGGAATTATTGGAGGAAGATTTTTTGAAAACGGCAAAAATTCTTTTGGAATGTGGAAAAATTAACAGTATCCCTGATTTTGATGATTTTAACAAAACACTACAGAAATAGCAATAAATAAGACCTATGAAACTGTTTACAATAAGAAACAAAGGAATTACTTTTAAATATAGTATTTCAATTCTTAGTGCAACTATTATTGTTTTCTGTCTTTTTCTTGTTTATAATTATAATATCTCAAAGAAAATACTTCTTGAAAATGTTGAAAAAAATGCCAAAAATCTTACTGTTTCAAAAGTTAATGAAATCGAAGGAGTTTTAAAAGCAGATCAGAAAATACCGGAAACTCAAAAGTCTATTCTTCAGAATTTTAATTTATCTACAATTGAACTTTTTAAGTTAATGAAAATGACTGTTGAGACAAACCATGAGCTTTTTGGTAATTGTATTGCATACGAACCATATAGTTTTTATAAAGATTCATTGTATTTCTCTCCTTATTATTTTAAGTCTGGTGATTCGATAGATTATGAAAATCTTGGCAATGAAAATTACCAATATTTCTTTTGGGATTGGTATCAAATACCTAAGGAATTAAACAGGGCTTTTTGGTCGGAACCATATTATAACGAAGGAGGGGGAGGAGTTATAATGTGCTCATATTCTGTCCCTTTTTATTATAATGAAGATGGGAAACTAAAAGGTGTTGTTACTGTTGATATTTCATTAAAATGGCTTGAGAAAATTATTTCTGAAATAAAAATATATGAAACCGGATATGCATTTTTAATCTCAGGTAATGGAACAATAATTACACATCCTTTAGAGAAATTTGTTTTAAATGAAACAATTTTTAGTATTGCTGAAGAAAATAATATTCCCAATTTACGTGAGATAGGACGAGATATGATTGGTGGAAATAGTGATTTTGTTGAATATACTTCAGTTATGACAAAAGAAGATGGTTGGCTTTTTTATGCTCCAATGAAATCTACCGGTTGGTCAATGGGGGTTTTTATTCCGAATAACGAATTGTTTGCTGATTTATATAGTCTGAATCATAAACTTTTAATAATGGGTGTTTTAGGAGTTTTGTTATTACTTTTTTTAATAATTTTTATTTCTCATAAATTAACAAATCCATTAAAAAGATTAGCAAAAATTACCCAAACAATTGGTGTTGGAAACTTTAATGTTGAAATTCCATTCTTATCAAATAGTAGTAAAGAAATTGCTCAGTTGGGAAATTCTATTACAAAAATGCAGAAAGAACTCCGAAACTATATTAAGAATTTAAAAGATACAACTGCTGCAAAAGAGAAAATCGAAAGTGAACTGAAAATTGCCCACGATATTCAACAAGGTATTATTCCGAAAATATTTCCCCCATTTCCCGAAAGGGAAGATATTGACTTATATGCTGTTTTGAATCCGGCCAGAGATGTTGGTGGCGATTTATATGATTTTTTCTTTCTCGACGATTACAGAATTTGTTTTACTGTTGGGGATGTTTCAGGAAAAGGTGTTCCTGCTTCTTTGTTTATGGCAATTACACGTACTTTATTAAGAGCAAAAACCAATAAAGATGTTTCAGTAAATAAAATTGTTGAAGAAATAAATAATGATTTATGTCAGGGAAATGAGAATTCAATGTTTGTTACTTTGTTCATTGGAATTTTAAATGCAAAAACCGGTATTGTTGAATTTTGTAATGCCGGTCATAATTATCCGTATATTCTTAGAAATAATAATAAACTTGAATGTGTGAAGGAAACTCATGGTACTCCTGTTGGAATTTTTGAAAATATGAAATATAAATCCGGCAAATTTAAATTATCAAAAAATGATACTGTGGTTCTTTATACCGATGGTGTTACCGAGGCAATGGATATTGAAAACAATTTATATACTGATGAAAGACTTTTAAAATTACTGACAGATATTAAAGATCATAATACTGAAAAGATTACGAATACTATTATTGATGATGTTAAAGATTTTGTTGGAGAAGCTGATCCATCGGATGACATTACCATTTTAGCATTAACATATTTTTTGAAAAAGAATATTACCGAAAATATTAAGAAAACCTTAAAATTAGTAAATGATATTTCTGAGCTTGATAAGCTTGTAAGTTTTATCGAAGAAATGGCCGGTGATTGGAAAATACAGGATAAAGATGTTTTTAATATTAATCTTGTTTTGGAAGAAATCATTTCAAATATTATTTTTTATGCTTTTGAAGATGATTCAGAACACGAAATAATTGTTGAAGTTGATTACCATGAAAACAATCTTGAGATTATGATAGAAGAAGATGGAAAGGCATTTAATATACTTGATGTACCTGCCCCTGATCACCTTAAGGCAGATGTAGAAGATCGTAAAATTGGCGGATTAGGAATTCATTTTGTAAAAAAAATAATGGATAAAATTGAATACAAAAGAATAGGAGATAAAAATCAAACTTTTTTATATAAGAAATTATGAATAATGCTCGACCAAAAATAAAACTAATTCTTCCAAATAAACTGGATTATATTCCACTTGGACAAAGCATTGTAAGAGAGATGGCAGTGATAATGGGGTATAAAAAATCAGAAATTTTAAAAATTGAATTAGCAACAGAAGAAGCTATTTCAAATATTATCGAACACTCATTTGCACCCGGAGAGGAAACTTCTTTTGATTTGATTATTGAGCCAAATTCAAATGGAATTAAAATATATTTAAAAGATAAAGGAATACCTTTTGATCCTTCTGAAATACCAAAATATAACCCGGAGAACCATAAAGAGGTGATGGCTGCAAAAGGACTTGGATCGTTTCTTATTAAAGAGTTTGTTGATGAGCTTACTTATTTAAATCTTGGTAAAGAAGGAAAGGAAATTATTCTTTTTAAATATCTTAACAATAAATCCATTTTGGATGTTATTTCAGAATCTGATATTAAAAAAGCTAAAAAAGAAAGACAAGAAGCTAGACTTCCAAAAGGTTCTGTGAAATACTCAGTACGAAAAATGCATCAAGATGAAGCAGTTGATGTTTCAAAATGTGCATACACAACTTATGGTTATACTTATGTTCATGAGGATATATATTTTCCTGAGCGTGTTCGGGAAATGAATAATAATGGTGAATTAGTATCTTATGTTTCGGTAGCAGAGAATGGTGAAATAATGGGTCATGTGGCTCTCGAAATTGAAGAACGAGACATAGGTATGCCACAACTGGGAATGGCATTTGTAAACCCAAAATATCAGGGACAGGGTTGTATGAAAGTGCAAAGCGAATTGATGATTGACGATGCTAAAAATCAAAAATTGTGCGGAATATATGCCCGAGGTATTACAACACATCCATATTCTCAAAGAGTGATTGGGAAATTTGGATTTAATGATACTGCTATATTTCTTTCCAGTGGAGTAGAACGCGATTATAAAGGTATTAGCGAAGGCGATTCGAAAAGGGAAAGCGTTGTGATAATTGTTCGGTATTTGCATCCTCCGAAAAATTTGATAATTTATCCTCCGAAAAATCATAAAAATATTATTAAAAGAATTTATAACAACATTGGTCTTGAACCGAATATAAAAGATATCTCATTACAAGAAATAATTTTGAATCACGAATCTGTAATAAAGATTACTACCGATAATGTAAATTTTGTTGGTTTTATTAATGTGATAGAATATGGTAAAGATATTGTGGAAAAAGTCAATAGTAGTTTAAAAGAATTATGTAATCAAAGATATGAAACAATTTATCTGAAACTGAAATTATGTGATCTAAGTACTTCAAAATACTCACCTGAATTTGAGAAAATGAATTTCTTCTTTGCAGGAATAATGCCCGGCTCAGAAAACAAGGATGAGCTAATTTTGCAATATCTCAATAATTATATTATAGATTATGATAAAGTTATGATAAATTCGGAATTTGGTAATGAACTAAAAGAATATATTAAATCGAAAGATCCTTACAAAAAATAAGTAAATAATTAATTAAAGATTATTAAAAATAAAGAACATTAAAATGGAAATCAAGGAACAAAAAATTAATGATGTAATTGTGTTAGAAATACTAGGAAGAGTGGACACTACTAATTATGGAAAATTAGATGAAATATTATCTGATAATATAACAAAAAACGAGAAAAATATTATAATTGATTGTAGCGAAATGGATTATATTAGCAGTTCGGGTTTAAGAATATTTTTAACCGGATTTAAAAAAATCAATGCTATTAACGGAAATTATTTTCTTTGCGGATTGCAGGAAAGCATTAAGGAAATATTTGATATTTCTGGCTTTACAAGTATTTTTAAAATATTTGTAAATCAGGAAGATGCTTTGAAAAATATTACTTAGATTTTATATTTTATGCTTTTGGGTTAAAAGCTATCAACTAAAGTAAATATTTTAAGGTTTTCCTGAAATTTATTTAGGTCTATTTCTTCATCTTTTGTAAAAGAAATACTTATGCTTTTTCTGGCAAGGAGATCGAAATAATTATCAGAAAAATGACCTTCAATTTCATCAGCTCGTAAATAAAGATTTTTTGCGAGTTTGTCTGTTGAAAGTCTTACAATAAAACCATTTTTAGTTTTTTCAATTGTTTTTGTAATTTTTGGTTTTTGTAGTTTCAGGTTTTTAACAGAAGTAAAATAAAGTTTATTTTTTGATAAGGTTTTATTATCAGAATCAATAATTTCAGCATTGAGAAGAATTTTATCATGTTCTATTCCATCCAAAAAATTATTCAAATCATCAGTAAAATACACATTGCTTGAATTTGATTTTATATCTATTTCTTTTTCTTTTGAAAATAAAATGTTCCCATCAAAATTTAATATCGAAAGTTTAAGAATTGCATCAACATTTTTTAATTTATCGGAAACAATATATACCTTGAGCTGATTATTTTTATCAATAACAGGAGAAATTAAAATGTCGTTAAACGCTTTTTTAACAAAATAATGCATTGCTTTCCAGTTTCCGAAATTGTCTATACCCGACCAAGAAGCAACCGACCAGCAATCGTTAATTTGCCAATAAAGTGAGCCCATACAAAAAGGCATATTCCTACGATGTGCCTCAATTGCTGTTTTAATTCCTTCAGCTTGCAACACATGATTTACATAAAGAAACATAGGAAAATCTTTCGGAGTTTTATAATCACGCTTCATATATTCTTCGATGGTAACATTACCAATGCTTGAACGTTGATGAGATTTCATTACTTCTGAATTAATATTCCAATCTTCTTTGCTTGCATATTTCTTAACTGAATTTAATTCAGGAAAAGACTGAAAACCATATTCTGACATAAATCTTGGAATTTCTTCTTTGTATTTCGAAAATGGCTCTTTTGCCCACCAAACACCCCAATAATGATTATCACCTGATTTTCCGTTTTCAAGTTCTCCAAAGCCTGAGCTTGGTGATGATGACCAGTATAATTTTTGAGGATCGAGTTTATTTACAATTTCCGGTAAGATATTATGGAATATTTTTTCATAGGTATTCCAAACGGTGTCAACAATATTTTGACCCTGGTTTATCAGCACATTTTCTTTCCATCCCCATCGATTCCAAGCTGAAAGAATTTCATTATCGCCACACCATATAGCAAGACATGGATGATTACGTAAACGTTTTACATTTTGTTCAGCTTCCTTTTTTACATTTTCCAAAAAAGCTTGATTGCCTGGATACATGGCACAGGCGAACATAAAATCCTGCCAAATAAGAATCCCATATTTATCACATAAATCATAGAAAATATCTTTCTCGTAAATTCCGCCACCCCATACACGAAGCATGTTATAATTGGCTTCTGCTGCAGATTTTATTAAATTTTCATAGTCTTTATTACTAACACGACTTAAAAAAATATCCTGTGGAATATAATTTGCTCCTTTCATAAAAACAGGATTTCCGTTAAGCTCGAAATAAAAGCTTTTACCAATGCTGTCGGGTTTTTGAATTACTTTAATAGTTCTTAGACCTATGTTTTTAGATTCTGAAGAAAGAATTTTTAAGCCTTCTTTAATTTGAATTTCAATATTGTAAAGTTTTTGATTTCCCAATCCATTGACCCACCAAAGTTCTGGTTTTTCGATGTTGAAAGGAATTTGTACTTTATTTATTCCTTTTATTAAAGATGCGTTTTGTTCAAATGATTTATTCGAATCCACAAATCCAACAATATTTACCTCTTGCTCTTCAACTGATTCTATTTCGATTTCTGATAAAAGAGTTGCTTCATTTTTTGCTAATTTGTTTTGAATAATATTAACGTCATTAATTTTCGTTTTATTCCAGGCAAATAATTCAATATCTTTCCATATTCCACTGCTAATCAATCGTGGTCCCCAATCCCAGCCATAATGATATTGAGCTTTTCGAGTAAATACACAAGTTTTTTTATCTCCAATACTACCAAGTTCAGATTGGTCGTTTTCGGCCCCGGGTAAATAATAACCTAGTTTTTCTCGTTTTTCCAATCCGATTTTTATTGGAGATTCTAAAACAATTCTCAAATTGTTTTTGCCGGGTTTAAGAAAATCTTTACAACTAATTACCCAGCTCATAAACATATTATCAGCTTTAAGAATCAATTTGTCGTTTAGGAAAACATTAGCATAAGTGTCCAATCCCTTAAAATTCAATTCAACAATATCCATTTTTAGAATATCTTTTTTAACAAAGAATGTAGTTTTATAACACCAGTCCTTTTTATCAATCCATTGAATATTATGTTCATTTAATCTGTAAAAAGGATCTTCGATAATATTATTTGCTAAAAGATCAGTATGAACACAACCGGGAACAGTAACCGGAAGCCAGATAGAATCTTCAATTGCTTTGAACAACCAATTGTTATTAATAAGAAGTTTTGAGTTGCTTTGTTCGTTATGGCAACTTATTAATCCAAAAAATAAGATTAGAAGATAAATAAATAGTTTTTTCATCTATAATTATAATAATTAAGTTTGATTTAAAATAAATTAAAAGAGTTGTTCTATTCTGAAATTTGTTTACTCTTTGTGTCAACCTATTTCAGGACAAGAAAGTTAAAGTCATCCGCTTAGCGCCTCCAAGGCGCTTAGCGGTTTTCTCTTTAAATATTTTCAATTTAATAGCGATACTTATTTTTCCACAAGAATTTTAGTCTTTTTCTAATATCATTTTCGCGTGGATTGTTTCCCGGATCATAAAAATTTTGTCCTTTTATTTTCTCAGGCATAAATTCTAATTCAGTAAAATTCCCCTGATGATCGTGTGCATATTTGTATCCTTTTCCATAATCAATATTTTTCATCAATTTTGTTGGTGCATTTCGCAAATGGAGAGGAACAGGAAGACTTCCTGTTTGTTGAACAGTTTTTTCAGCATTTTTTATTGCCATGTATGAAGCATTACTTTTTGGTGAAGAAGCCAAATAAATTGCTGTTTGCGATAAAATTATTCTTCCTTCGGGCCAACCGATTTTATTTACCGCATCAAAACAAGTATTAGCCAAAAGCAGTGCATTTGGATTAGCATTTCCAATATCTTCAGAGGCAAGAATAAGCATACGTCGGGCGATAAATTTAGGGTCTTCACCGGCTTCAACCATTCGAGCAAGCCAATAAACAGCCGCATTTGGGTCGCTGCCACGTAATGATTTTATAAATGCAGAAATAATATCATAGTGCATTTCCCCTGATTTATCATAAAGTGTAAGGTTCTCCTGAATTACTTCTAATACTTTTTTATTTGTAACAATAATTGTTTCAGAGTTAAATTCTGAATTCACGAAAAGTTCCAGAGCATTAAACAATTTCCGTGCGTCACCACCAGAAATTTTCAGTAAAGCTTCATCTTCCTGAATTTCAATTTTAATGTTTTTTTCTTTTTCAAGATGGGATTTTGCAACAGATAATAAATATAAAAGTTGCTTTTTGTCCAGTGATTTTAAAATGTAAACCTGACATCGCGAAAGCAGAGGAGAAATAACCTCGAAAGAGGGATTTTCGGTTGTTGCACCTATTAAAGTAATTATTCCTTTTTCAACAGCACCAAGCAAAGAATCTTGCTGTGATTTGCTAAATCTGTGAATTTCATCAATAAATAAAATTGCTCCACCAAAATCATTTTTTGCACTCTCAATAACTTTCCTAACATCTTTTACACCTGAACTTACAGCGCTTAAAGTATAAAAAGGACGCTTAAGTTGCTGAGAAATAATAAATGCAAGAGTAGTTTTTCCAACACCGGGAGGTCCCCATAAAATCATTGATGGGATGTTTTCCGATTCTATGACTTTGCGAAGTATTGCATTTTTCCCGATAAGGTGTTCCTGACCAATATAATTGTCAAGGTCTTTTGGGCGAAGTAACTCAGCTAATGGTGTTTGTCCGTTCATGGTTTTGTTTAATGAAATTGTGTTTGGCAAATTTAGAGAAAAATGATTTATAATTTAGTTTGAAATTATATAAATCTGGATGATTTGAAATCAATACAAAATAAAATACAACAGATTTTCGTAATTTTGTAAAAAACAAATTTATGAAAATATTAATGATTTATTGCAATAGTTTTTACTACAAACCAACAATAAAAACTCTTGAAGAAGTAGAAGAAAAAACAGAAGCCGAAGAATTTAAAAATGCTCTGGTTGGATTTATTCAGGTAGAAGAGGATGATGAAAATGATCCTTCCGGTGTTGAAAAAAAATTAGTGAAAAATTTAAAATGGGCAGCAAAAAAGAATAACACTAACACAGTTGTTCTTCACTCTTTTGCGCATTTATCAGATAGCAAAGCCATGCCTGATTTTACAATTGAGCTTTTTAATAAAGTTGAAGCCAGAATGAAAAATGCTGCTTACAACACTCACCAAACTGCTTTTGGATATTTTATGGATCTTAAAGTGGATGCTCCGGGATTGTCTCTTGCAAGAATTTTTAAGGGGATTTAATAATTCGCATATGTTAACATAAAATGTGAGTTATTGGGAAAATAGAAAACAGTAATTAATTATGGTAATAAAATTAGATAAAAAGTTAAAAACAAATTAGTTGCATTCAATTAATTTCTTCCCCAAATGGGAAAAGGACGGGGTGGTGGTTATTTCTTTTTCGGAATCATAAAAACAAATGGTATCGCTCCAAGTGCAAAGATTGCAGAAAATTTGAACATTATTTCTAAACTAAAAACATCACTTAAAATTCCAACAAATATAACAACCACAGCATTAATAATAAAATTAGTAGTCATGTAGATACTATTAATAAAAGCAGGACGATCGGAATTAATATCATTAATTATTGCTAATAAAACAGGACCCTGAGCTATTAGAAAAAAACCAAGTAATATCAAAAACGGTATAACAAAATTACCGTTGGAATATAAGAAAAACCACATCATTACCGGAGATAAAACACTAAGAATTAAAAGTATAGTTTTTCTACCGAGTTTGTCTGATAATTTACCGGCAAAATAAACTCCAAAAACACCCGAAAATTGAAAGACTGCAAAAATAATACCGCTGAATTCAAAGCTTTCACCTTTTATCTGTGTGAAATACGTTGGAAGAAATAATGAAAGTCCTTGCCTCATAAATGCTCTAAAAAAAACAAATGCCGAAAGAACAATAAAAAGTGATAAATATTTTTTGACAGTTTCTTTTATGCCAGTTTGCCTTTCAGCTTTTTTAATATCATCAGAAACTTTTATTTTACGTAATTTAAAGAATAAAATTCCGGAAGCCAGAACACTAAATGGAATAAGCCTCCATGTGCCTTCAAGACCCCAAAGAGAAACAGCACCAACTATTATCAGAGGTCCGAGAGTACGTGCAGTTTCTCCTCCTATCATATAGAAACTCATCCCTTTTCCAAGTTGATTTCCTGATGATTTTTTTACCATCACCGGAGCAGGAACATGAAAAAATGCAGAACTTATACCCATTACAAATAAAAGTATTGCAAGAATAATATAACTCGATGCAACACCAAGAAGGCTCATTGAAATAGATGTAATAACCGGAGTGATAATAACCATATACCTCATTTGGATTTTATCAGCAAGCAATCCTATGAATGGGTTAATGATATTTGGAGTTTTTTGGATAAATGATAACAAACTTACAAGGGAATATGAAATGCCAAATTTCTCTATCAACAATGGCAGAATTGGCGCAAGAAAAGACGAATAAATATCATGTACAAGATGTGATATAGAAATGCTTATCACACTACTTGTTTTGAAATTATTTTGAGATGTAGTTTTCTTTTTCAAGATTTACTTTTATCAATTTATGCAAAAGTAATAATCTGTTTCAAAGAAAAATACATTTTATATGCTTATTTATCTAAGTCAAAAAATCTTATTTTATCAAGTATTTATATTTTTTCCTCTTCTGTTAATTGCTGTACGTGCAATTATAGCAATTGAATTTCTAAATTGCTGATAAATATTTTGAAATATTTTTTTCTTTGTCAAGGCAAATATTCTTTGCATAGCAATAGCTATGGAAATAATATTTAACACAGAGAAAGGAAAAAAGAAACGAAATATATCGGTAATTTGGATGTTCAGTTGGTATTACAAACAGATTAGTGAGTTTTTTTGTTATAATGGGAGTTCCAAAACCAGCAAAATTATTGTATAAAAAATGAAATTAATTATGATTATTTTTGTACGAAAAAATTAATTTATGAAAAATTTTCAATTTCAGATAGAATTAGATGTTCGCGATTATGAATGCGATATGCAAGGAATAGTAAATAATTCAGTATATCAAAATTATTTTGAACATACTCGTCATAAATATTTAAAATCAATATGTTTAGATTTTTCTACACTCACAGAAAAAAAAATAAACCTGATAGTGATACGTGTTGAGATTGATTATAAAGGCTCTCTTCGAAGTGGCGATAGCTTTATTTCTTCTTTGAATATGACCAGAGTTTCACCTTTGCGTTTTGGATTCGAACAATTTATTTATCGAAAATCAGATAATGTACTAATGACTAAAGCATTTGTTATTGGAACCAGCGTAAATGCTAAAGGACGTCCGCAACTTCCTGAAGAGTTAATTAAGGTTTTGGGGATGGAATAAAAACCATCATACGATTTAGTCTTAAAAATTAATTCTCTCTTAAAACCTCATTATCGTATTCAAGCTCGAATCTTAGTTTATGTTTAGCTTCTTCGTTTGCAAGTGATTTGAATAATATTCGCATTTTATCATCCTCTACAATTGCAGACAAATCAGTATATAACTTAATAGCATTTTTTTCTCTTTTCATTGCAAGTATTAATGCTTCCTGATAAGTCATGTTATCACTTTGCTTAACATCAGTAATATATTCAGAAATTTTAAGATCCTGAATTTTAACTATTTCAACTTTAAAGATTTTTTCTTCTTTTATTGTCTCTAAACGTTTCTTGTGCGTTTTTTCTTCTTCTGCAAATTCTAGAAACACTTCTTTCATGGCAATGTTTTTGGAATTAGTAGCCAGCTTTGTATAAAAATCAAGTGCACTTTGCTCGGACTTAATAGCAAAATCAAGAATTTCATCAACTGAATTAAAAGTTTTCATATTTATTATTTTTAAGTTAGTATTATATTATTTATTGGTAATCATTTAGCTGTAAAATAATTGTTAACCAATCATTCGTATCATTCTTTCCAAAAAATAATGTTATTGAACAAAAGTATTATAAAAAAAGAGATTTGTCCATATATTAATTTTGGAAAAATTAATAACAATACAAAAGTGAAGGATTATCAAGTATTCAGCTTGATTGTACACATACACTGGCAAAACGAGGAGGAGAATCCGTAGCTTATCAAGGAAGAAAAAAGAGTAAAATCACCAATACACTCATTATTACTTATAGTCAAGGTATTCCTTTGACATGTAGTGACCCAATAGCGAGAAATCACAATGATGCATATCATTTGGTAAAAATATTTAATAAGATGATAAATTCTGTTCGATTAGCAGATATAGATGTACAAGGGTTATTTCTCAATGCAGATTCAGGTTTTGATACAAATGATTTACATTGGAAAAGCCTGATATTACTGGCATTTTCCATAATTTTATTACGGAAATTTTAAACAAATTCAATACTAAAAAATAATAACTTTAAAAAGTCTTGCCACGACTTTTTAAAGTTTAAATATTTTTATACATTTGAAAAATAAAATTATAAAACAATATCTTACAAATACAAAAACGCTATTAATCAACATGTTAGCAAAACATACTGCAATGGACAAAGGCGAAATATAGCGCATAGTGTAGTAAATATTTAGGAGTTGGACACAATAAAAACAAACTGAGTGACAAAACAAGAAATCAGTAACTTTAATTTACTTCTTAACACTTTTAATAAATTTTCTGAAATCGGAATAAACGAAGCGACAGAAAAATGGATTTTAAGTGTTCTTGACAGTTCGCTTCCATTTTTTACTAATTTAATCAATCAATATCAATTTGAAACACTCGAAAGAATAACGATTAATAATAGAATTTTAGGGAGCAACAAACGAATCAAAGAAATCAAGTTTTTAAAGTATCCACCTGCTGATAAGGTTACAAAATATGGTCGTTGTAACCTTCCACAACAAAGTGTATTCTATGGTTCGACAATGTTTATGACAGCAATGGACGAAATGAAACCTAGAGTTGGGGATTTGATAACAAAATCAATATGGAAATTAAAGGAATCTAAACATCTTAAATTTTGTCCAATTTTCCACGTGCAACCTACTAACGGAACTTTTAACCCAAATTCGTGGAAATTAGAAAAAGAGTTCGATAAAGTACTTAAGCGTGATTTTCCAAAAGAAATGCACGACCCAGTTACTAATCTATCAAAATTTATAGCTTTCCATTTTTCAAAATATGTAAATCACAAAAGAAGTAAAGACTATTTGTTTAGTGCATATTTTGCCAATAAATTAATGAATGAATTAGACGGTGGAACGATAGACGGCATAGTATATCCAAGTGTTCAATCCCATCTTTCATTCGATAATGTCGTCTTAAAAACAGATGTCTTTGACGCTAATTATGAGCTTTCAGAAGTTCAAGAATCAATTGTCACAAAAGACCCAAGTGATGGTGGAAAGGGATATTTGATGAGCGGAATAAATGACTGTAAGGAATTTGACTTTGAGAATGACAAGATTTTATGGAACAAAAGTATTCATCAACCAAAAGAACAAATGGATTTTTATAAAGAACACTTTGGAGTTGACATAGAATAAAATACTGTGCCCAATAAAATAAGTAGTGCATTTGGCAGATAGTGCGAAATATGAAGATGATAGCAATTAAGAAACATAGTGGTAAATTGAAAATTTGAAGCATTGAAATGCCAAACGCACCATATTAAAACTGTTATGGGCAATATAAGCAAAATAAAATGAATACATGGAATTAAAATATTTTCTATACTTATACCTAGTAGTTGGTTTTCTTACGATTCTTATAAAGCCACTATCCCTAGCCATTAAAGACTTGTTTGATAGTGTTTTTCTCACAGAAATAGAGAACACAAAAGAAATCTATTTAAAACTATTTCTTGGGTTATTATTTTCAGTATTATTTGTTATATTAATATGCCTATATTTATTTTTATATCCTGTCATTTTTTTAATAAAGTTTGTGAGTTATACAGAAGAAAGAAAAAGAAAAAAAATCCACGATAATAAAAGACAAAAGATAGAAGATAAGTACAAAGATTACAAGCCATCATTTTCTCAAAAAATCGAATCTAATAATAAATTTGGGGTATCCAAAAATCAGATTATTTATTTGGAAAATGATTTTAATTCATTTCTTAACAGCTATTTTCAAAAACATTATCAAGAAATTTCGAAAATATTTAAAGATAAGGGATATGAATTTATTTACATCCCTGAATTGATTAGAAGAACATATAATGAATTTCCAAAGATTGAAAAAAATCTGTATTACCATTTCCCATATTTTACATCTGTTGATCTGGATAACTTTCAAGCTGAAATCGAAAATGTAACAACAAATTCAGTTACAAAAACCATATTAAAATCACTAAATTATTCAGGTGATGTATATTCTGGATTTTTCCGATTTCGTGGAGAAGGTCAATTTAGTTATAGAAAACTTGATGCTACTAATAAAATAGAATTACTAAAATCAATCTGGCATTATCTTGATAACTTGAGAGATAATCGAGTGTATTATTCAATAGTATTAGAACATCATTTAATGCAAGGAGGTAAAACAGATGAATTATCAGATTTTTCCTTTAATTACGAAGCTCATAAGGTGTCAGAAGAAATAAAAGAAAAAATTAAACTCCTAAAAAAAGAAGGCTATTTTCAATTGTTTTTAAATGCTGTGGAAGAATCATTAAATGATAGGAAATTAGCTAATCAAAGTGAAAATACAATAGAAAATGACACACACAAATTAAGCAGATTACATATAAACAGCAACTTTGATATATTCCTGCCTGATTTTAAAAATCAAAATATTAAGATGACTCCTCTGCCAAAAACGGTGTTCATTTTTTTCCTCAGACATCCAGAAGGAATAATCCTAAAACATCTATATGATTATAGAGAAGAATTAATAGAAATATATAAACAATTATATTATAGAGAGAACCCTGACGAAATATATAAGAATATAGATGAGCTTGTAAATCCAACAAAAAATTCAATTAATGAAAAGTGTTCTCGAATTAAAGAGTCTTTTATTAAACACTTTGATGAAAGTATCGCAAGTAATTATTACATAACTGGGAGACGTGGGGAAAAGAAAAATATTAGACTAAATAGAGATTTAATAATCTGGGATTTTGACGAGAATTTTCTCCCATCAAAGACCTCTTCAAAAACAACTAGAGAAATAGAAAATAGCGAAAAACTACAAGATGAATACTTTGAAAAAGGCAAGGATTTCTTTAACAATAACGAGTTTAAAGGCTCTATTTTGTATTTTACAAATATTATTGAACTAAATCCATATCATTACCGCGCTTATATGTATAGAGCTGTTTGTTATTTTCAAATAGGAAAGTATGATGAAGCTATTGAAGATAATACAAAAGCTATTGAATTAAATAAACTCGCTGATAACCCATATCATAATAGGGCAGAAGTGTATTTAATAACAAAAGATTATAAAAAGGCTTTAAGCGATATTGATTACTATATTAAAAAATATGATAATAAATGTAAAAACAGTTACTTTATGCGTGGTTTAATAAAAATAGAGCTAAATGATATACATGGTGCGTGTCAGGATTGGTATAATGCACATTCCTTAAAACATGGGAAAGCCAAAGGATATCTTAAAAAATACTCTCATATTAAAATAACTAAACAGCTATTTGGATGAACAAAACAAATGGTGGAATAACAGTTAATTATTAACTGCAAGGTTGTAGAAGTCCATAGCCCCTTATTATCAGAAGTATTTTTGTGGTGTAAAAAGATTATTTAATTAAATATTTTATACCATGAATAATTATCAACAAGAAATTTCGAATATTTTTGAAAAAGCATCTGATTCAATTCAAATAGCTGTTTCTTGGTTTACTGATGAAGTACTAATAAATAAACTTATCAATAAAGCAGAATTACTTCATATAGAATTGTTATTATCGTCAGACGAAGTAAATATACTACGTCATAAAAATTTTAGAGAACTTCAATCAGTGGGAGCTATTGTAAAAAAAATAGGTTCAGAAGATGCAATACAGGGGGATTTTATGCATAGTAAATTTATTATCATTGATAAAAAATATGCATTTGGCGGTTCATATAATTTTACAAATAATGCTAGATCTAACTTTGAAAATTTTAATAGACTTGAAAAATATGAAGTAAATAAAGTTTTAGTGAATTTTGAAAATTGGTTTAAAAATAGCATTGATTTTTTTTATGGAATTTCTGATGCTAATTCAATAGTTAAAAAACTAAAACAAAAGTTTATAGAGAGCACAAAACGAAAATCATCAATAATTAATCGCGTAAGATCATCAATAAGTTTTCCTGAACAGGAATATATACAAAATAAAGAAACGGAATTATCTCAAACAAATATCAACAATACTATTTCATCAATCTTTGCCAATGAAGTTAAAAAAGATATTAAGAAGGACAAGTTGCAAAAAACAGCTAGAAAGCTTGTTGACAATACTAATACGATTAATTCGAATGGTGAGATTTCAAAAAGCAAGGATGGAATAATATCTAAAGCTCATAGATTTTATGGGGGCGCTGCTTTGTCAAAATTTAAAGGACAGAAGAAAAAAAATTCATATGGCCTAGCTTATAACCAAAAAAGGAACATTGAGAATAGCTTTAACTTTATATCTTGCAATATTCAAAATGATACTTTATTATGTAAAGGGATAATACAACTTAATAATTGTGATAAGTATATAATCAAAATAGAGTATAGAGCAGGTTATTCACCAAATGTTTACATACTATCTCCTGATATCGGAGCTTATCCAGATATACATATTTATAAAGATGGTAGTTTATGTTTATTCTATCCTCCAGACTTAAAATGGAAAGATACTACAAACATTGCAAGATATACTATCCCTTGGGTAATAGAATGGATTCTTTTCTATGAAATATGGAAATTGACAGGAGAATGGGAAGGAGTGGAAAAATCTCACGAAACAATTATCCCTAACTATGAAGCATAATAATCGTTACATAGCTTTAATCTCAAAATTATTAGTTATTATAATCAAATTACAGCTAAGTATAATTGAAAAGAGTAATAAGGGCATGACACTATCATCCCAAGATTATGATAAAATACAGAAACTAAAAGAAATAATTGAAGAATTGGAAGAATTAGATACAATTCCTGAAAATTATGGGAAATAAAAAATTACATTATGAATATACAGAGTAAATTAAAGGATTTAAAAGACCAAAAAAGTTATAGTATTCCTGCAAAAAGAATAAAGGAACACCTTAAACCAATTTTAAGTAAATCAAACGAATTACGAAAAAGATGGATGTGGGAATTATTGCAAAATGCAAGTGACTTAGGGGATAATATAAATGCTGAATTTGAATTTTCAGATGACAGTTTAATATTTCGCCATAATGGACAACCATTCACATTAGATGAAGCATTTAATTTAATAATGCCAGACTCAACAAAAGACGATGAGTCAACAAAAAGTAAAAGCGTGATTGGTCAGTTTGGAACTGGTTTTATTTCAACTCATATTTTGTCAAAAAAAATTACAGTTTCAGGTATTGTTGAAGATTCAGAAGAAGACGAATATTTTAAATTTTATTTCGATTTAGATAGAAGTGAAAGAAAAGACAAAGACTTTCTAATTCAATCAATAAAAGATTCAGAGAAGGAATATAGTAACTCATTAGTCAAGATTGAAGATTATTCACCATCCGACTTTGACACAGAATTCGTGTATCAAATTGACGACACTTATTCCTCAATAGACAGTACTCAAATAATTGAAGATGGTTTTGAAAGTTTCCAAGATTTAATTCCCTATGTTTTTGCATTTAGACCTCAATTGAAAAAAATATGCATTAAAGATAGTAGGGAAGGGATAAATGAGATCTGGACATTTAAAAGAAGAGAAATTGAAACAGAAATCGAAGGTTTAGAATTAATAAAAACTGTTTGTAAAAAGAACAAGCAAAAACACTGTACAACAACAATTGGAATAATAACAGACTATGAAACAACAATTGCTTTCCGATTAGAAAAAATTGAAACAGATGTATTTAAAGTTATGAAGTTTCCTGAATACTCGCCAAAACTATATTGTGCTTTCCCAATGATAGGGACAACTGAATTTAATTTCCCTGTTGTTATTCATAGTGAAAGTTTTGTTCCAAATGGAGACAGGGATGGTATTGAAATATCTGAGTTCGATAAAGAAAACAGAGAACGCTTAATTGAAGCCAAAGATGCTTTTGAAAAACTATTGGATATTATTGAAGAATACGAATGGGAAGAAGCGTTTAATCTTTGTACGATAGCAAAGGTTGAAATGAGTAATGAAGATGTAAAAGATTGGTATAAAAAAGAAATATTCAACCCTCTGAAGGCAAAAATATATGATACCAAACTAATTGAATTAGATACAAACCTTAAAATTGATAGTTACCGTAAGCCACTTAATGAAATTTACATTCCGTATTCTGACAAAAGAGAATCAAATAGTAAAGAATTAACGGAACAAATTTATGATTTGGCTTACTACATAATACCTAATGAACTTCCAAAAAAGCAACATTTGCTAAGTTGGTACAACGTGTTGGACTTTGAATTATTTGAGAATGAAAAATTTGACATTGAGCAATTAGTTAAAAAAGTCAGCGAAGACAATTCAAACTTTCAAAGTTTTATAGACAATTACTCAATGTCTAATGATGATATAATAAATTACTTGTCAGACCTTATTCAATTTATCATTGAACAAGACGAAGAAAGTTTGCTAAATGATTATGCAATCATTCCTAATCAAAATAACGAGTTAGTATTACAAAAAAAATTATACATCGATTTTGTTACTCATAAAAATCTCAAAGATGGTTATGACGAAAAATTGAAAGAAATAAATTATCAACTAACCGATGAAGATTGCAAAGACTTTTTACTTCATAAAGATTTTGAAAAGATTGAAAATTTGATTGATGAAGATAAAAAATTTGATTTTAAAGAATTAGCAAATCAGACAGATGAGGAATTGAGAAATTGTGAAGGAAATTTTCAAGATGAAGACTTTCTATTAATACTAAAAGAACTTTTCCATTGGTTTGAAAATTGTGGCATATTGAAAGATACGTTAAACAATATACTTCCATATTTTTCTTCAAATAAATCACAATTATATTTAAGCACTAAGTCACCAGAAGAACTCGAATTTGCATTTGATATTGAAATAAGCGGGAAAAGTGAAGTTTTAGCGAAAATTGCTAATAGTAATCTTAATGAAGAAGAACTTGGCATTATTGCTGAAAACCCTGATTTGGTTTTTTCATTTATCAATTGGCTAAACCATAAACAGCAAGACAGTCCAGATGAAGAACTTGGAAATATTGGGGAAGAATTCTTAAACTATGAGTTATGTAGAATATTTGGTAAAGAAAGAGTAGTATGGGAAGATAAATCTGCTTATGATTTTAGAATACTTGAAAAAGATTTGACAACTACAAAATATTACATTGACGCAAAAACGACAGCAAAAGGAATTGCAAATACAGAAAATGTTCCTTTTTATATGCGGACTGCACAATGGGAATTTTTAGAAAAAGAAAGAGTATTTAATAAATATGTAATTGCACGGGTTTATAAAAATGGAAGTGCATTTAGAGTAAAATATGTTAAAATAGATTTGACAGGAATGAATTAATAAAAATGATATAATTATAAATTTGCTGGAAATGAAAGATATAATTTGTGATGTAAATGTTTGGTATAACATAGCATCAGGTAATATTAAAGAACAAGATATTGACAAACTTAACCTAATAGGAACTGCAGTAAATATTATAGAACTTGCAAATTCCTCTTATTTAGTTAATGACCCTAGATATTATAAAAGCGTTATTTATTCATTCACCAAATATCATCACCAAATTTATGTTTCTTCTCCATTTGACCACATAATGTCAATTTTCGATGAAGCATTTGTTCCTAATGATTCAGCAAATCTGGAACTTCTTAATGGATTTTCACTTTTTATGGAAACGGAGAGTATTGATGATATATCTGAGAATGATTGGATAAAAGTTAAAGAGTTAATCGAGAAGAAAAAAAATGACAAAAACTACATTACAGAAATAATTAATAATGTTCTAATTCATGCTCAAAAAGAAATTAGAACTAAACACATTAAAAAAACATATCCTCAATTTTGCCATAAAGATTCTTGGAAAAAATATTTCATAATGATAATTTCAGCCTATTCAAAGGAATACTACAAAAAAGAATTTATTATAAAGATTGAAGATAAACGCTGGGTATTTCTTGATTTCTTTTTAACCGTTTGGTCTGAATATTTTAAAAAATTAGATATTCATTTTGGAAGCAAATTTCATGATAATGACATTCATGATTTGTTTAATTTAGTTTATGTTCAGCCTGATAAGAAATACTGGACATATGAAAAAAGAAGTTGGGCAAAAGTAATTATGAATGATAAGTTAGTTAATGCAATGTTGTTTAATTTAAGTAATTAAAAGGTAGAGACTACTTCTTAATGTTAGATTGAAAGAAATGACATAATTATGTATAAAACAATAAACCGTTACAATGGAACATGAAAGAATAAAAACCCATAATCGAATAGGTGGCTGACGATCGAATGACCGCCAGTGCACCTTTCACACCACCGGTACGTACGGGTTTCGTATACGGTGGTTCATTAGACAAAAGAAATTTCGAGTTGTATCTCATTTAACACGGTTCAGCGAGATTTCTGAAATTGCTCTGAGAAAGAAAAATAACCTCTCCTTTTTAGCCTTTCAATTGTTACGGTTGTTCTCATTATTGGACTTTGGGCTAATGCCCAACCACCTCCCGACCTTCTGTATGGGACAGGCTATTCTGGAACGTGACCAAGCGTATTTCTGACCTTTTGAAGCGAAGCAAACCCTTTAGGTTTAATTGTAAACTTTGGCGAAAACTCATTAATTTCAAAAAGATTGATTTTATAATCTGTGAATCTGTGGCTTAATATTTTTTAACAAAAAAAAACATAAAATCACAAATACCACTTAAATAGTTATAAATCAAGATATACTTTTTGATAATTTTTTCTTAAACTCATCCAATTCTTTTTCACTTGGTATGTACTTTATTTTTTCGCTACTAATTATTTCAAATCCCGATTTATTGAAAAAATTATTTATTTCGTCCATAGTTTTACCTCCCCAACCATAAGAACCAAAAGATATTGCTTTTCTGTTTTTCGGAGCAAGACCACTCATGTATGTAAGGAATCCAGCTACAGATGGCATCATTGTCGAATTTAGGGTGGGGGAGCCTACACAAATATATTCGGCATCAATCAGTTCTGACATAATATCTGAAATATGGTTAAACTGAAGGTTTCTTATTGAAGTATTAAAACCTTTTTCTTCAAAGACTTCCATTAGGGCATTAGCCATTATTTCAGTTGAATGCCACATAGTATCATAAACAATTACAGCCTTTTTGCTTGTTTCGTTTTTACTCCATATTTGATACAATGGAATTATTTTATCTAAATTACTTCTCCAAATAACCCCATGACTTGGTGCTATTATTTTTATATCGAGTGCAGATACTGCTTCCAACTCTTTTTGAACTTGTTTACCATAAGGAAGAACAATATTTGCATAATATTTTTTTGCTTCTTCCATAATTATGTCAGGAGGACATTCATCATCAAATCTTTCGGATGAAGCATAATGCTGCCCGAAGGAATCATTTGAAAATAATATTTTTTCTTCGGGCATGTATGCAACCATATTATCTGGCCAATGCACCATTGGCGTTAATACAAATTCCAAAGATCTATTACCAAGTGAAATTTTATCATTTGTTTTAACTATTTTAAAATTCCAATCTTTTTTATAATGAGCTTTTAAACCTTTATCACCATTGGGACATGTTATAATAGTAGCATTAGGCGCAAGTTCCAACATTCTTGGCAAAGCTCCCGAGTGGTCCATTTCAACATGATTAGAAACAATGTAATCAATTTTAGAAGGGTCAATAATATTTGAAATACGTGCAAGCATTTCATTTGTAAACGAATGTTTTACCGTATCAATTAATGTAATTTTTTCATCAATAATAAGATATGCATTATAAGTTGTTCCTCTTTGTGTTGAATAACCATGGAAGTTTCTTACATCCCAGTCAATTGCACCAACCCAGTAAATGTTTTCTTTAATTTTTTTTGCTTTCATTTCATTGAATTTTAATAATGCAAAGTTAAGGTTTCTTATTATCTAATAATAATCAGTCGACGGGTTTATTTATTGACGACTAATGATTGAATACTGCTTACTAAATTTCATACATCAATATGCCATATCATCTTTACTAATATCATCTTCACTTACTTTTTTCTTATTTAATGATTTCCATGCATACCAAATATATGCAATAACAAATGGAACCAATAAAGAAACATAACTCATTACAGTTAAAGTATATTTACTTGATGAAGAATTTTGAATAGTCAAAGAACTTTGTAAATCATAAGTTGAAGGATAAAAAGCAGTGTTGTTAAATCCTGATATTAAAAGAATTGCAAGAACTGTTAATACCGTACCTGCGCCGCTAAACCAAATTCCTTTTCCGGATGATTTAAAAGCTCCAAGGAAAATTCCGTAAAGCACTCCAACAACACCAATTAAAAACATAATTAATACTATCGGCATTTCAATAAGATTATTGAGATATTTAAATTTTTCCATAAATACTTCTTTTGTATCCAGATTAACGGCAAAGCCTTCTTTTGTAAGAATTAATCCAACAAATAATAAAAAGAAAACAAGAAATGGAATTGCACAAAATTTTACTTGTTTTGAAGCTCTTTTTACAATAGTTTCATTATCTATATTATTGATAAAATATAAACTCGCCAATACACGGGATAAAAATAATATTGCAATTCCAAGGCTTAAATTAGTAATATTAAAAGCTGCTTCAAGACCGTGAGTTGCAGTTTTCCATCTTGAAATAACAGGGTTGGAAACATTTGTAATATTTAATTTATCAACCGAAAATTCAGAGCCTGTAAAAAATGTTCCTACTACGATACCTACTATTATTGTTGCAAGGATTCCGTTAATAAATAAAAAAGTTTCATAAGTTTTTTGTCCAAGGAAATTATTTGCTTTTGTACGATATTCGTATGACACAGCTTGTATAATAAAGCTGAATAATAGCAACATCCAGACCCAATAGGCACCACCAAAACTTGTTGAATAAAACAATGGGAATGAGGCAAAAAATGCACCTCCGAATGTTACGAGAGTAGTAAAAGTAAGATCCCATTTTCTACCGATAGAATTAATTAGCAATGATTTTTCTTTTTCAGTCTTCGATAATTGACCTATTAGTGTTTGTCCACCCTGAACAAACATTAAAAGCACAAATAGTGAAGCAAGTAATGACACTATTATCCACCAATATTGTTGTAATGTGAGATATGATAAATTTTCAAACATAATTAACTCCTTTCTTCTTTTGGTCCTGATTTAATTTGATGCGTCATAATTTTTATTTCAGCAATCAGTAAGACGGTGAATAATGCGGCAAAAAGCCAGAATGTAGTTTGTACCGATGAAGCACTTAAATGGGATGTTGATGCCATTGTTGGTAAAATATCCTGTATTGTCCACGGTTGACGACCAACTTCAGCGACAACCCAACCTAATTCAGAAGCAATAAACCCAAGTGGAATTGACCATAATGCAATTTTTAACAAGGGCTTTTTCTTTTCTAAAGTATGCTTTTTTGAGAAATACAAAATCACTGCAAATAAAAATATAAAATAAAAGCCTAAACCAACCATTATATGAAAACTGTAGAATGTTAATGGAACATTGGGTATTGCAGATTCTTTATTAGGAAGAAAACCATATCCGAAATGATTATAATTTTCACGGAAAGTTATTAATGCTTCATCTTTAACTGTTTTATCATCAGAAGTTTTATACTCTTTTAGTGCATTTATTGCAATCTTTCCTTTTTTCATTCTCTCTTCAGTAGAAATTATTCCATGCTCAATGTCGCCATCAATAATGTTATTAACACCCGGCACATATCCGCCAAAATCTCTTGTTGCAAGGTATGAGAGAAAATATGGAATTTTTACAACAAAAAAATAATCGTTTTTATCATCACCATATTTTTTACCTAATGTAGGAATACCAACTGTTACTAAGCCTTGCTCATTACCTCCTTCATAAAGACCCTCCATAGCAGCAAGTTTCATTGGTTGATCTTTTGCCGTATTATATGCAGAACCGTCTCCGGTATAAGCCAGAACAAGAGATGCCACTAATCCGAAAATTGCAGCTATTCGGATACTTCTTTTTGCAAAATCCAGATGCCGACCTTTAAGAATAAACCATGCGCTGATACCAATTACAAACAAAGATGCAACCACATATCCGTTGGTTATAGTATGTAAAAATTTATATATTGCTGTTGGCGATAGCAATATTTCCCAAAAATTAACCATTTCGTTGCGGGCAGTATCAGGATTAAATTGCATTCCTACGGGGTTTTGCATCCAAGCGTTTGCCACTAATATCCATAGAGCCGATAGGTTTGACCCAACTGCAACAAACCATGATGATAGCATGTGGAATTTTTTACTTACTCTGTCCCAGCCAAAAAACATTACTGCAATAAAAGTTGATTCTAAGAAAAAGGCAAGGATTCCTTCAATTGCAAGAGGGGCACCGAAAATATCACCAACTATCCATGAATAATTCGACCAATTTGTACCAAATTCAAACTCAAGGATAATTCCTGTTGCAACTCCAATTGCGAAGTTAATCCCGAATATTTTCATCCAGAATTTTGTTGTGTTTTTCCATTTCTCCAATTTGGTTCTATAATACATTGTGTGCATAAAAGCTACAATGAAAGATAAACCAAGCGTAAGAGGAACAAAAATCCAGTGATAAATTGCGGTAAGAGCAAACTGTGCTCTCGACCAATCTACCAACGACATGTCGAAATTTTCCATACGTATTAGTTTTTAGTTAATTAAAGTTTCTATTACATAATTTCCTTTGTCCTTGTCTGAATCGAATTTTGAATTTAGAAAATCAGGAAAGAAAAATATTTTTAATATGGCGAACATTATAAAAAGCTTAATAGCAATAATTACCCATAATTTTATTCCAAGTTTATCAATGTTTTTAAATCCATTAACATAGAAATAAAAAATACTTTTAATAATTTTCATGTTTAGAAATATTATAAAAAATTAGCTGATAGTAGGATACTTGAATTGGCGTCCCGTTATTTTTTCAATTTTAATCTTTATTATTATAACATTATCAACTGATGGTTTTGAAAATTTGAAATTCATATCCGAATAGTTTTTCATAAAAATTTTAAGCCCTTCGATTTTTTCTTCGTAATCATCAATGATTTCTGCTTTACCGTGAGCAATAACACTTCTATATTTCCATGTCCATGAGCATGCAACTTTTTTATCACGATAAAATAATTCATGATCGACATCAAACTCAATACAAACATTATTGTTTTTTTCCAGAATCCCCAGTTTTCCCCCATAGTTGGATGTATGTAGATATATCGTTTTGTTTTCATAGCCAAAGTTAAAAGCTAAAACATAAGGCTTATCGCCATCTATCATTCCAACATGACAAATCTTTGCTCTTTTTATAATTTTCTCTTGATCTGAGAAATCAAGAATATCTTTGATTGTTCTATCTCTTTTTTGCATATAAATATAATTTTATCCGAGTGCTACATCTAAAAACATCATCAAAGCAAATCCAGTCATTGCTCCAATAGTAGAAATATCATTATTTTTGTTAAGTTGTGATTCTGGAATTAATTCTTCAACAACCACATAAATCATTGCCCCTGCAGCAAATGACAATGCATAAGGCAAAAAAGTTGTCATCGACATAACAGCTACAGCACCAATAACACCAGCAATAGGTTCAACAATTCCTGATAATTGTCCGTACCAAAAACTTTTAAATCTCGACAATCCTTCTCTTCGCAAAGGAACAGAAACCGCAGCTCCTTCGGGGAAGTTTTGAATTCCAATACCAATTGCAAGAACCACTGCTCCTGCAATTGTTACAGAAGGTAATCCTGATGCTACAGCTCCAAAAGCAACACCAACAGCCAATCCTTCCGGAATATTATGTAATGTGATTGCCAAAACAAGCAAAACACTTTTTTGCCATTTTGTTTTAATACCTTCTGCTTCCGACATTTTATATCCGAGATGAAGATGAGGTAATATTTTATTAAATATCCATAAAAACAAACCGCCAGCCAAAAATCCCACAACTGCAGGTATCCATGATGTTTTGCCCGCATTCTCTGTCATTTCGATAGCTGGTGAAAGTAATGACCAAAAACTTGCAGCTATCATAATTCCTGCTGCAAACCCAAGCATACCATCCAAAACCTTTCTGTTTATTGTTTTGAAAAAGAAAACCACAGAAGCACCTAAAGCTGTTAATAACCAAGTGAACAATGTTGCTATTAATGCTTGAGTAACAGGACTGAATTTTTCTAACCAATCTATTATCATATCAAATCAATTATTAATTTAAAAGCTTTCCTCCATATTTATAGCCTAATCCATCAACTGTATCCTTTATTTTATCAAAATTAATATCTTTTCCATAAAGAGTTACAATTGATTTATGCAAATCTGCTGTTGCATTTTCAATTCCTTGTAGTGAGATAAGGTTATTTTCAATATTACTTTTACATTGATTACATGTCATTCCTTCAACTATAATCTTTGTTTCGTTTAGTTTGTGAACTTGATTATCTGAATTTCTTGGGGTTGCTAAGTTTGTTTTCCGCCTTAAAATATACTTCCTTAAATAAACATTAATAATAAGTATAAATAGAATTATACTTGATGATACTTTTAACCAGTAAGGTAATATTTCGTGATTAGAATGTTGGGTAAATTGATTTGAAACATAATCAATAAATAGATGTTGGGGTATAAATTCATTTATAATTGTGCCAAATAAAAAAGCAGAAACAATTATAGTAGATAAATAAATAATTGAATTCTTTTTACCAAAAACTTTACTAATAACAGTAATTGTAGCTGCATTTGTAGCTGGCCCTGCCATTAAAAAAACCAAAGCAGCTCCCGGTGAAATTCCTTTTAATATTAAAATAGCAGCTATTGGTACAGATGCAGTAGCACAAACATATAAAGGAATTGAGGCAACCAACATTATCAGCATATTTAAATAACTATTACTCAAATATGTCGTAAAAAAATTATCAGGAATTATTACGGCAATTGCTGCCGCAGCTAATAATCCAATTAATAACCATTTTGCAATATCTTCCAGGAAATCAACAAATGCATATTTGAATAAACGGTAGAAAATATTATGCTTATTTTTACCTGAACCCTCGACAATGTGTTTCTCCGGAATATTTTCCGGATTTCTTTTATCAAAAATATTTATAAACAAACCACCAAGAAACCCAGTAATTAGCGCAATAATTGGACGTATGATCGCAAAGGGTAATCCTAACAGTGAATATGTAATCATTATTGAATCAACACCTGTTTGTGGTGTGGAAATTAGAAAAGAGACTGATGCACCTTTTGAAGCTCCATTTTTATAAAGCGAAATCCCGGTTGGAATAACCCCACATGAGCATAAAGGTAATGGTACTCCAAGAATCGCAGCTTTAATTACAGATGCAATATTTTTTTTGCCTAAATGATAATTAATCCTCTTTTGTGAAAAACTAACATAAAGAACACCAGCAATTAAAAAACCAAAAAGTAGATAAGGAGACATCTCATTTAGTATCTTCACAAATTCAAAAATAAATTTTGTTAAATATTCCATTATTTACTTAAAAAGTTTGTTTGTTTCTTTAAACCATAATACAAAATCAAGATATTCAAGAGGAATATTAATTTTATATGAAAAATCCTTCATCCTACTTTCCATTTCATAATATTTTTTTTCTGAAATTGATTTAGGAATCTCATTAATGACTTTATAATTTAAAAGGTTTCTAAGAATATGTCTGTCAAGAATTGCTATTTCTTTTCCAAACCCAATATTCCTTAAAAAATGGCTTGATTCTTTTAGACCATAACCTTTTATATTTTTGTTCAACCAATTTCTTTTTTCTGAAACTGATGAAAATTCTGTTAAAGTTTTTCTTATTCCTTTTGAATTATTAAAAAACATTTCTCTGGCTTCAACCAAATAAGATGCTTTGTTATTTCTAAACCTGACTAGATTCAAATCCTCTGCAATTGCAGCAGTATTCCCCTTTAAAAGTTTTTGGTTTTCTGTTAATATTATTATTGTTTTCCAAGCGTTCTGTGCTTTCGATTGAGGAGTGAAAAGGCAAAATGCAAGTTCCTGAAATAAACGTTTTTCATCAGCTTCGCTCCAAACAGATTGAAACTCGTTTATCCGCTTAAGAATATCCGGTTTTATTTTTTTATATATGTCAAACAATTTTCTCAATCTGTATGTTTTTACTTTTAAATTTTAATTTAATGTAAAGAAATTTTCAAATAACAACATTGCCAATGGTATAGATATAATAGATACAAGAAAGCTTGATATTAAAAATTGATTTGTTAAAGAAGTATTTCCACCTGCTTTGTTTGTTAAAATTGGAATAGTCGTAATTGGAGGCACTGTACTCAGAAGAAAAATTAAAAATGCAATAGAAAATGTCGGTCTGATAATTACTAATATTGCAAGAACAATGAGAGGGAAAAGAAAATTTTTAAGAGTTACAAATAATAATATATGTTTAAGTTGAATTTTGCCTTTTCTCTTGAAATCGACATAAACATTACCACCAATTAAAATTAGAATTAATGGTAAAGCAGTATCTCCTAAAATCTTTGTTATTGATAATATTACATTTGGGATATTTTGGTGTGCACCTGATAATCTTAGAACAACAGCCAGAATTGTAACTACCAGAATTGGATTAAAAAATTTACTCCAATTAAATTTATTCTTTACAGACCCTCCATTTCGAAAAAACAGATGGTAAGTATTAAACATAAGAGCAGGAAAAAAAAGTGTAAATAAAAAAAGTTCGACTAATATCGTAGAGTTATCCCCAAAAAGATTTTGAATAATTACCATTGGAACGAAAATAGCATTTGGATATAATAAACTTATACTAAACTCCGGTCTGTATTTTTTCTGAACCAACCTTATTCCAGCTAATGTCAATAAAAATGTCACGATAATAAAACCAATCCACCAAAGTGGTAATGTCCACCATTCAGGAAAAGCTATTGGATCAAACTTTAAAATAATATTTGTAAAAATCAAACAAGGAAGAGCAATATCAAGAACTAATGGTGAAATAACATCAAGTATTTTTATCGAAACAATTTTTCTTGATACAATTGCAAAACCTATAAATCCTATTCCAAGTAATAATATAATCGATTCAAATACTTTCCAAAAAATCATTATATTGGTTTTAAATTTTAATACTCGTTAAGTATTTGTTGTGCATGATCTTTTGTTTGCACTTTATTAAATATTTTTTCGATTTTACCTGTTTCGTCAATTATAAAAGTTTTTCTTAAAGCTCCTATTCTAATTTTACCAAACATTTTTTTCTCTCCCCAGAGTCCATAATCCTTAAGTATTTTTTTATCTGTGTCAGGAATTAACTCAAAAGGTAAATCATGTTTTGAAATAAACTTGCTATGTGCAGTTTCATTATCAGGGCTTACACCAATTATCTTGAAACCTTTATCTTTCAAAACTTGAAAATTATCTCTCAAATTACATGCTTCGGCTGTACAACCGGGAGTATTATCTTTAGGGTAAAAATAAAGAATAAGTTTACTGCCTTTAAAATCTTCAAGCGAAATTATTTCTCCTTTTTGATTTTTATACGAAAATCCGGGGGCTATATCCCCCTGTTTTAAATGTGTCATCTTAATTGTTTTTAATTATTCTTCAATAAGTTCAAAATCATCTTTTCCAACTCCGCAAACAGGGCAAACCCAGTCATCGGGAATATCTTCAAAAGCTGTTCCAGGTGCTATTCCTCCATCAGAATCACCTTCTTTAGGGTCATAAATATAACCACATACTGTACATTCATATTTTTTCATAATTTTTTTCCTTTCATTTTAATAATTATTACTATAATTTTAATTTGTTAATAATAGCTTCTCTACCTTTTTTAGATTAACTTTTCTTTTATATAATGGTCTATTATCGTTTTTATAAGCATTTAAATTTTCGTTGAAGGTTTTGTTCTTTTCATTTTTATAAATTACACCCAAAGGTAACTTATCAGTTTCAAATGCTTTTTTTATTGCCTCTATTTTATCAGTATTATCATAGTTTTCATCCACATAATAAGTATTGTCTTTAAACCATTTGAAAGTATTAATTTTATTAAATGAAACACATGGATGGAAAACATCAACAAGTGCATAACCTTTGTGATTGACTGCCTCTTTTAAAATTTCTTTCAGTTGATTCATATCTCCCGAAAAAGCCCTTGCCACAAAGGAAGCATTTAAAGAAATGGCAACTGCAATAGGATTAAATGGTTCTAAATATACTCCATCTAATTGAAGAGTCGTTTTGGTATCTCTTCTGCTTGTAGGGGAGGCCTGCCCTAATGTTAGTCCGTAAACCATATTATCATGAACAATATTTACTATGTCAAGGTTTCTTCTTATTGCATGTATAAAATGATTGCCGCCTTCACCATACATATCGCCATCTCCACCTTCAGCAATAACAATAAGCTCTGGGTTTGCAGCTTTTATTCCTGTTGCAACCGGAAGTGCTCTTCCATGTAATCCGTTAAAACAATTAGAGTTTACATATTGAGATGTTTTAGCTGCTTGCCCAATTCCTGCAGATATAACCAGTTTTTTAGGATTAATTTTTAATTCATCCAAGGATTGTTTTAAAACTTTCAGAATAGAAAAATTTCCACAGCCGGGGCACCAGTCAGTTTCAGGTATTTGATCAAAATCAAAATTAGTTTTCATTATTTTATTTTCTTTAGCTTTTTAATAATTTCTTCTAATGAAAAAGGCATTCCATTATATTTTAAAATCTGCTTATTAAATTCCAAACCTGTATGAGATTTAATAAGTTGTCCAAATTGTGAAGTAGCATTATTTTCAATAATTATTCTGTTTTTTGCTTTTGACAAGATTTCTTTTGTATTATTTGGTAAAGGATAAACTTGTTTGAAATATGCAAAAGCAAGATCATTATCGTTAAGCACTTCAACTGCTTCTTTAATAACACCATAAGTAGAACCCCAGCCAACAACTAATGTTTTATAGTTTTTTGAGCCAATAATTTCCGCCGGAATAGATTCATTGGAAATAGAATCTATTTTTCTTAATCTTTTATCAACCATTTTTGTTCTTATATCATAATCTTCTGTGATAAATCCATCTTCATTATGTTCGTGGCTATCAAATCTAATACATTCATCACCATGCATTGGAATTCCTCTCGGAGATATTCCGTCTTCAGTAATTTTGTATCGTTTATAGTTTTTATCTGTCTTGGTAATATAATTCTCCACCTTAAAACCTAAGAAATCAATTGATTTAATATTTTGAAACGAGTCAATATAAAATTGATCAGTTAAAATTATCACAGGTACCTGATACTTCGCAGCCAAATTAAATGCTTTTTGAGTTAAGCAAATTCCATCTGTAAAATTACCGGGGGCAAAAATTATCCTGGGAAATTCCCCATGACCTGCATATAAAGCCAGGTTTAAATCGCCTTGCTCTGTTCTTGTAGGAAGTCCTGTGGAAGGACCGGGTCGTTGGGCAATATGAATTACAACCGGTGTTTCAGTTATTGCTGCATTGCTTATACCTTCTTCCATAAGAGCAAATCCACCTCCCGATGTTGTAGTCATTGCCCTTGCACCTGCATACCATGCACCCTGAATCATATTAATTGCAGAAATTTCATCTTCTGCCTGTTCAACAACAACACCAAATTCTTCAGAATGTTTTGCCAAAAATTGTATAACCCCTGTTGAAGGTGACATTGGGTATGCAGAAATAAAATTACAACCACCAGCTAATGCACCTATCGCAATAGATTCAGTACCATTTAATAATACTTGATTTTTTACTGTCTCATTTTCCTCTATTTGAATTTCTAATTTAAACTCCTTACCTTTTTCATAACCTATAATAATTGCATTAATGTTATTTTCTGTAATTGTTTTTCCTTTTGTTGAGAAATGACTAGTAATGTAATCTTTAATCAAATTCAAATTAATATCAAGAATTCCAGATAAAAGACCCAAAACTATAACATTAGAATAAATCAAACCACCGACTTCTTTGGCTAAAGAACTTAGAGCTATATCTTTTATTTTATAACTCCCATTTTTATATTTATCCTCAATAAAACTATCTTGACCAATAATTATAGTGTTTTTGCTAAGCCGGTTTTCTATCCTGAAAATAGCATTTTTACTTAAAACTATTAAAACATCAATTTTATCAACAAAAGACTGAATGCTTTTATTTGATATTCTGATTTCAGTAGTATTATTTCCACCTCTAACTCTCGACATAAGTTCAGTAGTAGAAAATACATTATAACCTGAATTCTTTAAAGCTCTAATTATTAGTAATTCAATTGTTCTGATTCCTTGACCGGCTTCTCCTGATAAAACTATTGAAATATCATTTTTCATATCAAAATTAAATTTTTGTATTAGATGTTATTCTCTTTCAATTCAAAATAAGCTTTTGGATGCAAGCATGCCGGACATGTTTCTGGAGCTTTTTCCCCTTCATGTAAATACCCGCAATTACGGCATTTCCAGACTAATTTATTATTTCTTTCAAATACTTTACCTTCTTCAAGATTTGTAATCAATTTAGTGTATCTCTCTTCATGTGCTTTTTCTACTTTAGCAATCATTGTAAAAGCAGTAGCAATTTCTTTGAATCCTTCTTCTTCTGCTATTTTTGCAAATTCAGGATAAAGTTCTGTCCATTCTTCATTTTCACCTATTGCTGAAGCTTTTAGATTTTCAATAGTAGTATCAATTTTCCCTGCCGGAAATGTGGCTGTAATTTCAACATCTCCTCCTTCGAGAAATTTAAAAAACCTTTTTGCGTGTTCTTTTTCATTTAAAGCTGTTTCAGCAAATATTGCAGAGATTTGTTCCAAGCCTTCTTTTTTCGCTTGTTTGGCAAAATAATCATATCGCATTCTTGCCTGAGATTCTCCGGCAAATGATTTTAAAAGATTTTGTTCTGTTTTTGTTCCTTTTATTGATTTCATTAGTTAATTTTTATATTAGTTATGATTTGAATAATATTTCATAAATTGTATACGCTCAAATGATGCAGAGTTCTTTGCTTTTTCATAACTCAACAAACCTCTAAAATCATCTAATGAGTTATAATTATTTTTATTCATCCAGTTTTCTATTCCGTTAATAATTTCAGTAATATATTTCTCTTTATTCTTATAAATTGTTGAAACTACCTGAACTGCTTGAGCACCGGCAAGTATTTGTTTTATAGCTCCCTCGCTGTCATGAATTCCTGTTGATGCAACTAATGGTAATTTTATTTTATTACTTAATAGGGCAATCCATCGCAAAGATGTAGAGATTTCTTCAGGAAAACTAAATATATTTGAAGATGTTATTTTCATTTTGTTTATATCAATATCAGGAGAATAGTATCTGTTAAATAAAACAAAAGCATCTATATTTTTTGTCCAGCTTAATTTTTGAATTAACTGAGCTAAGCCGGCTGAATAACTACTCATTTTTAAAGCAATTAGTATTTTAATATTTTTTCTGACTTCTGAAATGATATCAAAATATATTTTTTCATTTTCCGTGCTACTATGATTTATGTCTGATGGCAACATAGAAACATTAATTTCAAGAGCATCTGCTCCTGCATTTTCAATATCTTTAGAAAAAGAAACCCATTCTTTGCTGCTAACACAATTGACACTTGCAATAACCGGAATGCTAACAGATTTTTTGGCGTCTTTAATTAAATTCAAATAGTCATTTAAACTTCTTTCTTTTGTGTAATATCTGGCATAATCATGAGCTTCGGGATAGTCATAGAAATTCTGATTTCCACTTTCTCCCATTTCCATAAGTATCTGTTCTTCAAAAAGAGATTTAAGAACAACAGCACCGATACCAAATTTTTCCAGTTTTATAATTTTTTCTACAGAATCTGTTAACCCTGAGCTTCCAACAATTACAGGGTTTTTTAATTCCAAACCCATAAAGGTTGTTTTTAAGTTTGTCATAAGTTTTTGTTTTAGTTTTTTACAATAAACTATTATTAATTAAGCTTTGCTTTATTTTGTAATTATCATACTCCAGTCTACAGAAACAATTTTTCAGCCTTGTTAATGCCAATTATATTCAGCTCATTTTTACTTGTCCTATTTTGTTTTCAAATCTACCGCTTTAAATTATATCACAGGAGGAGTAAATACTCTTTGTTTTAATTCTTTGTCTATCATATATAATCCTGAACCTTTTCCTTGGATAAGTTTTAACTGCCCAAGTAAATCGGAAGCATTTGCTTCTTCTTCTACCTGTTCTTCCACAAACCATTGAAGCATATTAACTGTTGCATGATCTTTTTCCTGAATAGCTAAATCAACAAGATTATTAATCAAAGATGTTATTTTTTCTTCATGAGCAAGAACTTCTTCAAAAACATTTATAATATTAGCCCATTCTGTTTTTGGCTTTTCAATTTTTTCAAGTTCAA
>Ga0307992_1000200_pt1 | contig 39026 bp, 21 predicted proteins | sample EllFjometagen133_FD_203162 | JGI IMG/M metagenome (GOLD analysis project Ga0307992, IMG submission 203162) | Marine microbial communities from Ellis Fjord, Antarctic Ocean - #133 | ecosystem: Environmental > Aquatic > Marine > Unclassified | place: Southern Ocean | collected 2014-10-08
GGGTACACCTTTCTTTGTCAAAAAAGAGTGAGGATATTCAGGATTCCTTTTCATGAGGGATAATGCCTATACGCTTAAGTCATAATACGAGATTTGAATGATAATTCTTGACCCCCTGCTTGTAAGATAGAACTTCTCTAATTTCATCTATTTGATATTATTGTATTTAGGTAGCTAAGTGAAAAATGGGAGCCTGCCCAATTGGGGCCTGCCAGACTGACTATCCTGTTGATGCCTAGTATAGCAAAAAGCCCCCAGTCAAAACCAGGGGCTTCCACTTCAGTTTTTACCTAACCTAGTTCTATTTAAGCAGCAGCATTTTATTGACCTGTGAGAAGCCTTCTGCCTCGAATCGGTAGAGGTATAAACCACTGGCCATTGACTTGCCTCTGAGATCATTTCCGCTCCAAGTGAAAGTGTACCAACCCGGAACAACACTCTCCTGAATCCGGCTGAACACTTCCTGTCCCCGGATGTTATAGATGATCATCTTCACTTCCGTCACTTTAGGCACGGCATACTCAATGGTTGTCGTTGCATTGAAGGGGTTTGGATAGTTCTGACAAAGACGAAAATCCCTGGGTAATGAACTTTGGTTTCTCACATTGGTGGCCTGCATGACCAGCGGAATGATCTTGGGGATCGCATGATTGTAAATATCATCCAGCGCGTCAACTTGAACAATATACTCGCCATCAGTTTGAAAAAATCCATCATTGGTGTAGCTCCCGGAGTAATTGAAACTGCCTATGTGGTTCATCTGGACGATGGGCAACTCATATACCGGCGGCATACCTGAATAGTTGGCCGGGAAAATCCGGAACCACACGCAATCCATTACACCGTTGCATCTGACGATCACCGAGACCTGTCCGCCGGACAGGTAAACCTCATCGGGGTACTCCCTGATCTCCGGCAGGAGTGCTCCGTGCATGAGCTCGCCACCGAGAAAAACGTTCTGCGCGATGGCCTCATCCGTCGCTTCATTGGGAATGCCATTGCCGTCAGCATCCAGCAGAGGTTCCTGTCCATTCAGATACATCTGGGCTCTTTGATATGCAAAAAAGAAGGCATCCCAGACGTTGTTCCCGTACCAAATCTCTTCCCAAAAATTGGTGGAAAAACACTCGCCGTTGAGATAGTCCGCGAACTGATCCGCTCGACAGGCAGCTATAACGATCCGGTTGTCACCGGCAAGGACCGGCACGAAACTACCTGAAAAACAGGCCTCCAGAACCACCACCAAGGGCGAAAGCTGATCCAGGTTGATCTGATCGAGCCAGAGGGCGAGCGAGTCGGAACTGAGATGGTCTTCGGCATTTCCATTGATGTCGAACTCGCCCACATGACCATGACCGGAAAGGGAGATCACATTCGGATATGCAGGATTCGGATCATCGACTAGCCCCATGAGAGCGCTCCTGACACTCTGTGGAGTCAACTCGTCCGAATCGATGATCCCATCATCCAGACCGTCCCCGTTCAGGTCCTGCCAACCTACCGGATTCATATAGAACAATCTCGTACCCGTGTAGTATCGTCCGAAGGCAAGTTTGCTGAACGCGTCGGTGGCGGAAGGACTGGTATTATTGATGAAATAATTCCAGTTCGCCGGATCAGTCCCACCACCCGCGACAACCAAGGAGGTCACATAACTGACGCCCTGTGGCACGCACATACCGGACAAGCCTACAAAGGCCGAGCGGTCGTTACTGCTGATGGAAATGGTTCCGGTGTGGATATCAAATGTATGCGGGGTGAAGGTGATGTTGATTTCAATGGATGAAGTTGGGTTGATCAGTGAATCAGCCGGGTCCCAATCCGTCTGATACGATGGATGATTCACACTGATGTCATAGAGCAGGAGATTCTCGCTACCGGTATTATGGATGATCAGCGACATCGTTGTGCTGCTGTCCAGAAAGGTATCGTTGAAATAGAGGTATTGAGAGGAAACACTGATGTCCGGTGCGAGACCGGTATTGAAATAGAAGGCGCCAATATCAGCAATGGTCCCATCCGGGTCTAATGGACTGCTGGGATCTCCGGCATTTATACAGGGCGAAGCCTCCTGCAAATGAAAATCATCATTGAAAGCATCAACGAAAAACGGATCCTCGAAGATATTGAGAAAGGCATCACAGGAATCCCCGTTGATGTTGGTCATAATTTTCTGACCCAGATACTGTGGAATCATCATGCTGTAGTTTTGCGTGTTGTCAAAAAAGTCACAACCGGTGACCGAACCACCCACAACGGCAAATCCAATACCGATATTATTTGAGCTGACAACTGTATTGAGCAGGACGGAATTGGTTGGGACGCCCATGTTGCCAAACAGGATACCGGTCGGATTGTCCGTAACGACGCAATTGCTTATTCTGCATGTAAACTCCGGACTGCTTGATAGCACATAGATACCGAATGCGGCGCCAGCGCCATCATCATTATTTTTCACAACGCAATTTTTGATATCAATATCACCGAAGGCTTCTATATGAATCCCGTAAAGCTGATTATTTCTGATATTACAATCTTTGATTGTGGCACTTCCGAATATTTTGATACCACTTCCGTTACCTGCAATCCAGCAATTCAGAATCTGCAGGATCTCTTTTGAAATCAGATAATTGTCTGAATAAATACCGTCTCCGATATTACCCGTTATTGTGCAGTGATCAATGATGCACCTCATTGAAAGGTCAACAGAATGAAGATCCGCATTAATCCCGTGGAGACTACTCCCCGCGAGATGACAATACTCAAAAAGAATATCTCCCAAATTATTATTTGGACCAAGGAATATTCCTCGCCAAGTGGCTACCCTCGGGCTGGGAATGAAAAGAATACTATCGGACTGAGTTCCTGTGGCAGTCAGTCCGCCATAGATTGTAAATGAATAATCTCCGTCAAAATAGAAGCGTGTGCCAGGCTCGATTGTCAATATGTTTCCGGCTTCAACAAAGATATCTCCTTCTACAAGATAGGTTGTGTCGCTGAGGGTACCGCTTAGAGAGCCCGAAATTGGAATCCCTACCCGCAGGATTAGGTTTTGATCCTCCAGATTTCTTGGGCTAAAACAATTGACACCGGTTACCTGGGCAGGGAAGTATCCTGTATGCGAATAGGAGATGTTATAAATCCCCGGCGTGATCAAGATCTGATAAACGCCTTGAACATTCGTAAACACCGAATCGGTCACAGCCGACGGTGATGCGGCATTGAAAACAACGACGCTTCCAGAGTTGTCGATGTTATCGGATAAGCGGCATACCCCCTGTACCCAGACCGCAGTAAACCCCTTCAATGCAAAGACAAACAATGCTGCCAATAAAAAACATGTTTTTTTCATGATGACACAACCATTCCTCTCGATCGGGTTATTTGATGAGCACGCATTTTTTCACTCGCATAAAACCGTCGGCCTGTATCTTGTAAAAATACACACCGCGACTCACATTCCGTGCATCACAGGTTACCGAGTAAGATTCAGGTCCCTGATTCTGGTTCACAAGTTGATCCATTTCCTGGACGGCCAGGTTATAGATGATCAGGGAGACGTGTGCGGATATCGGAATCGTATACTCAATGCTTGTAATCGGATTGAAAGGATTGGGATAATTCTGCAGAAAATGTTCATTGCGTGGTATAGAATGCAGGACTGACGGTTTTGGATTTAAGGCAAAAAGATTACTGAAGGATAAGATTACCAACAAAGCTATATAGCGCATGATGTTCCCCTCCATCTAAGATTTCAATCAACCTTGAGAATCAGAAGGAATAAATACAACTTGTGGAATAATGTGGTATGTCTTGAATGTAATGCATCATTTGTCTATTAGCAAATGATCATGGCTTTGACGGGTATACCTGAGATTCACATAGCAATCCAAGAAGGGCTTGGTGGTGGTCATATATGAGTAGGATTTTTGCCCCAGCTGACCACTCACGCTAGTCTAAATGCTTTCCCAACACCCTATAAGCCTATGCATGCTGCTGAGCATTATCAGGACCTGGGTTCAGTGATAGGATATTGAGACAGGCGGTATCCCGAAACATGCGGATGAAAAGTCATCCAGTATTATCCGATATACCCTAATTACATAATCTCTAAATCATAAAACCAAAATAGCCCATTACTATACCAACAATGATCATAAATAATCCTAATAATCGAGAACTTTTTAAAACGTTTTTGTAGTATGAAAGTGATTTGGGTATTATCACAACTATTATTCCCCCAATTAGCATTAACCAACTGATTATAGTTATTAACACACTCCAATTTTTCACCCACAGGTTATGATATTCAATTAAAATTATACCTGCAATTATTCCCATAGAACCAGATACAAAAGTTAAAGCAGGTGATTTTTTAAAATCATTAACAATATCATTAAAATCAATAGTTCCCATTAATACAGCTATACCAGAGGAAAGGTAGATAACAGAAATAATTCGTGCTATTAATATTGATAATTCCATATATATACTCCCTTTAATCTTAGGGCAAAGAGCCCAATGAATAGGTGGAGCCTACTTCAGATACACCATTTTAATCGTCTTGCTGTAATCTCCTGCATCTAATCGACAGAAATACACACCTGTACTCACATGGTTACCTGAATGATCTAACCCGTTCCACTGCACCTGGTAATTGCCAGGAGATTTCACTTTATCTTGAAGTGTCATGACCTCCTGCCCCCGAATATCGAAGACTGATAGTCTAACCTGAGTTAGTTCTGGTAGTGTATAGCTGATGGTCGTGGTCGGGTTGAAAGGGTTGGGATAGGCGTCTTTTAATGTAAAAGTCTCAGGTATTGCCAGGTAGTCCTCTTTATTTACAGTGATTTTAACAATGTTGTGTCTTTCCACTACTCCAGAATAACTAACGTCTGATAAACGATACTCATAAGTCATTCCTGGAATAACAGCCTGGTCGATAAAACTGTAATCTGTTCTATGGGTTACGCTACCCTGGCCACACAAATCCGGATGGGTGATATAACTGGCAAGCTCACTCCACTTCTCTATCTCTCCACTGCTCCTGCGCTCCAGTGTGAAGCCCAGGTTCTCTATTTCACTCTCGGTTACCCACCGTAAAGTTACACCAGCACTTTTTTGCTCGGCGGTAAAACAGATTAGTTCCACTGGCAGGGACAAATCGGCGGTGGACGCATAAATATAAGCAGCGCCCGCGTTGCTGCCGCCGGTATCTTCACAACACGCTGCCACAATGGCGTAATCGCTGGATATGGATACTCCAACGCCGAAATAATCATCAGCCTGCGCGTCGGAAGCGGTTATTTTAGATTTTTCCGTCCATGTAACACCATTCCGTAAATAGGAATAAGCCGCACCCGCGTTGCTACCAGCGGTATCTTCACCATATGCCCCAACAATGGCATAATCGCCGGATATAGATACGGACATTCCAAAAAGATCACTCTCCTGCGCGTCGGAAGCAGTTATTTTCGCCTGCTGCGTCCAATCAGTCCCGCTTCTATAAAAAATATAAGCCGCGCCTGGGTAGCTTCCGTCGATTTCTTTATAATACGCTCCTACAATAGCGTAATCACCGGATATGGATACTGAACATCCGAAATAATCATTAAAATGCGCGTCTGAAGCAGTTATTTTTGCCTGCTGCGTCCAATTTGTCCCACTTCTATAAAAGATATAAGCCGCGCCCGATTCACCGGCAGGAGCAGCGGAGTCTTCTTCATCCGCTCCAATAATAGCATAATCGCCGGATATGGATACGGAAAGTCCGAAATAATCTTCCTCCTCTGCGTCAGATGCTGTTAATTTTGCCTGCTGCGTCCAATCAGTCCCGCTTCTATAAAAGATATAAGCCGCGCCCGCATCGTAAGTGTCGCCGGGGTCTTCCCAGTACGCCCCCACAATGGCGTAATCGCCGGATATGGATACGGAAAGTCCGAAATAATCTTCCTCCTCTGCGTCAGAAGCAGTTATTTTTGCCTGCTGCGTCCAACTCGTCCCGCTTCTAATAAAAATATAAGCAGCACCTGCGTCGCTACCGCCCGCGTCTTCATCAGACGCCCCTACAATGGCGTAATCGCCAGATATTGCACAACTTACAAAATTATCACCTGCCTGTGCATCGGATGCGGTTATTTTTGCCTGCTGCGTCCAACTTGATCCGCTTCTATAAAAAATATAAGCTGCTCCTGCGTCGCTGCCGCCCGCGTCTTCACCTGATGCTCCAACAATGACATAATCGCCGGATATGGCGGAGCCTCCGAAACAATCATCAGCCTGCGCGTCGGAAGCAGTTATTTTTACCTCGACTCCCCAGAGATAACTAACGCTTAAAAATACCGCTGTTAGTGTTAATAAAATATTTCTCATGATTCTCCCCTCATCTAAGATTTCAATCAGCCCTGAGAATCAGAAGGAATAAAACAACTTGTGGAATAATGTAGTATGTTTTGAATATAGTGCATCACTTGCGCATTAGCAAATACCCCGGTTATTCTTCAATTTAAGGATTCAGAAATGTATCGACTAGCACACAGGGAACAAATCCTATCACATATGGAACATTTCAGGTGTTTTTTGAGTGTTCAGAGAAATTTGGCTGTGGAGAACCGTGTGCTGGCTAAGCTAGACAAGCGACATGATAACTTGATTTATGTCGAGTGTAAATGGGACCTCTTGCCGAGGATTGACTACTGCTCATTCGGTGAATCAAGAAGAGCTTCTGGATGGTCGTATATGAGTAGGTTTTTTGCCCTAGCTGACCACACACGCTCGTCTAAATGCTTTCCCAGCCAGTTTATGTGCCTAAGTATGTTGATGAGCATTACCAGAACTATAGGTAAGCAATTTATAGTATAGTGAAACAGTCGGTATCCCCGATTATGCATAGAAAAGGGGCCAGCCGAAGCCAGCCTCTTGAGGTATATTGAAGTAGTGGGGGGACTACCTTCTATTAGGAAATATTTCCGGTTAGTTAGATTCAAGTTATTGTTGATGGTTCTCATTTTCTCTTTTTAGATCCTGTCGGGTTGGATTTTAACTCAGGATGGTACTGATATACAAGCTCTCTATATTGGATAATTGTGCTTTTAGATTTGCCTGAGACTCGAACCATCTCCATCAGATTGAAGCCTTTTTCCATCATCATTTTTGCATTTCTGTATGCTCGCAGGTAATGGCCCACGGATTCAATAGTATGATTTGTCAAACGCGCTATATCTGGATCTGGTATTCCCTGTTCATACAGGTTCACTATTGGTGCTTTGTGGGTTGGCCGACTGCCTTGATCTAAGATGATACCCTTTGTGGGCAGGATGTCCTCATGAGTCTCATGATACATTTTCAGATAACGACCAATAACATGTAAGCTCCGATTCATTAATACTGACAACTCAGCACCGGTAAGTAAGCCACCCTGTTTGAAAGCACTCTTAACCAGCCTGGCCATCACTTCCATGTCCCGCTGGGCTTGCTTCTTGTGATTATTACCCTTTTTCTCTACGTGATAGTGACTACGCATCCGGTACTCAACATCTTTCTGAATAACTAAAGGCAGGATAACAGTTTTAATCTTTTCGTCTTCTACTTTTTTACCATAGCTGGGCTTCTTCTCAGTGGCTGCTGTAGTCTGCCAGACTATACTGCCACACCCAACTGTGCTGGTCTCAGGGTAAAACTCCTTATGCAACTCAACGATGTCATCAGCCATCATCTGGATCACCTTGTGGCTGCCTACCAGTTTGTAATTGTTCTCGATATGGTGGATAATATTGTTACGGAAGCTACGCTTGGGAATTGAAGCATAGCGATCATTGTTTTTAGGTTTCATAGCGGTACCCCAGTCTTTTTTTTAGATGGATACATCACCTGTAACTGGTCTATCAGCTCAATGTAAACCGGAGGCCAATGATCACCTTGCTTGTACTTTTCGAACAGCACCAGATACTCTTTTGTCAGCCGCTCACTGCAGTTCAATAACCGGCTGATCTCAATTACTCGGGTTATTCCTTTGTTCAGGATGATCAGCATACGCCCAAAGGTACTTACGTAGTTTTTTACCGCAGTGGCACTATGTCTGGTCTTACGCATAATCTCATGGTAGGTCATTCCAGAAAGATAGAGATCAATGATCTGGGTCTTATGACTTACTCCGGGACCTATGTCATGATCATTACCACGGGTGTGGATAGTGTTGCCGTCTTGTTGTAAGACCTGCATATCCTTCCTGATTGTTCGGCTGGATACCTGTAGAATCCGACCCAGATCCTCCTGGGTCAGAAGACCGCCTGCCAAGTATGCTTCTTCTGTCAAACGTAAAATCTTTAACTGACGCAGTACCTCTGGCCCCTGATCCTTCAACACATTTAGGTCATCCACTCCATTATCCAGATTTAAGGATACTTCCAACAGATCCTGATCTTTCAACGATTTGCCATGCTTCGCTTTAAGTGAAGCACAGATGAATCGAATCTGTCCCAGGCTCGAGGGAGTCTCTCCAAATAGACATCTCTCGGCTAATTCCAGTACGCCCTGGCTCTCAGCTGGTGACAGTTCAAACTCCTTACGCAGGCTGTTGATGAAAACTTGCTCTCGGGTCTTTTCCAGACTACGATCATAGACACTTCGATGGGTATGATACATTGCTTCCTCCAGGCTAAAATCAAAACGGCTTCCGGTTGCCAAAACTCAATTTAGACACCCAAAAGCCGCTTTGTAGACTAAACCTACCGGAAGTATTTCCTTATCTCAAAAACACCATCTTTATCGTCTTGGTATACTCTCCCGCCTGTAGACGAGCGAAATACACACCCGTACTCAAAGGACAGCCTGATTGATCCAGACCATTCCACTGAACCTCATAAGTGCCTGAAGGTTTTGTAACATCTTGCAGAGTTGTGACTTCTCTCCCGATTACATCAAGCACAGTCAGTTTGACATGCGATTGTTCTGGAAGATTATAGCTGATGGTTGTGATAGGGTTAAAGGGGTTTGGAAAACACTGATGCAGGATGATCTCCTCTGGCAGTACCTTAGGATTGTCGCTAATATTCACATAGCCGGGTATGGCAGGAATCAAAACCATCTCCAATTGTTCAGAGATGGTATAAATTGCTGTCCCATAAGCAGGGAGTGTTACAGGAAAATTTTGAAGTATGGCACCCGTAACTTGCTCACTAGTCCCAGCATAGTGGTTATTCACCCAATAGCTCGCACTCAGGCTAAAGTCACTGTCAAATTTCAAGTTTTCACTGCTAAGGTTTAGAGTTCCTGTTTGCTCTGTTGCTTCAAAATTCACGACGGTGAGTCCATTGGAATTTTCATTCGGTCTCAGGAATGCATAAAGAATGGAATTCCCTGTATCCACTCTATCAAAATCAGACTCATCGCTCCCATTGACCTGACCATCTCCATTGGTATCCTGCTTGTGCTGCGAAAAGGCTGGGAATTGGGCACGTATTTGTGCCAGTCTCTGGTAATGCGGGGTTAGCATACTCTTCCCCTCAAAATCCCAATCGATGATCCCTCGCCTTCGATCATTAAGATGAGGCTCCCCCGGAGCTCCCATTCCTTTTCCCCACCCTACTTCTTGACCATTCAATATCATAGGGACACCAGGCGCAGTAAAAATAACGGAAGCCATGGGTTTGGTCTTTTCAAAGGAATTGTATTTATAGCTAATTCTATCTTCATCCTGTGATTCCATAAATCGCAGGTAGTATGAGTTCTCACCGGGGTAATAACTGCCATTGTCCAGCTCAGAATGGAGTTTATTGATACTACTTGATGAGAATCCAAAGCTTCTAATAGCGTTAAAATAAGCCTTAAAATCATATGCGAGATCTAAACCACCACCCTGGTCCGCATATACGTATTCCGTGCCCACTCCCGTCCCATCATCCTCACCAAGGAGCATAATGTCGGGTTTGATACGCCTCAGGGCTTTCCTGACTGGAATTCCCATATTCGCTTCGCCGAACTTACGACTGGGACCCCAGTAGACATCAAAGCGGTATCCATCGATCCCATATTCATTCATCCAATGTTCATACACCTCTATCATGTAATTTCGAGCATCCAAATCTCGCCAATTCCAACTCAAGAGAGCATCACTAAACCCACAGTAATAATGAATACCCTCAGAAGTGAAACAATTGCCCAAGCCATTACTGTTATCGTCAATGATTTCTGTCTGGCGGTTCTGGTAGTAGTGCCAGTATTGTGAGAAATCACCCCATAGCTTTGCTTCCTGGGCAAATACATGTGATTTGCCACTATGATTTGGGGTAACATCCTGGATGACTTTCAATCCAAGTTCATGGGCTTCAGCGATAAAATCCTTATAATCTTGGGCACTACCGTAGGAGGATTCGACACGCATGAAATCTTCAATGTTATAGCCAATGTTTATCTGATTGTCAATATTATCCTTAACCTCCATCACGGGTAGGACCCAGATGGTGTTAAAGCCCATGGCAGAAATATACCTTAATTTGGGTATTGCTGCGGCAATGGTTCCATCAGGTGTGAACGCTTTGAAAAACAGGAGATATATGCGACTGTTCTTCACCCATTGTGCATTGTCAGCATACTCACTTATATCAACGGATCCAGCTGGATCCACCATGAAATATTGCGTAGTAGAGTCTCGCTCCCCCTCCTCGTCTGTCACCTCCAATGATACAAAATACTCGCCCGGCACAGATGGCACAGAAAGATTGACCTGCTCCTGAGTAGCTCCCATCAGCCCAATCGCTGCAGGATTATCAGGGTTTTCGACCCATTTATAACTTAGAGCTCCCCCATTTGGATCAGAGCTGCTACCCCCAGAGAAAATCAGAATGTCACCTTCATAAATTATTTCTATCCAAGCCCTTGGTTCATGTCTGACTTTTTTCTGAATTGTCAAGGTGTTTGAAGTAATCACTTGATCATCTTGTATGGTGCGTATCTTAAAAATATTGTTACCTGGCAAAAGACTGATCGTTGTATCTACTTTGCCCTGATTCACTGAGATGAACCATGAAGCATCACTTCTATAGATTTCAGCAGACTTGATGCTTTGGTCAGGTTCTCCTGCAGGGGTAAATATAGCGCCTTGAATTTGCCAGGTTAATTTCCAGGTTTGAGCAGGTCGTGTAAAAAATTGAACCTGATCTGCCTGAATAGAAAAACTGGAGGAGTCCGTGTTTGTATTTCCGCCAGTTGTGGAAGCCGAGATGCTTAAAGAATGTTTGCCATTGCTCAGGGCTACAGGAATGACGAATCGAAATTTATTTGTTACTGGATCGTATGCCTCACCAATATTCGTAAAGGTCGTATCACCAACGCTTAGAGCCAAAGTATTTGGGTCTATTTCAGTTTTGGTCGAGGGAAAGATATAAGCCGTTATCTCTGGATGACCTGTGCGTACCGGTCCAGATGCAGTGGTTGAATTAGGTAAAAGTAAGTGAATCGTCGGGTCGTGAATGAAGAGATATGTGTTACCCTCATCAGGAATATTGCGTCTGGGGTTTAAGGGATCAGAGAACCATCCCCCATCATGGAACTTGTATTGGTAGGCACCAGGTATACTTATCCCCGGTTTTGGCAAGGGGCTGGGTCCCCCAACCCGCAAACGCACTGTCTTTGACCATGAATTCTCCAGTGCATCATAGCTCATCAGAGAAATATTAGATGAAGGATTCCAGCCATTAAACTCACCCGGAATATGCACACTAGAAGGATTGTTATCGGGATAATAATAGAAGGTGACATCCACACTATCCTGTGCGGTGCCAATATTCACAATTAGCAGGAGGACTATCAGGCTGTTTGCGTATTTTCTCACTTAATAACTCCAAAACTTTTCGCGGGTAGCATTAGAATGCTTCCTTCATTTAATCTCAGATCCCCATAGACAATTGTATCCATTCCCTCTTAGTGTGATCCTCACAATTAGATTTCATATTAAGTCAAATTTTATCGGTATCCAGACCATCGAATCAAAGCTTCCCTCATCACTCCAATGTTTTCAGACTCGCCAAATCATCTTCATTTGCTGGTGAAATACGAACAGCTATACCGCCCCCTCTAGGAATTCCGACTGGTAAAATGCTCTGATTATTTACCAGGTAAGATGTAATTTCTATTTCAGTCGGATTTATCTCCCAGTCCGTATCCGATCCATCAGAGTAGATGGTCATCCGATATTTCTTTTTTGTTTCTAAAAATGATAACGGAATTACCAGATTACGTTGATTTTCATCCGTTATAGCACCAACAAACCAGTCCTTATTTTCACGACGAGCAATTATTACAAAATCCCCTATCTCACCAGCTATGACTCTGGATTCATCCCAGTTAACCGGAACATCTCGTATGAATTGAAAGGCCGGCTGATCCTCATAGTTTTCAGGAAAATCTGCAGCCATTTGCATTGGACTATAGATCACAACATACAAAGCAAGTTGCTTTGCCAGCGTGGTGTGAACACGGCGATTGAGATTCTCTTCAGATACGAGTTTCTTTCTTAAATCCTTATGCCGCTTATATTCAACATCAAAAATTCCTGGTGTATAATCTATTGGACCCGCTAGCATTCTAGTGAAAGGAATGATGGTGGTGTGTTCTGGCGGATTCCCTTCACTCCACGCGTTGTACTCCATACCCCGAACCCCTTCACGGGTGACCATATTAGGATAAGTACGACGTATGCCAGTGGGTTTGATGGGCTCATGCGCATCGATCATTATCTCATATTCGGCGGCTTTTTGAACAACTTTGCGATAATGGTTGACCATCCATTGACCATGGTGGTGCTGACCTATAGGTCTTATAGTGCCAGCGTATCCTGTTTTCACTGAGTTAATGCCTAATTGTTGATACATCTCGAATGCGGCAGTCAGATAATTTTCGTAATTACCCACCTGGCCACCTGTTTCGTGATGTCCAATTATTTTAATTCCCTTTTGTTTCGCATATTGAGTGACTTCTGGCAAATCAAAATCATCATAACTTGATGTGAAATTAAAAGCAGCTTCATCCCACCAGCTTTCCCAGCCTATATTCCAACCTTCGATTAGAAGCCCTCGAATACCATGCTTCGCCGCAAAATCGATATATCGTTTAGCGTTCTGTGTAGTCGCACCATGATAAGGACCCTGTACCCAGGTTTCTGTTCCAATATGCATACCCCACCATATGCCCATATACTTCATAGGCTTAATCCAAGATACATCTGACAACTCGCAAGGATCGTTCAGGTTCTCAATAAGATGAGATTCAATTAATTGGCCCGGTGTGGCGGCAATCTGTAACGTCCTCCAGGGCGTATGATGTGGAGTGGAAGCCTTTACTTTCACACTATCAGGCCAGGGTACAAGATCACATTCGAAGGCAAAAGGTTCACTATCAACCGCTTTTAAGGTCATTCCAGCATAATCTGTCAAATCTGCCTCATGTACACTTAAATAAAGCCCTTTATTTGTCTTCATCGTAATCGGTGTATTCACAGCTTCTATTTCATCTAACTTAGTCTTTCTGTACAAATGTTCATAACTGTCATAATCTGCGGGAATCCACCAGGCGGTTGAGTTTGTCATAAAATTGAATCGAGTTTCCTCATTAATTATTTCAAAATCTTTGAGGTTTAGTTGCTCTGGTAGATAATATCGGAATCCAATCCCATCATTATAGACTCTAAAAACGATATTTAGTATACGGTTTAAGGGAGGATTCTGTTTTAGCTGTACAACCAACTCATTATAGTTATTTCGAACAACGCTATCTGGACCATAAATTGGCTCCCAAACTTCATCAAATTGATTAACAGATTGCTCTATTATAACAAAATTACTATCAAGCGGCTCTACGTTTTTAAATTGAAAACCCATTTTTGAATTCTTGATAATAATATCTTGGCCATATAATACTTTATAGAATGCCTCTCCATTTTTAAGAATAAACTCAACTATTATTTTCCCATCCGGTGACGATACCGTGCTGTTATTGTTATTGAAGTTTAACGAGGTACAACCTGCTATTAATAGCAGGCATAGAATTGTAGTAAATAGTTGTAGATTTTTATGTTTCATATTTAGACCTCTTCTATACCGATTGGAGTACTGATGTTACTTTTGTAATATTTCAATCATATTCTCTTTATATCACGTTTAGATTTTTACTCAGTCTCAATTGTTATTAAACATTTCTAATGAAAATCAAACAATCACAGCTTATTACCACCAAACCATATACAACACTGATAGAATTGCAAAGATTCCAATAGAACCCACATTAAACAAGTTGTCCGTATGGAAAATATCTTTGTCCAGTTTGATGGCTTTCGGTGAATCTTCCCTTGATTCTAATAGAGTAATTACAACTACGATAGCACTCAGCAGGAGGAAGACTACACCCATCCGATTTAAAAAGGGTAAACTCGGGATTAATATTTTGATTCCCAGAGAAAGTGGAATCGTTAGCACAGCAGCCCAAAGCGCTGAATTGGCAGTGGCCTTTTTCCAGAATAATCCAAAAATAAATATGGCAAATATTCCAGGACTAATAAAGCCGGTAAACTCCTGGATAAACTGAAAGGCTTGTTCCAGAGAGGATAAAGTTGGCGCTATTATTACAGCTATAATTAAGGCAACCGCACTCGTAATTCGACCTGTCAATACGAGTTTCTTCTCTGAAGCATCTTTATTGATAATCTGCTTATAGATATCCATTGAGAAGATAGTGGCCGTACTGTTGACCATAGAACTGAGCGATGAGACGATGGCTGCTATTAATGCTGCAAAAGCCAATCCCTTTAGACCTACAGGGACAAAATTACTTAAAAGCCATGGGTAAGCTTCATCCGGTTTGGCAATATCTGCATTAAGGGCAAAAGCCACAATACCAGGAACGACCACGATGAGCGGAGTTAAAATCTTCAGGTATCCCCCAAATAGCAGGCCTCGCTGAGCTTCTTTGATACTCTTGGCTGCTAATGCACGTTGGATGATATACTGGTTACAGCCCCAGTAAAAGAAATGGGCCATCCACATACCACCCAATAAAACACCAAGACCAGGAAGTTCGGCATAGTTCGAGTTAGATTTATCTAAAATCATATCAAATTTCTCTGGAACTTGTTTCAATAGGTCGCTGAATCCGACCAATGCTCCCCTGCCACCACTAACCTGGTCTAAAGCAAAATAGGTCGTTACCAAACCACCAACAATCAGGATCAGGACCTGGACAACATCGGTCCAGACGACTGCTTTTAGACCACCGTAAATCGTGTACAATGCAGAGAATGCCGCCAAGCCCACAATTCCCCACATCAGAGGGACACCTAGAATCGTTCGTAATGCCAGCGATCCCAGATAGAGAACAGATGTTAAATTTACGAATACATATAATAGTAACCAAAACACAGCAAGACCTGTTCTAACACGGCGATCATATCTGATTTCCATTAGCTGAGGCATGGTGTAGATGCCTTCTTTTAGAAATATGGGTAAAAAGAATTTAGCAACCACTATTAAGGTTATTGCAGCAGTCCATTCATAGGTCGCAATTCCCAATCCAATCACAAATCCTGAACCTGACATTCCAATGTACTGTTCTGCTGAGATATTTGCTGCTATTAGTGAAGTCCCGATAGCCCACCATGGTAGCGATTTACTGGCGAGGAAATAATCGTTGGAATCTTTCTGGTGCCCTTTTGTCTCTCTGGATACATATAAGCCCAAACCAATAATAAACATAATGTAACTGACAAATACGACGTAATCTAAAGGTGAGAAATTCATAGTTCCTTCCTTGTTCGCTCAATTAATGGATTTGTATTATTTGTTAGTTATTCTCTTGGTATGCCTTACTTCAGCAAGATCTTAACGTCCCCCACCCTGTCCGCTTCTCTGACTTTTACATACAATAATGTTTGAAACTTATCAAAATACCATCCTTCAGGCAGGTCTAAAAACTGCGACCAACTGGTTGCTTTCTTTAATTTCGAATCTCCGTATAAAATCTTTTTTGCATTTCTATTTATTATCTGAAGAGTTATCTGGTCTGGAATGTCAGGTAAAGTGATATTTACATGTTTTTTTGTTTCATTAACACTTATATGCTTCATTGTGTTCTTGGCAGTTCTATAATCCAGCCAAAGATATTCAGTATTTTTAGCAGGATATATTCGAAATGTTAATCTTTTATATTTAGCAATATCATTTCCTACGTAGTTACCCAGAACATAGTCATCACTCAAATTCATTGGAATGATACTACCAGATTTAGCAAACACAGGAATCTGATCAAAATTCACTTCATATCGAATATCTGTAGGTCCTTTTATCTTATCATGGCTCCAGAAATCAGTCCAATCACCCGCTGGCAAATAGATATCACGATATTCATGGCCTTCATGGACGACAGGGGCAACAAGAAGATTGGATCCTAGCAGGTATTCATAAGATTCAGCAGCGGCTTTATTATCATCAGGGAATTCAAGTGCCAACTGACGCATCATTGGCAAACCTGTTTTTACGCTGAAATTGGCTTCAGAATATATATACGGCAGAAGGTTCATTCGGATATTTATAAATTTTCGAAATACATCAATACAAGAACTGTCACCCGTAACCTCAGCCATATTCCATGGAGTACGAGCTCGACTGGGTACCGGATCACCTGAAGTTTCTGAATGTAATTGCATAATTGATGAAAATGTCGTTGCAGCCACACTGCGTTTATACAATTCAACCGAAGGCATTTGGTCGTGAGCGAAACCAGCCATATCCCATGCTACGAACGGAATTCCAGATATACCAGCAGACAGAACAGAGCGAATAGCTGCTCTAAATTCAGAAAATGTTGAACGCTGATCTCCATTCCAAGTTAGTGGGTGTTGCGCCGTTGTGGTTCCACCAGCCCTGCCAAACACCACCGTTTCATTTTTTAATGTTTTTAGATAATCATAATATGCTTGGTTATAAACATCAGGATAAGCGTTGTGCATCTCAACACCGGATCGGCCATCATGAAACTGAATTCCACTACCGTATGCAAATTCACCCCCATCAGTTTTAAATCCATCGATTCCAAGTTGATTGATCAAATATTTGCGTTTGGAGAACCACCATTTATTGGCTTCGGGATTCGTAAAATCAAACAATAAACTATTCCCAAACCATGCCCGGGGCATACGATAAGGTTCATGATCCTTAGTTTTGACAACATATCCTTGTTTCACCGCCTGAGCCTCATCAAGGTCACGCTGAGGATTGTCTTCTAGGCTGTACTTTAGTACCGGAATATTCCACAGTAATATTTTCATATTACTCTCGTGCACCTTTTGTACCATACTAACTGGATTGGGCCAACGGCCAGTAAATTGAAAATCATCCAGAGAGTAAGCCTCTGATGCTGGTTTCTGGCTGTACTGGGCATCGTTAAAAATATAAAAAGTCTCTTCATCACTCCATGCCTCTAACACGAGAACTGAAATGGGTATATTAAACTGTGATGCCAAAGCGATCTGATTTTCGATTTCGGACTGCCGATTCCATTCATTAGCAGAGATCCAAAGTCCAAACGCCCATATTGGAGGAAGAACGGGTTTACTAATCGCACTGCTATATGAAGAAAGAATCGCCTTCGAATCCTCGCCCCCGAATACGTAATATTCTAATACACTCCCAGTTTTAGTACGTGTATCCGTCAAGATTGTGCAACGGTCATCAGCATCTGTCGCCAAACGAAATTGCGAATAGGCTGTTGAGTTCAGATAGAATCCATATCCACCACTATTTAGGTAAAATGGGATCGGGATATAGGTCTTTTCTTCCTGCTCATATGCTGTGTTTGTAACGTGAATATCAACATTGTCGAACCGTTTATCGAGATGATTATACCGCATCCCGAAGCCATAGAACGATTCCGTTTCTTCTGTATAGATATTTTCTTGAATTTTGATTATCTCATCATCCCTATTTTTCAAAAAGGCAATACTTCCATACTGATCATGATCGTCATTCCGCACTATAATTTGTTGATCCGTCAATTTCGTAAAGGTCCAGCGAAAAGGATGTTTTGATATTTTCAGAGCATATTTTATTGTTCTTACTTCAACATAATCATCACTTTCTTTCATCATAATTGGAACATTTTTTTCAGCATTAGCTTCCTGATCATTTCCAAGTAAAACATTTAGCCGGAAATAATTCTCACTTGGAAACGAGATCTGAATTTTAGGATTAATTGAATCGTCCTCAGTATCACAATCAAGAATCAATATATTATCCGATAAGCGAACGTTTTGAACATCATTTAAGTGCACCCACTCACTTATCGGAAACTCGAAGGGCCCTACCTTCTCGAGTTTTGTCCCAAACAGCGCACTTATACTGTAGCTAATCTGATCCTCAGCGGAAAATGCTCCCAAAACGGCTTCCCAGAAGCATTCACCTTCATGATTTGCAATGTAATTACCGTGAATTGGTTCCTGCTCGATCCCATTTTTTCGCCAGTGAACCCGCGGATCGATATCCAGCGTAAATCCTTTCGTACTGAAACCAACTCGGACGGTATCACCTACTTCTGGAAAGTGAGGATTCAGTTCCGTAGAATATGGCGGTATCGCCAGTTCGCGCTTAGCATATAGATTCTCCCAGCCCAGTATGCTATGATTAATGCTTGGGCTTGAAATCGCAGCCGAATTAGATCCAAGAAGAATTATTATCCATAAAAACTGATATTTTTTCATTTGACAAAGTGCCTTCCCTATCACCGAACAAATGTTTGCGGGTAATTCGTTGAATCCAGTAAAGTCTAGTTCTTCACTAGACCAACTATAACTTAATGTTTATTGAAAAGCCCTGTATGGGTTCAAATATTCCAAAAGCTTGAAAGGAATAATCAACTGTGAGTCCCTTTCCAAGAAAAGGGGTTATTAATCCAAACCCGCAACTAAATCCTTTTTCTGTCTTCAGGGCAAATAAACTTTGATATCCGAATCGAATCTGAAGTACTCTATAGATCGATATCTCTGTTCCAATATTTAGGGTTTCTTCGTTGTTGGTTGGTCTTGTTGCATCAGCTGAAAGCACTATTCCAAGATTCTCCCCAATTGACATCGGCAAAGCCGTACCTACTGTAAAACTCAATGGGATCGGCCAAGAATCTGTCTTCATATAGGCCACCAATGTTTCGTTATTACCATTATTTTGCGGATTGATATCTATACGATGGCGAAGATCTCGGCCATGGAGTTGCATTTCTCCACCAAAATTTCGTATTGTCGCACCAATTTGTAGGCCACCGAATTGTGTAATAAAGAGAAGTCCCAAATCTGCGGCACCTGTCCACGCTTTCTCGTGCCATATTACTTGTTCGATATATTTTAGCGTCCCACCTATCGAAAAGCGATCAGTGATATTACTGGCATAACTCAGTCCGACTGATAAATCTCTAGCCTCCCAAAATTCTCCTGTACCATCCGGCATAGCCACTGTAGTGACTTTTTCCCTGTCACCATAATCAACTTGATTAACACTGATACCAATCGCATGCTGGTCAAATATTGCAAGTTGGAGACCAACCCATTTGTGGTTTGATCCAACAAGATAATTGGTTTGAGAAGCATAAAGCATCGATTGTGCCATTCGGGAGATAGCTCCTGGATTCCAATATAGAGCTGATGGATCATCTACAATCGCCGTGACGGCTCCTCCCATTCCAATTGCCCTCATACCCACTGGTATACCTAAAAATGGAGCTGCTGATGTTCCAACTTTACTTTGGGCGTTCAAAGAAGGATCCAATAGTCCGGTGACGATTTGGATAATTACATAAAGAAATATAATTTTACGTTTAATCATAGTTATTTAATAATTGCCAGTTTACCAGTTGCTCTACCTACAGTGGACTCCACTACATAAAAATAGACTCCGAAAGCAACATCCAGATTCTCCCTTGAACGAATGTCCCACGCGATTGTGCCACTATTGATTCCCTCAGATAGTTCTAATGTTCTTACTAAACTTCCATCTGAGGAAAAAATGTGCACCTTTGCACCTGCTGGAAGTTTTCGGAACTCAATACGACGTTCTCCGCGTCCACTGGTAATAGTCGGGGGCAAAGGACTTTCCATAACATTGGCAAATACATATGGATTCGGCACTACCTGGATCTTATCCAATTCATTTCGAGCATTTACCTCTTGCACAAAAGGTCTTTCTGTTTTGAATTTATATTTATCACCATTCCTAAATGGTTTTGAAACACTGATCCGCAATTCATCGCCATCACCAAATTGAAAGGCAGTATCCGCTTCTCCAATATTTGTGAAGAAGAGCGTCCAGATCATCTGGTATTCTCCATCTGGCCGTTTCCAAAATGTGTAGATGTAATCCTTAGGCTCAATCGTATACACTGAATCAGATTCGTATGCACGATTAAAAGCATGAAAGAACGGCACTTCAGTTGAATCATTGAGATTCAGAATTCGAAAATTACTGCTAACGGACCTCAACCCCCCCATCTGCACAGCGAGATCGTTTGGACGTACATAACGCGTTGTGTCTCCAAATTGAATAAGTAAGTCTGCCGGATATTCTTTACCTTCCAGCTGTCTGCCACCCAAGCTGAAGCTAGATGTTAATGTATACCATTCGTATTGCCGATCTCCTGTATTCCAATACGATAAAGTAGGATCTTGTACTCCTTGAATATCCCAGTCATTCTCAAAATTAAGTTGCAGACCGTCAAAAATATCTGTGTCGAAAGTTTCCTCTGTAAAAGGACTTTCTTGCATATTGGTGCTTTTGTATACGGGATAATACTGGTATTTAACAATATAATCCGCTGTTTCGGATGATCCATCAACTCGATGCTTTATTTTTCCGTTTAGAAAATCAATTTCAAATTCATCAACCGATAGGTATGTATTTGGATCTGATAGATGGCTTATTATTACGGTACCTTCTTCAATGTGCTCGTGCTTTAAATATTGAAAGTCTGAACCAATTATTACCGTTTCGGATATACCAGTAACATCTAACACAGAATAGTTTGTCGTTATGGGAGCGAATTCATCAGGATCTGCCCAATCCAAGTTGGGCTCACCGATATCTGGTTTGCCATTATTTTGAGTACTATCTGGATCAAGAACACTAATATTCCCGTCAGAACCAATATCATCATTAAGCACATTCCAATTACCGTTATTGTCTATCCTGTCCATTTGAGTATCCTCAAAGATTACATTGTAATTGTGACCTGTAAGGGCGGACTCATCAATTATATCGTATCTAATGCTTCCAGTTCCTTTCCCATCTACTCGATCGAGAGTTGTGTCGGTATTGGCCCGATTGTAGCCTGCAACTGGCGGAGTCGGTCGAACCACCACAGTATTTTGATTTGTTTGGATTTTACCATCCGCGAGGATTGAAATAAACTTCGTCGTTTCGGATGGAATCATGCCCAAATCCACTTCTCCGTGGTCATAGGCGGTTACAGCATAAAAATAGCGTCTGCCATTATCAACGTTTTCATCAACATAAGTATGTCGCAACCCTGTGTCTGTACCGAGGTCAAAAGTGTATCCTCCATTGTCTTGGAAATACTGATCCTCTGTTGGAAAAAGTCCTGTTATTCCGTTTTCTAAATCATATTGCTCCAGATATGTGTAGCCCACTACATTTCCATACACATCTGTCACCGACCTAACATCATTAAAGTCCGAATCAGTTGCTTTATATATGCGGTAGCCTTCAAAATCTTTGTTTCGGGTAACCGGATCAATACTGTCTTCCGCCTTTCGGTCCCAGTAAAGTGTTACTTTTCCATCTCCAGGTACTGCGCTCACTGTGGGAAGAGTAGGTGCAGTTGGAAAGCTATAGTCACTATTGTATATCTGTTGAACTGTCTTCCGATTCTTCAATAAGTCATCAAGATTTTCGCCGTAAAGCAGTGCTAACGAAAAACGTTGAGTCTCTCCAGCAAGTAATGGAAAATAGGCCGCACCATATATAAAATCACCATCTTCACCGCGTATTGGATTACCATCTTGAATACTTTGTGGTACATCAAAGTATCCTGGCTGTAACCATTGCCAGAGCGCCTCGTCATCACCCATTGGATACCGATTTGCAGGTGTAAAATAATTGAAGCTGGTTAAGCCGATTTGATCAGATTCATCAACATCCGTACGATCGAAGTTTGCTTCTCCATCGGTGGGGAAACCATCACCTTCCCCATAATCATTCGTGAGAGGAATTCCATCAGCACCTAGATCATCAAATTCAATATTCCAGTCGCCGTCGTTGTCTATTCCATCATCCCGTCTCTCATCGATTAGGGGATCGTGAAGTCCAAGACCATTGATGTAGTCTATATAGCAGACTGGGTTAATTTTGTCAAAAAGGATAACATCATTTTCTATGTCTTTTCGGACCTGACGATAATGAAGAAGGTAGTTTTCGTCGATTAACCCATCCAAATCATTATCGATTCCATCATAAGCATCTGGATTGGCGTTATAATCATTATTTGCGCTGCCTTCACTGAAACCGGTTTCACCTGCAATCAGTTGTAAGCTGTCATCTAGGCCGCGTGTAAAAATCATTAAAGTATCACTGTTTATCGTTAGCAGGTTTCGTTGGTAGTTATCGTCAATTAGGACGATTTCATCTCCTAAGTCATAAACGATAGTGTCAAAATCACTTTCTTCAAATTGTGGTGCCGCGAATGAAAGTGTAATCCCGTCCGCTAGCGACTCAATGTTGTTATCGTCATCATTATCAATACCATCATATGGATTTCCTGGACTTTCTAAATAGGCATATCCTACCATTCCGACATCTCCAACCCAAAGAGGATTTCGGGAACAGTCCTTATCATAATCACCTGTATAGGTAATATCCTTCTCAACATCAAAAAAGGACCAATCGTCATCCCATTCTCCCACATCCGCTCCACCGCCACTAACGCCGATATAGGTACCGCAGAGCATCCCGAAGGTTACACGATCATAGTCCGTGGTACTGTTATTAGTAACTTCATACAGCCAAAATATTATATCACTAGCAAGTGGACGGGCCCACTGCATACCCCGCACTTTAACTTCGATACCTAATCCATTTCGTGTTAGATTATTATTATCAGGTTTAAAGGCCACACCCCATTCATTGTTCTCTGCATAATTGAACTCTTCATCATTATTATCATCCATAACATAGAAGCTCTCTTGATCAGCATTGGAAAGTCCTTTCCCCATAAAACTGTTCCAACTACCTGGCCATCCAGGATCAACGGGATCATTGAATTTGTCAGGCCACGAGGATGGCCAGGTATTCGGATCATTACTCATTGCAATATTATATTGATTTTCATTCAAATACCCTTGAACTGGTTCGAATGTCCAATACTTACCAGCGTTGGATTGTTCCACTGATACACTTGGTCGTGATGCATTACAAACAACCACACTATGAAATTTTTTAATTCTCTGTGATACGGAATCAAAATAAGTCACCTCCGCACCGACCAAGGGGGCTAAATCGCCGATATAGCCATTGTTGTCATGCTTCCAGGCACCAATAGGTCCATTGAAAGGTTGACCAATGACTCCCCAATTACTGAATGTGGTGCGTACTAGATTAGCGTTATGGACTCCAGATCTTCTGAATCGGACGCCACTATTCTGCTGAGCATTTAGCATTCCCGCAATGGCCAGCGTCATTATGCTACACGCTAAAAACCAAACTCCAGAAAATTTCGTTAATCGCCTCATATATTTATTCTAAATCCCATTTCGATTTTTCGGGGCTCACTGTAATAACCGGGATTAAGGAAGTACTTTTTAACAGAATTAATGGGTGTCGCAATATTATTGGTCTCCACTCGATCTATATCGTTGGTAAATCCAGCTCTTCCTGTGTCATTGAACACAACCAATTCATTTTTTCGATCTAATACGTTTTTGACTTTAATGAATATCTCCGGGGTAAATCTATGCCAAGGAACCTGCCAGTATCCATGCAAATCGAGGTTAAATGTAGTCGGTTTTATTTCTGAATTAGTTAGTAGCGATGTAATATCTTCCGACAAACGAGGCGTATATGGTAATCCGCTACCGTACCGGCCTAGGGCAATAAGGCCATAACCATCTGAACTGTTGAATCCCAATCTAGCATTTATTGTATGGCGCTGATCCCAGTCCAACGGATTAATCTGAATCTCAGGTTCCGCTCCACCCGCTACAGCATTACGAAAAGCATCTGGATCACTCGCTGTTCCTTCCACTATTTGAAACGTATAGTCGAGATTTGCAAACCATCCTTTAAGATTTCGTTGATTCAGAACAAGAGTCATTCCTTTAACCACACCAAAGTCACTGTTCATAAGGCGACTATATCTGGCAAAATTCCCAAAGACATTAATTTCTTCAGCGCGTGTTCCTGTAAGATCTCGGATATCCTTTAGGAAGATCGTTAAATCCAAAGCAACATTTGGCGTTAATTGTTGTTGAAGACCAATTTCACCCGCAATCGTCTTCTCTGGATTGAGGTCAGCGTTGCCTATAATGCCAACATTGCCTGTTCTTCCCCCAAATTGAAATTCTGGATTACGATAAAGATGCTCATAATTCGGAATCTGGAAAAAGTGGCCATATGAAAAATGAAAGACACCCTGATCGCTGATTGGAAAAGAAATTCCAATACGCGGACTTATCATTTGTTTTGCTGTGGCAGCTGAATACCAGTATTCCTTGCGCTGATCAATACTCACAAGGGGCTCATCAGGATTCTGATACCCACTCCCATCGAGGTCGAAGTATATATTATCAGGTCGAATAGGGTTGTAAATATCGGGGTCAGTTGGATCACTTAAAATAACGCCATCGGGTTCAAAATAATCCCAACGAACTCCAATGTTCATGACTAATTCATCATATTCAATTTTATCCTGAAGAAATGATGATATTTCAACGGGGTTATTCTGTGACAAACTACTATAAAGCAAACTTGTTGGATTGATTGTCGGGTGGATATATGGTGAAAATGCCGTTGGTACATCCACGCTAAAATCGACATAGTAATCACCTTGGGACGGTCTAATTTCGAAATCCCGAATCCAGATTCTATTCCTCTTCCAATCAAACCCAGTTTTTAATTGGTGGTGAGTGTTAATTTGCGATGTAAAGTTAAATTTTAAGTAATTTGAACTACTCTCCCTCCGATAATGGTCGTTTTCAGTACCGCCAACATGAAATTGATAGGCAAAACGATCCAAATAATAAGAATGTACGTACGTTGTGCTGTCGCTATTTGCACTCTTTGAAGAAAGTCGTCTCATGTAGGATCGGTCGCTTGAGGAATAAGCAATATCAAAATAACTATTTAGTGAAAGTTGCTTTTGTAGCTGCACGATATTTGTAATTCCAGTGATTTGCGTTGGAGCAAGACCGCTGGGATTATAATAAAACAAATGATCGCCATTCTCGAAATCTCGCAGTTCCTCGTCATCATAATAATAGCTATAGGTAAGATGAGAAGAATTTGAAAGTCTGTATTGTAGTTTACCCTGAAAATATATTTGTTCTCTACTATTCATGGATTTCCATTGTTGATCTCCCAGCATCGTAGTTGAATCATGAATCACTAATTCATAATCTTCATTGTAATATGCTACTGCATTAGGAAGAAATTTCTGTTCACCAAAAATCCAACCATCTGACTTATGTATTTTTGCATTCACTGAGAAGAAAAGTTGATCCTTGAGTAGTGGACCATAAAGACTTCCTTCATAGTTGGATATTGCAATCGGATCGAACTGACTAATATGTGGATAAATAGCTGAATGGTTACTCAAGTGCCCGCCGGTGTAACTTTCGACTGAGCCACCCAATTTATTGCTCCCAGCGCGTGTAACAATATTTACAACCCCAGACATTACGTTGCCATACTCAGCATTGAAAGCACCTGATATAACCTGTAACTCTTGCACCATATTCTTATTCACATTCACCGTAGATTCTCGGTTATATGCATCCGTTACAGGTATCCCATCTATCAAATATGCGACCTCGCCAACTCGACCACCGCGCAGGCTGCCATCAACAAATCCAGCCTGCATCTCTATTGCTTCACTCAATTCACTGATTGGAAGCTGTTTCATCTCTTCAGCGCTAATTATTGCTATTGAGGACGTCAGATCTTTTTGAATCATGGGTTTGACCGCAGTAACGGTGACAGCTTCACCTTCAATTGACTGCATCGACATTTCGATGTCTATCTGCTGGGTCAGGTCAATTGAAATTTCAACTCCACTCATGTTCACACTTTGATAGCCAATCATAGAGAATGCAACTGTGTAGACTCCTGGCGGAACATTCAGAATAGCATAGTAACCATTGGCATCGCTTGCAGCTCCAAGATTGCTACCTTTTAGGATGACATTACATCCATAGAGCACTTGCCCATCAGCTTTATCAATAATACGACCAACTATTTTTCCGCTAACACCACCAAATAATTGAATATTGATTCCGACAAAGATAATCAAAAGGATTGTAAGTCTCTTACATCTCCAACAATACTTTTCAGCTTGCACTCTAATTTTTTCCTACTATTTCACTCAAAAGAGCGACCTAAGTATATTTGTTACATCTAACTTAAGTACTTAGGTACTAATTTGGTATGAGAAAACTGTGAAGTAAGGCGACACACATATCGTAGATGTCGCCTTACACCAATATTGACCTCTATTTTAAAAGCATCATCTTTATCACTTGTATGGATGTTTCAGTACTCAAGCGGCAAAAATAAACACCGCTAGAAAGTTGCAATTGTGACGCATTAAGTTGAAGATGGTAATTGCCAGCGCCCTGAAACTTCTGAACCAGTGTTCCCTCTTCAACCCCAAGTGCATTAAATACTTTCAGTTCGACATACTGATCAGAATGCAGCTCATACTCTATCGTAGTTGTAGGATTGAAAGGATTCGGATAATTCTGGCGCAAAGAATTTTGTTTTGGTAAATTGTCGATATCAGTTTCAATCGCTGTTTGAGGTGGAAAACTATTTAGGCTATCACCATCAAAATTAAAATAATCCATTATTTCAGCTGTTGCCTCGTCCCGTAGCAAATTTGTCCAATGATGACGATCGCTGTAAACGAATTCATTCTCAAATACAGCACCGGATTCGACTGTAACGTCCTCTGCACCCGGATAATACATGGAGTATTTATACATTCTGATACCACCCTCAGTCCCAGCCGCATACGTAACATTCCGTGACCATATGTTGTCATTCGCTATTATGTCGCCATTGCTGCCATTATCATTTAGCATTAGCATTGTCGGTGATGTTGTGGGATCAATAGTTGCGGTGTCATCCAGTGTCCAATTGCCAGCCCATCGATCTGGTAACCAGTAGGAAGCTCCTTTTAAACCAACATGCGTGATAATTGACGGATCAACTAATTCGAGATTATGACGATTTCGTGGGGTGCTCATATCTACCTGATACAGTAGTGTGACATCTTGGAGGAAGTTTCCCACTACAGGAAATATTGATGGTTTAAAAGTGTCCATCTCGATCGTACTTCCATCTGCAGTATATGTGTATTGTCGCTTTGTTGACACTTCCCAACCACCATAGTTCTGATACTTTTCTCCAGGACCAGCTTTCACTTTCCAACCGGTTGTACCTCCAGTAACACCCCTCACAGTAACTGTACAGGTGTATAGAGCTGCGGAAAAGGGCACCTCAACTAAATAGCGGGATGCATCGCTAGAAGTAATACTTTCCCATATATTTTCATCAAAGCCATAAAGTTTTAACTCATCTGTGCTTGGATCAAAATAATCGTCCCCAGTACCAATAATATCAGATAAATCTGCCGTAAATATTAGCGTATTCTCAACATAATCATAAACAGTTACAACGCTATCTCTATCAAACCAAGCAACAGGCAAGATCGTTTCTGGACTTTGCAAAGTAAAAGTTCGATCAGGACCAGACTCCCAAGGGTTACCCTGGTTGATTTGGAATTTGTACATAAAACTTTGTCCAACGGCAGTATCCGCCATAGCTACGGTAATCGTATAAATACTGTCCAGGTCATCATCACTCAGCGCTGGGATGGTCCAGCTCCAGTCACCTCCGAGACCTGTTTCGGAAACAAAGTTCCCATTGATAGTCACGCTATCTGTGGCCGGATTAAATAATTCCTCCTGAGCTCTGACTCCCATATTAACCCTAAAAGTTAGAGGAATCTCTGCGAATACATTAACTACAAAAACCATGCTGATTAATGTTAATGCAAATAGTAATTTTGATTTCATCACTATCCCTTCCTTTTTTTACTGTTTTATACTCAGATTTTTAGTCCTGGAGTAGCGTCTGAGTATTTTGTTTGTCACTCCAGAAACGTAAGATTTACGATCAATTAGACATATTAGATATACGCTCAAACAATTGTAAAGTAGGGAGATTGAAAAAAACTGCATCAAGTGATCCTGATAGGCCGTGCCTGAAAATAGTATTCGGGCTATTAGTATTTCTGATAACCATCCCCAACTAAGTGAAAAATTGATAGATTTTATTGATCTATTTGGTTCAATAATAGAATTCAAGAATACTGCTAAAACCGGAATTGAGAATCCGATACATATCGTCAATAGTATTTTCAATATCGAATAATTAATAAAGGGGGAAAGCCAGGTAAGCAGAAGTGCAATGACTGTCGAGAGCGCTATTGTTAAGCGACGAACCAAGATCAAAACACCATCGGTGGTTGTCTCCCTGTATTTTATTTTGAAAATGTGGGATGCTACGACGTGAGATGTAGACCAAAAGACTGACATTAGGCCAAACATGCACACACCGCTAATAATAATAAATAAAAAGCCGTTAAACTTAAATTGATAATTTATGGCATTGTTCGTATTAGTAACATAAAAACCTTGACTCATTATAATTGAGAAGAAATAAAAACCAGCAAGAGCCATGGCTCCCAAACTCAGTATTTTGCTGTTAACTCCGTGGGATGAGTTTTTGGCGGTCAAGTCACGATGGTTTCCAACATCACCTATCCAGATGCTGCTCAGAACTATACCTAGCAGAGTAATTACCCAGGGTTCAATAGTGACCACAGGCTCAGATGGTGCAGAAATTAAGTTTTTGAATTGTAGAATCTGTGCTCCAGAATTCCAAATAGAAAGAATCACCAAACTTATTGATACACCTAATCCAACAACTAATCCGACCCGGATAAATCCTGTCCGCCCTAGCGACATAAGACCTACTCCTGAAATCGTGATTAATAAAACTAAAATTACAAACGAATAACTTTTATACATGGATTCGAATAAGTAAAAATAAGTAAAAATAAGTATGGGGAGCTTCAGGCCAAGATTGACCAGAATTTCGAAGGTGTTGTACATACCGCTTTCGGCAAAATGTCTTCCTCCGTATCGCGTGGATACGGATTTTGATTTCATATTTGCGTGAAATTGACCATAGACAACAAAGGAGGTTATTCCAACGACTCCCCATAGATATGCATTTTCTAAAGTACTCAATGTGTAATGTTTCATAAATAGAATAATTGGTAATATATATGGTAATGTTGAAGCGGATACCCACAGCAAGCGCCTATATTTTGGTGGCCACTCATGTTGTCGAAAGAAAGGTATTTGGATAGCAGTTGCTAAGTTCACAAAGATAACACTCAGAAAAAAAAGAACCACAGCGACAATGCTTATTGCTAAAAATGTAGTTGGCATGAATCACAATTGGACAAAGATCAAGCCAAAAAAGAGGGGGCTCATTTAAAGGCGATATAATCCGCTATACAAACCATTTACAGGGAATTATTGATGAAATATCCCCTTGATATCTAAGGAAAGAATTTTATCTGGCTGATAAAATTTTATCATTTTTATGACTACTAATGATTTTAAAACTTAACTGATCCACTCTCATTAATGTTTTTCACATTACACCAAATACCAAGTAAATGCTATCTACCTGAGGTTTATCTCGAATAACCGCCACTAGAATTCTGGAACGCAGTAGAGTGATTTTTAGATGGTCTGGTGTTTGCTTCAAAGCCAATTAATACCGCATCATTTATTTTGAATGAGTTTGGAGTGTACATATGATTGCATCAAAAGCAACACCCCTTGTGATCCTTAATTCGCGAATCATGATAAATATCACGCGTAAATATTCTGGAACAGGAACATTATGAAAAATCAATTTATCCTAACCATCGCCCTACTCTCAACAACTGCTTGCACGCCCGGAAATATCCTCTACAGATCAGATGCCTTCACAATCATGGACAACTCTGTAATCCAGGATTCGTTTAAGGTTGAAGTTAAAAACTCCACATCGTTGATCTCAGACTATGTTAGCCCATATAAAGAATTTACCCGGAAGGTTTTTGATTTTAAATTTTCTCTAAATGGAGATGATAATGAACGTTTTCCTGGTGAAAATCACCAAATATTTTTGGAATCAGATAGAGATATATTAGAGTCAGCCATATACAATTTCGGCACCTCTGATCCCGTGGAAGCTATTATACCTGAAAATCGTAAGGATGAAATTCTTTCAGATGATATTCGTGTTATCATTAAGGTCAATATGGATCCTGTGCTAACATCCTTTGAGGAAAAGGGATACTATACTCTTTTTAATGGAGAGCAATTTCCTGCAAACAAATTTGAGGGTGTGTTTATTGCGGGAGGTGCCCTACCACTTTCGTGGGACTTCGCCAACTTGAAGAGCCATCCAGAGCTGGAGTTAACCGATTTAAATGATGATCGAATCTTCGAAATTGAGTTGTTAGTTAAAAAATATCAACAAGTTGATGCCAGGAAAGACAACGCTTACTGGAAAGCACAGAACATCGATAAAAACTATCCGAATTACACTTCAGACATTCTGCTTTCCGATGCAATGCACCAAATGTCCCTCGAGGAGTTGAAACTGGACATCCGCTCGGATAGTGTTTTTATGGCTGGAGCAAAATGGCCCGGCGTCTGGACTCGAGATATTAGTTACAGCATTCTTCTTTCGCTGGCCATATTGGAACCAGAGGTAGCAAAAAAGAGTTTACTGCAAAAAGTCCAGAATCACAGAATACTTCAAGATACAGGAACTGGAGGCTCATGGCCAGTATCTACAGATCGGATGACGTGGAGCCTGGCTGCATGGGAGATCTTCATAGTCACAGGAGATACCACCTGGCTTGAGGAAGCCTATAGTATCATTCGCAATTCAGCAGAGGATGATTTACTAACCATTCTTAATCCAGAGACAGGCTTGGCCTACGGAGAGTCGTCATTTCTTGATTGGAGGGAACAGAGTTACCCCAAGTGGATGGACCCGAAAGACATTTTCATGTCTCAAAATCTGGGTACGAATATAGTTCATTATCAAACTTACAACATTCTTGCAAAGATGGCATCTCTTCTTGACGCCCCTGAGGCAGAGACCAAGTACCAGAAGATCGCAACATCTTTGAAAAAATCAATCAACCAACATATGTGGCTTCAAAATAATGGTTATTATAGTCAATTTATTTACGGTCGCTCTTTTCAATCCACCTCTCCACGTTCAGAGACATTGGGCGAGGCTTTAAGCATATTATTTGGTGTTGCCAACACTAAGCAAGCAGAATCAATCGTATCCAAAGCACCTACAACACCATTTGGAACGACCTGCATTTACCCGCAGATACCCGACATGCCGCCATATCATAGCAATGGAATTTGGCCCTTTGTTGAAGCTTATTGGGGCTGGGCAGCTGCCAAAGCAGAAAATTCGGCAAGCGTTGAGCACAGTATAGCTTCGATCTACCGTCCAGCATCACTTTTTCTGAGTAATAAAGAAAATATGGTGGCAGAAACCGGAGATTTCATGGGTACTGAGATAAATTCAGATAGACAGCTTTGGAGTATTGCTGGCAACCTGGCCATTGTCTATCGAATTTTCTATGGTATGGAATTCTCTCCTGATGGTTTACACCTGGCACCTTTTATTCCGAAGAGCTTTCGCGGTCAACGTAAACTCTCTGACTTTGCATATCGTGGAAGTATTCTAGATATTTCGATCAGTGGTTATGGGAATCAAATCCAAGAAATGTATCTAGATGGGCAGCTTGTGAGGGAAAATACAGTACCTTCAAGTCTTGTTGGTAATCATGATATTATCATTCACATGAACAATCAAATGCCTGAGGGCATAATTAATTTACAGCGGGTTAAATTTGCCCCAGATACACCTGTCCTTGAAGTAAGAGGTAATATGATTACTTGGGATGCTATTATCGGTGCAAATCTGTATAATGTTTATAAAAATGGCGGCTTGTTTGAAACAGTTGAAACAACAGCCGTAGAATTGGACCAGAGCATAGAATTCTCTGAGTATCAGGTTATGGCCATTGGTGAAGATGGTCTGGAATCTTTTTTAAGTGAGCCAGTATCGATTTACGACATTGAAGTCCAGACTATAAAACCAGAAAATACTCCCTATTCTACTAAGTACGCAGGATTTACCGGTAATGGCTATATAGAGCTAACTAAAGAATCAAATTTATATGTGAGTTTTACATTCAATGTTCCCGAAGAGGGTTTATACAGTATTGATTTCCGCTATAACAATGGACATGGTCCTATCAACACCAACAATAAATGTGCGATTCGATCTGCTACCGTGGACGGGACTTATCTCGGTGTCTTTGCCTTGGCACAACGAGGAAACAATAATTGGTCCGATTGGGGATACACAAATAGGCTTAAGATTCAACTAGAGCCAGGACCACATAGTGTTATGCTAGATTTTCTCCCGCATAATGAAAATATGAATACTGAAACCAACTCAGCGCTTCTAGATCTGATGCGAATCATTAAACTGGATTAAAGCAGTCCTGGGGTGCTGTTATAGGTAACATTTATTCTTATATTTCACGCAAGTTCATACAAACCGAGATTGGGATGGATATATTTGGACAAAATGAGGTTTTCGCAAATACTCGTATTTGGTAGAGATTCAAGACTGAATATTTTTGCCTTATTCTTGGCATTCACCCTTCTCCTAACTCTCTTATTTTTCTATGTATATTTTACAGGCTACTATACCCCACATGTTACCAAAATCTACTATGCTGACAATATCTCACCCGCTCACAATATGGTGATTGATCGATTCAATGAATTCCATAAGGGAGAAATTGAAGTCGTTCCAATTGATCTCCCCTTCATAAAGTTCAATACTAATCTTCGCAATGAACTTCTTGCAAGATCATTACGTAATCGGAATAATTTAATTGATGTATTCGCAATAGATCAGGTATGGAATTCTAGATTTTCCCTTTGGGCAGAGCCCTTAGATTCTCTGATTCCCATGGAAACTCTGGAAACTTTTTTACCAAAAGTACTTCTAAACGCCTATTCTGGGTCAAGTTTGTCAAGCATACCTCTTCATACAGATGTGGGAGTTATGTATTACCGGCGTGATTTTGTCCAAAAAATTGATCCTACAGGGGAATTGGAGGAATCCTTAAAATCATCAATTAGCTGGAACGACTTTATCAAGTTAGGAATCGCTCACGGACTTCCAAACAATTTCTATGCATTCCAGGGATCAAACTACGAGGGATTATCAGTTAACCTGATGGAAATCCTAGGTCCAAAATATACACATGAGTTATTTAAACTGGATTCATTAAAATTGGATGCTAGCATACTGCAAATGGGTAGTAGCTTTCTTTACGATCTCATTCATACCTATGGATTGGCACCATTGGAAGTTATCAACTTCAACGAAAATCGAACTTACGAATTTGCTCTGGAAAACGACACACCCTTTTTCAGAGGCTGGCCTTCATTTTATCGAGCCATTCAAGATTCAGCATTGGAGCACCTGATTGGCATTGCCGCTTTACCTCATATCGGTTCAGAACCTCCAGCTTCAGTTTTAGGAGGATGGAATTTAATGATATCCCGCCATTCAAATGTAAAACCAGAGGCCGCTGTATTTTTGAATTACATGGTTTCGAGTCCTGTACAGGAAATTATGTTAGAGAGAGGTGGGTACCTTCCTGTCATTCAAAATCTTTATTCAGATGAGAATATTTTGCAAGAAGTAAAATATATATCCTACTTTAAAGCTCTTGTAGATAAAGGCTTCTATCGACCATCATTTTCTCAATATACCCAATTGTCACAAAACCTTTCTGGCTTACTCTACAAGGCTTTAAGCTCCCCACGGAAATGAGGGAAATAAACTTGAAGTTATCAAAAAGTGTGAATGAGTTTCAATTTGGTATCCGCCATATCATCTTGATATTTATTATCACACTGATTTTCCTAGCTGTATCGGCCTATTTTAACAATTTATCTAAAGCTAAAATGATCGATAACACTGCTGAGATATATCGTCAGACCTCAATTGAAAATCTCGCAGATCTTACTGCTACATCTGTCGAATTACTCCTTGAACAGACAGTATCAATTTCTAATGATTCAGAGGAATGGAAAGAAGAAGCTATCAATGGATTTGACATGATTCTAAGCCAACAAACCCTGCGAGAAAATATCGAAGATTTATGTATATTGGTCACTCAGAATAGTAACATATCTGCTATAGACAATGGTCAAGACCTATACACCTATTATCTGAAAGGCGAACTGGGAACAGTCAGAAATAGTCAAGCACATAGCGTGGCAATCAACCTTTATCGAACTGTGGAAAAGCAGCTGGCCGCTGAACAGAGTATAGTGAGTTTTTTTAATGATGAGCATGTTTTTCAAATCTTTGTCCCAATGATATTGAAAGGCAAATTTTCAAGCGTGCTCTATATGCGCATAGGAGTGGATTACTCCAGTCTAATCCGTGAGATTAGTATCGGCTATTCACATACAAGTATCATTTTTACTGTGCTTATTATGTTGGGGTTACTATCAATGTTTTATCTATCCTCATACATGGTTAACGAGCGAGAAGATGCTCTATATAAACTTTTTGATGAGCAGCAGTCCCAGTTGAAACAAAATGTCGAATTGCAAAAAGAACATTTATTCGCCCGTCGCATTTATCACACGCACCACAAAGCTGAAAAGATCATGGGATATATCAAGAACGATCTGAGAGCTCTGAGCCCGACGGCTTTCGAAAAACAGGTGAATAGCATTTTAAAATTCGCCAGCTATATCCAGCGGGTCATCTATGATATGAAATCCTTTAATCCGCCGGTAAGCACGATCAGAAATGCCGCTTTTCAGAGCGATCTAAATCAGATTATTGAGTTTATTGTGAATCAGATATTCGGTCGTCACGAGAAATTTGGGAATCTTGAGGGAATTGAAACTGATTTTGACCCAAAAGTTCCAATTGTCCATATCAATGAATATGTGATCTGGGAAATTCTGGAGCCACTTATCCATAACAGTATTGATCATAACCCAGAAAAACAGATTCAGATCAGCATTACAACCCATCACGACAAAGATTTGAATCGATCTTCCATCGTGATTCGCGACAATGGTATTGGCTTTGACGAGACAATGCTTGAGATTGATGAAAATCAGATACAAAAATTATTTCTGGAAAGTACCAGCAAAAAACCAGAATCTGAGAACTCAGGATATGGCTGCTACATTGCCTATCAGATCAGTCTCCGCTGTGCCTGGAAACTATCAGCTTCTAACACAGAAACGGGCGGAGCTAGAATGACCGTTCAAATCCCTCACTCCGAAAGAAATTAGCATGACACCAAAGACGATCAGGATCCTTGTCGTTGAGGACGAAAAGTACGATGTCGCCCGCATACGAAGCACATTAGCGCCTTATGAAAGCATTCTTAAGATCATTGAGGTTGTTGAGAATGGATACGATGCGCTCGAAAAAATTGAACAGGGTGCGAATTATGATGTCATCATACTTGATTACCAAATCTCCGGTGGTCTGTATGGTGTGGAGTTAATCAAAAAGATCAAAAGACTTGATCCCAACATGCAGATCCTGGTCATCACAAAAAAGACCATCAACCAGACCGACCTGAACTTCGCAAACACGCTGCTGGAGTCTGGCGCATACTGGTATGGTACGAAGTATCCTGGTGACATAGAGGACTTCATTTACCAGCCCACTGACTTCGTTTTAAGCATTATGAATGCCTATGCCCTCAAGCAGGCCGAGGTCTCACAATCGGTTATCAGGGGGCGCCTTGATGAGAAGATCGACACGCTCCTGGAGCAAACACCCCTCATAGGAAAGTCTGAAGTCGTACTCCAGCTCCAAGAGCTCATCACCAAATACGCCAAACCTCAAGCCAATGTACTGATCATTGGTGAATCGGGCACCGGTAAGGAGCTTATTGCAAAAAACATCCATTATCAAAGTGATCGTCGATATGAGCCCTTTGTTCCGGTGAACTGTGCCGCAATTCCCAAAGAGCTGATTGAAAGTGAACTTTTTGGTCATGAAAAAGGCTCCTTCACGGGTGCGGATAAAGCCCGGGTGGGCTATTTTGAGCAAGCCGATGGCGGAACGATTTTCCTGGATGAGATCACCGAGTTGCCCCCATCATCCCAGGCAAAATTATTGCGGGTGCTGCAAGAGGGAGAAATTGACAAGATCGGTCGCAGTAAAAGCCACAAGGTGAATGTCAGGGTTCTGGCAGCCACCAATAAGAGTATTGAAGATCTATCTCAGGAAAATATTATCCGACAGGATCTATTTTATCGTTTGAATATTCTTGAGATCGATGTACCCACCCTCAGGGAGCGTACTGGAGATGTTGCTATTCTGGTTGAGCATTTCGTCGAATATTTTTGTCTGGAGATGGGTCGCGAAAAGCTCTCAGTGGCGTCTTCTGCCATGGCCATTCTAGAGGGTTACACCTGGCCTGGAAACGTCAGACAATTAAAGAATGTGGTCCAAAGGATCGTGATCTTGGCTGATGATGATGAGATCAACGAGACACTGGTGAGAACCTGCATGAAGGGCTCCATGAATCTGCAGTCAGATACGGATACTTCAGGTGCTTTTCAATTTGATCAGATCCTTCCCATGAAGGAAATGGACAAGATCTTTAAGCACAAGTATATTGAATTTATTCGCTCCAACAGCCGGACAGAGACAGAGGCGGCTGAAAAGCTGGGCATGGCGCCTTCAAACTTCTATCGATTGTGCAAAGAATTGGGAGTTAAGTAAGTTCTATCTCCATTAGCTATCTGTTCTGGGTAGCGAGATTCATGCATCTCTACAGAGTTCACACGGTCGCTAAAGTGGTCACTCATGGTGGTGAGATTATTTATTATTGTTCGGTTTAATAGCCTGACTGAAAATCCCCGTGTCACTTATCGAGTCTTGAACCCCTTCTCTTTAGGCAGGATTTCAAGCTCTGCTAACAGGATGGCATATATTACTTTATGATAGATTTCTAATTGGTAGGGGCCTGCGCTTTAGTGGCCGATTCCTGAAGGATTACGCTTACGGATATTGTATACACCCGGCTATTGTAGCCGCGTACCATACTCTGGGAATCCTTACTCAGCAAGAGTAATAGCAGATGTTAATATCGGTGTATACAGAAAATGATATACAAATTGAAGGATCTTAATGATGCTAAGGTATTTGAGGCCATGATCTCTTGCGTTCAAAGTAAATCACCACTCGATCAGGCGTATTTGTTTATACGAAGATTGTGAAAATCATTTGATGGTCGAAACCTGAAATAATGACCCTGCGCGGTCTTAATTTGCTTGCCCCTCCACTTACTCTGCAAAGCTATTCCTTGGTTTCATAATCGCCATTATTTCTGTAGAATTTGTGCCATAAATGTGTCAATGGGTCAAAAATGAGTCGGAAATGCATGTCCTTTACTGGAAGAAATAGGAAAATGATGGAAGTAACTGAAAGTTATGTTAATATTTGAGATAGGCTTATCTATATGTTATTTCTGCATTTATGTGGTCCATATTTGATAGAATCCCTCCCTCTCCGCAAACCTACGTTAAAACTTCGGTTTGCTGGCTGATTCATAGCCGCAAAATATTGTCAACTATTATCTATTTTGAGGTAAGAGAATGTGGTGTGTCTATTTTATTGCTTGAAAACTAAGAGAGCCAATTCATGTAACCTGGTTCTACTGGTAATTTAAAAAAAGATTGGCACAGCATAATGCTGGTGAATGCCAGTCAACAAAGCATTATACGCCCCTGCAACTCACATCCTATATAGCTGTAAAATCGGAGAAAAATGCATGGTCATTAGAGCAATATTTTATACTGGCTCCGGCAACGCAATTTTGAAAAAGAGAATTTTACAGTCCGAAGCGCCAGCAATGGACTCTCCTGTAACCCGCCATCGGCAGGTCCCTCTTAACGTTGCTTTCACAAAACCATATATACGAACATAACTGAATTAAATAATCAATTACTAGGTTTTGAATCGATGACCAAAATTTCTTTATGGAGATTGTAAGCTACTAATTTCTCAAATTCAGTTCTCATACTGCCTGGGTATCCTGAAACAAAAGGAATTACCATGGGGCAAGTTGGGCTCGACCCAAACCGTTCCATCATGAGCCTCAGCTATACGCTTGACAATTGCCAACCCGAGCCCGCGACCTTTGTTCTCTGAACCAGGCAGTTGGGTCCTTCGCTCGAAAATGGTCTCACGATCTGCCTCACTTATTGTAGTGCCAAAATCCCTGACCCGAATCTGTATTGCATCCGAATCATCGATTAAATCAATATGGATGTGCTTCCCGCTTGCAGCATATTTAATGGCGTTGCTAATATAATTTTTGATTACCTCTCCTATTAAGGGATTGGCATTTATGTCTCTGTCCAACACACCATCAAAATCTAATTCCATTTCAGCCACCTCTAATACTGACTTGAATTCAACTCGTAAGTGCAACTCAAAAGATATTGCAAAAGGGGTAAGCTGTTATAGTCTATCCTCTAGACCGCAAAATCATATGAGGAGCACAAATGCAAAGCTACAAGCAGCTTACCCAGG
>Ga0307992_1000201_pt1 | contig 38989 bp, 40 predicted proteins | sample EllFjometagen133_FD_203162 | JGI IMG/M metagenome (GOLD analysis project Ga0307992, IMG submission 203162) | Marine microbial communities from Ellis Fjord, Antarctic Ocean - #133 | ecosystem: Environmental > Aquatic > Marine > Unclassified | place: Southern Ocean | collected 2014-10-08
TACAACACAAAAAGATACCATTGGGGCTTAAACTTAATGTCTCCTGTGGATTATTTGATAAATAATAACTTAGTTTCCAATATGAGGTGGACTAATACATTAAGTATAAAAATTTAGGTAATTGTGGTATAATTGTTGATAAGAAATATATGTGCATATGATAATATAAAATGTAAATTTTATTTTATATTAGCCAATATGTAAAATCTTATTAACCCATTTTTTTATTTCCCATTCCCATGCTTGGAAACAAAAAAAAAGATTTAAATAAAAAGCTTTTTCCTTTGAGGCGCTTTTCAGAGATAGGTCTTTATGATTTGACCTATCTTTCTTTATTAATTCAAAGAGGGAAATTAAACGCTCAAAAAGTTGGAAGAAATTATTTTACTACTATTGAGTGGTTTGAAGAGTATTTAAAAAATCATTCTAGAAATAAAAATATCGATTTTGATAAAAATATAGTATTAAAAAAGTCTGAGAAATTAGTTTTGAAAAAAAATAAATCAGAATCATTATCAAAAGGTGAGATAAGTGGATTAAACGGTTTTTTGGATAATGTTTTGATAGAAGATGAATCATCTAATAAAATAAATAATAACACTAACCAAGAGCCAGTGTTAATTCCAAAAATTAAGGGGTCAGAAAATCAAGCTGAGAAGAATTTGAAAATTATCAAGCGTCGAAATGGAATAATTTACAAAACATTTAAATTCCTTCAAAAATCAATTATCAATTTTAAAAATGGATTACTATATATACTATTTCAGATTTTTAATTTTTCGAAAGAGTTTGTAAAAACCTTTTTTCAATATTGTTTTAATTTAATAAAGCTTTCAATTGCATTTCCGTTTATGTTAATTGGGAGTTTTTTATTTGTGGTTGTAGGGGTGGTAGTTGGTACTATCTATCAAACTTTTAGAAAACTTTATGAGGTGCCAGGAAAGCTTTTAGTTGTTTGTAAAAGGATCTATTATTAATTATTTAATTAATATATTAAATTATTAAAACATAAATCAAGAAAATTATTTGTTAAATATTTTGTTGATTTGTAGTCAATTATATGGAACAAAATAAAAATGCGGCAAAATATGCATTCTTTTATCTTTTGTCGCTAGTATCATTAATATTTGTTTCAACTTCTGTTGGGATAATTATTTTTCAAATCATAAATAAATATATTCCTGATGTAATTAATTCTTATAGTGGAAACTTTTCATCTGATGCATTGAAGTATGCTATTTCAGCACTCATCATTTCAACTCCATTATTTTACACTCTAATGGTGATTATTTACAAGAGTTTGTTTAAAGGTAGGCTTGATAAAGATTCTGCTGTTAGAAGATGGCTTACTTATTTTGTACTGCTCGTTACAAGCATAGTAATGATTGGTTGGTTTATAGGTATTGTAAATAGTTTTTTGGATGGTGAGCTTACGCTCAAGTTCGGCCTCAAGGCTCTGACTGCTATAAGTATAGCGGCTATGATATTTAGTTTTTTTCTATATGACAGCAAGAGGGAAGAGGTTCTCAATAAGAAAAACAATATAATCAAGCTTTATTTTTACGGAAGTTTAATTGTAATTTTGATAGTATTTATTTCAAGTCTTTTTATAGTAGAGTCTCCAATGCAAACTAGACTTCGAAAAATAGATCAAGAAGTAATTAGAGATTTTAATAAAATCGATGGTCAAATAAATATATTTTATAATGATGCTGGAAAGCTACCAAAAAATCTGGAAGAAATCATAGAAGAATCAAATTATATAATTGAAGATGATGTAAAGCATCCAGTTACTGAAAAAGCGTATGACTATAAAATATTAGATGACAAGAAGTATGAATTATGTGCTGAGTTTAATTTGTCTAATAAGGATACGGATGATAGAGATAAGGGGTATTATGAGGATATTTGGAAATATGATGCTGGTTATCAATGTATTAGTCAGAAAATATTTAGTAATAAAGTAATAGATGATGTGATGCGGTTGGAAAAAGAAATTATTGACTAATTGCGAGAAATAAGATAAAAAAATTGGAATACTTAATATTGATATTTAAAACAATATAAAGAAAGGAGGACGCAAAATGTAAAAATTACTTCATTTTTTGAAAGAAAAAGTAGAGAATGTAATTGCAAATATTTTGGGCTTGGTTCTTATTGCCTTTTTGTTGTCCGTTAGATAGATGAATTGAAATCGTTTAAAATTAGGAATAGAGCCAGTCATTTTAATGATCGGTTTTTTCCATTGACTAAAATAGATTTTTAAGTTATATTAAATAAAAATAACGCCAAGGAGGAAATCCTTGGCTTTATATTTGATCATTAAAATTTTAGAAGGGGGTAAGAATTATGAATATAATGGAGAATGATTTAAATAGTTATTATAGATTTGGAGTTTTTGGTTCAGCAGACGGTGATTTAGAGCATTTAAATGAGCTAGCATATCAAATCGGTGAAAATATAGCCATTCATAACGGAGTTATATTAACTGGCGGATGTTCTGGGTTGCCTTATCAAGCTGCGCTTGGAGCAAAATCAAAAGGTGGTTTTTCGATTGGATTTTCTCCTTTTTCAAACAGAGAAGAGCATGAAAAAAATGGCTTCCCAATTAAACCATATTTTTTGGTTTATACTGGGCTTGGTAAAAAGGGGAGAAACCCTGTAACCTGCATGAATTGTGATGCAGCAATTTTTATTTCAGGCAGATCTGGAACCTTGAATGAATTTACTATTTTTTACGATGATGCAAAAAAAGGCAGTATCATAGGTCTCTTAGATGGAACTGGTGGTGTTGTAGATAATGAGATAAAATCATTTTGGAAAAGAGTTGGATCAGAGAAGCCAACCAAAGCAAAAATTATTTATGGTCATGATCCGCAGAAATTGATCGAAATTATTAATAGGTTGTTAGTTTTTTAAACAATGAAAGAGAAGAAAGGAGCAGTACTATGAAAAAGCAATCTAATGTAAAGTTGTTCCAACCGTTGGATGTACCAACCCTTGTTGAAGCAGGTGCTCTCCTCAGGGAGATTGGTCAGTATTATGATGTAATCAAGGTGGGACTTGGATTGATGAATCGAGTAGGTCAGCCGGCTGCTGTAAATTTGCCAAAGGTATTCGGGCGCCAGGTCTTTGCAGATACCAAGTTTTATGATATTCCAAACACGGTAAGAGATGCTGCGGCCGGAATAACCTCGCTTGGCGTTGATTATTTCAATGTAATGGCTGAAGGTATGCGCTATATGATGTCAGCAGCGATGGAAGGAGCGGATAAGCAGGCACGTGAATGGGGAATAAAAAGACCAAAGGTAATCGCTGTAACTATCCTTACGAGTCAGTCGTTTGATGATTTGGCGAGAAGAGGTATTGTGCCGGTGGGGACAAAAGAACCTGAAACAAAGAAAGAGAAACAAGAATTTATTACATCAATTGTGATGAAATTAGCTGAAGAAGCAATATCTGCTGGCGTTGATTGTCTTCTTTCATCTCCTATTGAAGCTCCGTCAATGATTAAAAAATGGCCAAGCGTAGAAGTCATCACTCCAGGGATTCGGAATCCTGATTCACCGCCCGATGATCAAACTCGCAAAATGAGTCCTTACGAAGCTGCGAAAGCAGGGATTACGGGAATGGTAATAGGTCGTTTGATCAGAAAACCTCCTGAAGGAGTAACCAGAGAAGAAATGGCGAAAAAAGTAAGAGGTCAAATCGATAAGGCTCTTTCTGAAATGAAACCCTAAATCAAAACCCCGATTTGGTATTATTATCAAATCGGGGTGAAATTTTTTTAAGGAGGTGAGATAAATGGATAAAAAAAGTATTATTGAAACTTCAGGCGCTGCTGTAACTGGCCATTTTGTTTATAAAGCCAGATATATGCATGGACCTGGATATATTGACAAAGAAATATTTCCGGAAATTGGTGCGTTAAATCTTCGTGATGCAATTTATTCAGTTGCAAATAACGCTATTGAAAAAGGTCTTGTATTAAGAAGTACAGGAGCCGTAGGAGTTATTGGTCCGGCTTATGGTGCTATTCCGTTTAGTTTAACATTAGCCGAAGCATTTGAAAATAAAATTAGTGGAATGAAATTTTTTCCTGCAAGAAGTGAATTGATGTGGCAAGTTGATGGAGAAAAGAAAATTCATTATATTCCTGAAAAACTTGCTACCAGGTATAAAGGAAAAACTTTTATTATTTTTGAGGACATTGTTAACAATGGAACTACCATTCGAGAGGTGGCAGATCTTTTTCGGCGAAAAGTGGATGCCAGAATTATTACAGCTTTAGCATTTGTCAATCGTGGTGGGCAAACAGCTGAATCTCTTAATGTGCCTGCATTTTATCCATTGCTTAACATTAATATGGAGCAGCATGATCTAAGAAACGGTGCTTGTCCACTTTGTGAAGCTGGCGTACCAATTAACACAGAACTTGGCAAAGGCGATGAATGGGTGGAAATGTTTGGACAACCTCCTTATTCCAAGCATTTGGTTTTTTCAAAATTCTGGACGTAAAAGAAAAAAAGGAGGTAAGTTTTGGGCGATAAAAAAAGTCAATTAAAAAAGAAGAAAGCGCAAAAAAAAGCAGGAAACAGAGGAAATATGCGTAATCGGACTGGCCCAGGTGGTAAAAAATATAAAGGAAAAAGAAATAAACGGCCAGGAAGTCGTTAATATTTAAAAATTTTTAAACCGGCTCGAGAAGTATATCTCTCGAACCGGTTTTTCTTTTGTTCAAAACTCTAAAATAAGGTATAATATGTGTATAAATAAGTAAATAGTAAAACAGTAAATAGTCAATTGATTGTTTATAGTTTATTGTTTTTTATATAAATATATGGCTAAAAAAACAACAAAATTACCTAAAAAAATTGTAGATTATTTAGAAAAAGCAGGTGTTAAACATGATATATTGGAGCACAAAACCGTTTATACGGCAATTGATGCTGCTAATACGCTCAAAAAAGAGATGAATAAGATTGCTAAATCTTTGATTGTGAAGGCTGATAAGGATTATTTCTTGGTGCTTTTGCCGGCTGATAATAATCTAGATTTTGACAAGCTTAAAAAAGTGGTTGGCAAGCTCAAAGGAAAGGATGTAAAAGTAATAAAAATTCCTGGAGATAAGATATGGGAAGAAGCTCTCAAGATTAAAGTCGGTGCTTTAACAGCTTTTGGTAGTCTGCACAAGATACCAGTAATCGTGGAAAAAAAACTAGAAAAAGCAAAGAAAGTAGTATTTTCAAGTGGCACTTTGAATCACTCTATTGAAATAGCAGTGAAGGATTTTGTAAAGCTTGAAAAAGCTGTTTTGGGAAGTTTTGGTGTAAAAAAGAAAGTTGTGAAGCAGAAAGTGGTGAAGCCGAAGAGAGCGAAGGCAAAAAGTAAAAGCGTAGCAAAGAAGAAGGTAGTAGGAAAGAAAGTAACAAAAAAGTAACATATTCTCATTTGTCATCCCGGAATTTTTATTTGAGCTAAAGCGATAATAAAAATATCCGGGAACCAGAGTTTAGCGATATTAAAGAATTTTTACGAATGAGGATGTTTGTTCGGATTAATCCTGGATCCCGGATCTTTGCTATCGCTTCGTCCGGGAAGACAAGAGGGAGTTGGTAGAACAAACAAAAGTGTAGTAATTAAGAAAAAAGTTATTAAAAAGAAAGAATAATAAAATTATCATTTTGGAGGGAGTTTCAGCGACCGATAGAATCTACGAGATCCCATCACTTCACTTCGTTACGCTCCAGGATGACAGAAAATAATGATTGATATTAAGATAGATAAATTTCGGGGGCCTTTGGGTCTTCTTTTGCAGATTATAGAGAATGAAGAATTGGATATCACAGAGGTGAGTTTGGCTCGGATTGCTGATCAGTATGTAAAATATATTAGAAGCTCAAATGATATAGATCCGGACAAGATGGCGGATTTTTTGGTATTGGCCGCCAAACTGCTTCTCATAAAATCAAAGGCCTTATTGCCTTATTTGTATCCAGAAGAAGAGGAAGAGATCGAAGAGCTAGAAGAGCAGTTGCGGATGTATAAAGAATTTATCGAGGCTACGAAGCAAATCGAAAAAATGATCGGAAAGAAAAAGTTTATGTTTGCCAGAGAGTTTAATAGAAAAGAAGTACTCACAAATATAAATACTTTTTCTCCACCCAAGAATTTGAAGAAAAATGATTTAAAGGAATTATTAGAAGATTTGATAATTAGAGTGAAGCCAGCTGATGAAGAATTAGAAAAAGGAAAGATAGAGGATAAAATAAACATAGAAGACAAGATTAGATCTATACACAATATGCTACTCAATAGGATTAAGGTAAGCTTTAGCAGTATATTATCAGGATCAAAAAATAAAACAGAGATTATAGTAAATTTCTTAGCCATGCTTGAACTTGTGAAGCAACGCGATGCTGTTGTCGAGCAGGGTGAGTTGTTTGGCGAGATAGAGGTTAGCAAACAGTAAGTATAATGCAAAATTCAAAAATCAAAATACAAAATGACAATGTAAAAATAAAAATCTAGATTGTTATATGGCTATATGGTTATATTGTTTAATTTTTTAGTATAACCAAATAACAATGTAACAATTTATCAATATAAATTATATGCTTAAATCAAAAATAGAATCATTATTATTTATATCAGCTAAACCAATGAGCACCAAGCAATTGTCTGATTTGCTAAAAAAAGATGCAAAAGAAATACAACTTGCAGCTGATGAGCTAGTAGTTAATTACAAAGACAGCAAGCAGGGTATTCAGATCGTAAAAAATAACACCAAATATCAAATGGTTAGTTCGCCTGATAATGCTAAGGTGATTCAAGAATTTATCAAGGATGAAACAACCGGAGACTTGTCTCGACCAAGTATGGAGACTTTGACAATCATAGCTTATCGTGGACCTATTTCCAAAATCAACCTAGACAGAATCAGAGGAGTGAATTGTTCTTTAATTTTGAGAAATTTACTTATCAGAGGTTTGATTGAGGCCAAAAATGACGTCGTCAAGAAAGATACTTATTATAGCGTGAGCTTTGATTTTATTCGTTTTCTTGGCATCAACGATGTCAAAGAGTTGCCGGGATATAAAAAATTAAGTCAAGACGATACTTTGGATCGAGTATTAGAAAAAGAAGAAAAAGAAATATAAAAAATATTTATGGTTTTATCAATAGTGACAATTTTAATAGTCCCAATAATAATTTTCGCTTCTGTTTTTGAGGTTGGAAATATTTTTGGTTATAATAATGTTGATAACCAGAAAGACGGTAAAGTTCTTGGCGTGAATGAAGATTTTGATGAAAGTTTTGGTCAAGTTTTGATAACTAAAAAAGAAGAAATCGAAGATAAGGTTGTTGGTGTAATGGATAGTATCCGAAATGATTTTATTCCAAAAATATATGACTTCAAAGATGTTTCTAGATTGCCAGGTAATAACGACAAAAGTGAGGGACCTCAACCTATAGATGGTTTCGATGAAATAATTGTAGATAGTAGAATAAGTTGCGTTATTGATGTTGAGACAGGCAAGGTTGTTTATAATAAAAGCAACAACACAAAAGTTCCAATCGCCAGTATTACTAAATTAATGACAGCCTTGGTTTTTTTAGATCACAGTCCCGGCTGGGAAGAGGCTTATACTATTCGAGAAGATGATCGAAGAAATGGTGGTAAGATATTTTTATATCTTGGGGATCAAGTCACTGTTGAAGATCTCTTTAACTTGAGTTTAGTGGGCTCAGCTAATACTGCCACAGTCGCCTTAGTCCATTCAACGGGGCTCAGTGAAGAAGACTTTGTTCAAAAAATGAATGATAAAGCGATGGAGTTGGGCTTGACTGATACTTATTTTGAGGATTCCACGGGGCTAAGTAGCGGTAATGTTTCTACAGCGCTAGAAGTAGCACAAATTGCCAAGTATGCACTTGCCAAGATTGAAATAAACAAAGCTACTCTAAAGAATGATTATTCATTCAAAACTTTGCAAGGAGTGGTAAAAAAAGTCTATACAACTGATTACTTGTTAGAAAGTTTTCCAGAAAATGGCATTAAAGTACTTGGTGGAAAAACTGGTTATACAGAATTGGCCGAGTATTGTTTCGTAGGTAAATTTACCAATAAAAATGGTAATGAAATTATTACAGTTGTTCTGGGAAGCGATAATAAAAATTCAAGATTTTATGAAACCAAAGAATTAGCAGAGTGGACATATGGTAATTATACTTGGAATTAATTAGATTTTGTTTTTAATATTTAAGTGATATAATAATAGTAAATAATTATTAAAATATAAAAATATGAAAAAGTTAGCTATAGCCAATTGGAAAATGAAATTAACACTAGCAGAAAGTGTTAAGTTGGCTAAGGAATTTAAAGATAAATTTAAAGGCTTAAAGAAAGAAGGTGATGTTGTAGTTTGTCCAAGTAGTGTTACCTTGAGTGAAGTTGGGAAGAGTTTTAAGAAAACCAATATTAGCCTTGGCGCACAAAATGTGTATTGGGAAGAAGGTGGTTCTTTTACAGGCGAGACTTCTCCAAAAATGCTACGAGAAGTTGGTTGTGAGTATGTTATAATTGGTCACAGTGAAAGACGAAAATATTTACTTGAGAATTATGAGATGATTCATCAGAAAGTTAAAGTAGTTCTAAAAACTGATGGTTTAACTCCTGTGGTTTGTATAGGAGAGGGAAGTGATGACAGAAAAACAGATAAAAGAGACTTTGTTTTAGTTGACCAACTACAACAAGCCTTAGGTGGAATTACATTAATGAAGAATCAGCAAGTTGTAGTGGCATATGAACCAGTTTGGGCTATTGGATCTGGTCTTGTGATTGAGCCATCCGAAGCTGACTACGCTCACAAAATTATTGGCATTGCCTTGAATGATCTTTTTGGTCCTGATATCGCTAACAACAATATTCGAATAGTTTATGGAGGAAGTATAACTAGTAAGAATATAGAAGATTTTGTCGGGCTAGATAATATAGACGGTGTGCTCGTGGGTGGCGCCAGTTTGAATGTTAGTGAATTTTATAAAATAGCTAAAACAATTTTGTAATAAATAATTATGTTAATACATATAAAAGATTTAGTAAAAGATAGTCAAGAAAAGGGATACGCAATTGGAGCATTTAATATTCATAATATTGAATCAGTTTTGGGTGTAGCGAATGCTGCGGTCAAGGCAAAGTCTCCAGCTATTATCCAGGTGTCAGAATCAACTATCAAATATATGGGACTCAAACCGATAACTCATATTGTATCAACTATTGCCAAGAATATTGCTTCTGGAGTACCAATTGCTCTTCATCTCGATCATGGCAAGAGCTTCGATTCTGTTTTTGAGTGTATTAGAGCTGGTTTTAGCTCTGTTCACATTGATGCTTCTAATTTACCATATGATGAGAACATAAAACTTACAAAAGAAGTGGTAAAAATGGCTCATGCTAGAAAAGTTTGGGTACAGGGTGAGATTGGATCAATAATAGGTGGGCATGGTAATATAGCAGGTAGAATTGAGGGAATTCCCTTGGCTGACCCAAAGGAAGTTATAGATTTTGTGAAAAAAACCAAAGTTGATACGATAGCAGCTGCGGTTGGTACGGCTCATGGAGTGTATAGTAATGAAGATATCAAATTTAATTTATTAAAAGAGATAGTAAGCAAAACAAAAATTCCTTTTGTTCTGCATGGCGGGTCTGGCGTTAATGGTCGCAAAATTAAAAAAGCTATCAAAATGGGCGTTGATATTATAAACGTGGGTAGTGATATAAAGATTGCTTTCAGTCAAACTTTGATCAGGAATTGCATTAAAAACAAAAAAGAAACTGATCCTAGAAATTTATTAAGCCCAACTATTCCAGCGGTAGAAAAGGTAGTTATAAAAAGCATGAAGCTTTTTGGTAGTGCTGGCAGAGTGGAGATAGGTGATATAGTTACTTAGTTCCATCTACTCCTCCTCTTTGTTAAGGGGAGGCTGGGAGGGGTTTAAATTTTTAGTTTAATAAATTTTTTTTAATATAAATATTTATATATGTACAACATAGCTCCGTTAGTTTTAATTTTAGTTTGTTTGGGCGTAGTCACAATAATTGTAATTAGAAAATTTTCGGTTCTGGCTAATCTTGATATAGATAATATTCCCGCCGAGAAAGAGGCCAGGGTCAAAGAACAAATAATAAGTAATCGTCTAAAGAGAAATATAATAAAGTGGACTTCAAAATTAACAAATTTACTTAGATTTGTATTTGAAAAACTAAATATTTTTGGAAAATGGGTTTATAAAAAATTAATAGACATAAAAGATCATTACAAACATGAAGAGCTAGAAAGGAAGCCAGAAAAGAAAGAAGAAACAGTAGAAGAGTTGCTTGTTGATGTGGAGGAATTAATAAAAAATGAAGAAAAAGAAGAAGTTGAAGAGAGACTTATTAAAATAATTGGATTAGATAGCAAAAACATAAAAGCTTTCAAAATGTTAGCAAATATTTATTTTGAAGGCGGTCAACATGAAGAAGCGAAGCAGACTTATGAGCATATATTGAAATTAATGCGTGAAACAGAAAATCAGAAGGGTGAAGCTGGGATTTATTTTGATATTGCTTTAATTGAGAAGGATAGAGATAATATTGGTGAGGCAATTGTTAATTTCAATAAAGCCTTGGAAATAGAGCCAAATAATCCACGTTATCTTGACACATTGCTTGAAACTAGTATAATAAATAAAGATAAAATCAATGCAACTGTAGCTTTTGAAAAACTAAGTGAAGTTAATCCAGAAAATCAGAAATTAAAGGATTTCAAAGAACAGATTGATAATTTATAATAATTTGATGTATTATTTAGATATACTGTAAAAAGCAGTATATTTTAATTCTAAAGATATTATGGCCGATGTAGCTATTGCCGTTGTAGCTTTCACCTACGCTAAGGCTCCGGTCGACAGGCAGTTGGTCCGTCATCGCTTAAGCCCATGTAGCTCAGTTGGTAGAGCGCATCCATGGTAAGGATGAGGTCAGCGGTTCAATTCCGCTCGTGGGCTCAGACTAATAATGCTTAGTATTTAGTAATTAATTTTTTAGTTAATTGTTAAATGTTAACTGTTAATAGTTAATAAGTTGGGTCTGTACTCCCGTCATTCGACAGGACAGGCGCCGCGGTCAAATGGGGCAGACTGTAAATATTTAGAATTTAGTAATTAAAATAATTGATTACTAAAAATTGAATATTGGGTCTGTACCAAAGCGGTCAAATGGGGCAGACTGTAAATCTGCTGGCTTTATGCCTTCGGGGGTTCGAATCCTCCCGGGCCCACAAATAACCCCGCACCATTTTGGTGCGGGGTTTTTGTTGCCCGGAAGGATGAGAAGTTCATGCCCCGGAGCTCTGTCTGTTTGCAGACAGAAGACAAGCAAAGGGGTAAATCCTCCCGGGCCCACATAAATAAAAAAACACACCTTTTGGTGTATTTTTTTATACCTCACCCTAGCCCTCTCCTACAGAGGAGAGGGGATTATAGGTGTCTTGTCTCTCAATTTCATAAATGTTATATTTAAAGCATAATTAAAAATAAAACTATGAATATACAATCAGCAAAATTCATTAAAGGTATAGTGGGGCCTGATACTGCTTTGGAAAATGATATTCCACAAGTGGCTTTTATTGGTCGCTCTAATGTGGGGAAGTCTAGTACTATTAATTACCTAACAAATCAAAAAGGCCTTGCTAGAACTAGTGGAAGTCCAGGCAGAACTCAGGAGATAAATTTATTTTTGATAAATGACAAGTTCTATCTACTGGATTTACCTGGCTATGGCTATGCCAAGGCTCCAAAGGAGGTACAGAAAACTCTAAAAAGCCTTATTCATGGCTATTTATTTGAGGCTCCATATACTCAGAAGAAAGTAATGCTAATAATTGACGCCAAAATTGGCCCAACCGATCTAGATCTAGAGATGCTTGATTTATTGGAGCAACACAATAAGGATGTTGTGATTGTGGCTAATAAAATAGATAAGATAAAAAAATCAGCTTATCAGAAACAATTAGATATTATAAAAAATAAAATAGGCGATCACTTGGTTATTCCTTTTTCAGCGGAGAAGAAAATAGGGAAAACAGAGTTGTTGAAGGAGATTTCTTAGGTATTAGATAATTAGTTAAAATAAAAATATGAAGAAAGAAATAAATTACGCATATATTGATAGTCAAAATTTGAAATTAGGTATTGAGCGTGATTTAGGTTGGAAATTGGATTATAAAAGATTTAGAATTTATTTGAAAGAAAAATATAATGTTGAAAAAGCATATTTATTTTTGGGTTATATTCCAGAAAATCAGGATATGTATAACAATCTTCAAGAGTATGGATATATTTTAAATTTTAGGCCGGTCTTAGTTAATAAGCAGGGAGAGATAAAAGGGAATGTCGATGCAGATTTGGTTTTACAAGCAATGATTGATTATAACAAAAAAACATTTAAAAAAGCCGTAATTGTTACTAGCGATGGTGACTTCTATTGTTTGGTAAAATATTTTTATAAGAATAATAGATTAGAAAAAGTTATCAGCCCATATGTAAGGACTTGTTCGGCGTTACTTAAAAAAACAGCTAAAGATAAATTAGTTTTTTTAGATAATTTAAAGAAAAAATTAGAATATAAGAAGCGCAAAAGAAAAAGCACCGCTTAAAGACGGAACTTTAAGAGGTGCTTTTCATATAGATTCTGAATTTATATTAGCATAGTAAATACAAAAAGTCAATAGTTGTGAATAAGTTTTTATATTAGATAATATAAAAATATATATAACCCCGCACCAAAAAGGTGCGGGGTTGTTTGATTTTAATTACATTTTTTAAGCAAACTTTAGTGAATTTTGATTTGACCTTAAGTGTGGAAAAGTGTTAGATTATAGGTAGATTAATTAAAAATTTAATCTAGATTATAATATAGATTAAAAATAATTTAAGGAGGATGGTTAATATTAAAAATTTACCAAAACATGAGCAACCTCGTGAGAAGTTGATTGAAAAAGGGGTTGAAAATTTACGTGATAGTGAATTAATGGCTATTTTACTTCGGACAGGTGTTGAAGGGAGAGATGTTTTGAAAGTGTCTGAAGAGATTTTGAGTAAGTTTCCAAAGAAGAAATTGTTATCACTTGATTTTGAGAAGCTGTCAAAGATTAAAGGTATCGGACCTGGTAAGGCTTGTTTATTACTTTCTGCTTTTGAGCTCACCAAAAGAGCTTTGGAGGTGGAGGATAATAATTTACCGACTATTGCTTCGGGCAAGGACGCAGTAGCACAATTGCAGGAACTCAGAACTGCTAAGAAAGAACATTTTGTTGTTTTGTATTTGAATGCGAGGAATCAGTTGATTCATAAAGAAACTATTTCGATTGGGACGCTGAATGCTAGTCTGGTTCATCCACGGGAGGTTTTTAAGCCGGCGATTGATTGTTTGGCGGCTAGCATAATTATTGCGCATAATCATCCGAGTGGAGAAGTGGAGGCGAGTGAGGCTGATATTATGTTGACTGGGAGATTGGCTGATGCTGGTAAGTTGCTGGGGATTGAATTGGTTGATCATTTGATTATTACTAATAATGATTTTAGGAGTATAAAATAAAATGCTTGAATTTTGGTTAATTTTGACATAAATTCACGTATAATTATTGTTTTTTGCTAATAATTTGGAGTAATAAAGTGTTTTAAAGCTATTAATCTATAATATAGATATTTATATTATAGATTAAGCTTGTAATTTATAATAAGGTATGCTATATTATAAACATGAAACAATATAATTCAGGAAAAAATAATATTTTTAATAAAAATAAAGTTCAGCAATATGAGTATTTTTTGCCGTCTTTAATAAATCGTGATTTTGATATTGAGAATAAAAAGATACTTATTTATTTGGAAGAAGCGACAAGGCTTTTAGGAGAGCTTAACGCATACGGAACATTGGTGCCGGATGTTGATTTTTTTATACAAATGCATGTTATTTCAGAAGCGGTTTCATCATCAAAAATTGAGGGAACAAAAACAGGCATGGATGAGGCTCTTTTGGAAAGAGAAGAAATAGACCCAGAAAAAAGAGATGATTGGCAGGAAGTAAAAAATTATATTAAAGCAATGAATTATGCAATTGAAAATTTAAGTCAATTGCCAGTTTCTACTCGTCTTATTAAGGAAACACATAATATATTATTATCAGATGTTCGGGGAGAACATAAAAAGCCGGGAGAAATTAGAAGTAGTCAAAATTGGATTGGTGGAGCTTCAATAAATTCAGCTCATTTTATTCCGCCACATTATCAGCATCTTTCAGAGCTTCTTTCGGATTGGGAAAAATTTTGGCACAATGAAAATCTAAATATTCCATTATTAATAAAAATAGCTATTACGCATTATCAATTTGAAACTATCCATCCATTTTTAGATGGTAATGGACGTATTGGTAGATTAATGATCTCACTTCAGTTATTGGAAAGGAAATTTTTAAGTAATCCAGTCTTGTATATTTCAGATTTTTTTGAAACACACCGTCAGTCTTATTACGATTCATTAGATATGGTAAGAAGGGAAAATGATATAGAGCAATGGATAATTTTTTTCTTGGAAGGTGTAATTGAAACAGCAAAAAAATCAAGACAAACTTTTGAGAATATTTTGAAGTTAAGAGAAATTTTTGATACAAAAATATCTGCTCTTGGTAGAAAAGCCAAAAATGGCAGGAGGTTTTTATTATATTTATTTTCTGATCCAATTGTTAAAGTGAGGGATGTTGAAAAAGAATTAAAAGTTAATTACGCTACTGCTAATAGTTTAGTTGAAGATTTTGTGAATGCTGGAATTTTGAAAGAGAAAACAGGTTTTTCCAGAAACCGTCTTTTTGTGATGGATGATTATGTGAAATTATTTAGAAAGTAGTTTTGTGATGATATTCGTTTGCGGTTTAAAATTGACCGTGGGAGAACCAAGGTCCTCACAAATACCATTAATAAAAAATATAATATAACTTTTATAAAAAATCAATGAAATTTGCAAATTTTGTTTAAAATAAGATAAAATAAATTAAAAATCTATGAAATTTTATTTATCATCTTATAGGCTTGGTGATAGAATAGGTGAGTTGAAAGATATGGTTTCTGGTTTGAATAAAAAAACGGCCTATATTTCAAATGCTTTAGATTTTTCTTTGGACCAGGAAAGGCGGGAAAAAAGTGAGGCTGTAGATATCGCAGACCTAGAAGCAGTTGGTTTGGAGATTGAAAAAGTTGATTTGCGGGATTATTTTGGCAAACAAGCTGAGCTTGAAACAAAATTAAATAATTATAGTGTCATCTGGGTAAGGGGCGGAAATGTTTTTGTATTGAGGCAAGCAATGAAACTGAGTGGCTTTGATGAAGTAATGAAAAGTTTGCTTCCTAAAAAAGATATTCTTTATGGTGCTTATAGCGCCGGTGTTTGTGTGTTAGCACCAACTCTAAAGGGTTTTGAATTGGTTGATGACCCAAACATCCATCCTTATTCGCAACTAACAGATACTATTTGGGAGGGTCTTGGTATTTTGGATTATTCCGTGGTTCCGCATTACATTTCGGACCATGCTGAGTCTGATGCTGTAAATAATGTTATTAAGTATATGGTTGATAATAAGATATCGCATAAGGCAATTAGTGATGGTGAGGTTATTGTTTTTTAGGTTAATTTTTTGGTTTTAGATAATATGAATAATATACAACCCCGCATCTTTTTGGTGCGGGGTTGTTTGATTTTAATTACATTTTTTAAGCAAACATTAGTAATTTTGATTTGACCTTAAGTGTGGAAAAGTGGTAAATTGTAGGTAGAATAATTAAGTATTTAATCTATATTATAATATAGATTAAACAAATATTATGTCAAAAGATTTAAACAAAAAAGAAGCTATAAATTATCTTGAAATATCAGATAAAGATTTTGAAAACTATTTTAAAAATAGTGAAGAAATAACTGGATACAAGCAAAAGGGTAGGTGGTATTTTAAAAAGGATAAACTTGTTTCTTGGAAAAAATTAAAAAATAATAGAACAGTAAAATTATCAATGACTGAATATGAAAAGTGTTTCGAGTTTGCAATTAAAATGGTATATGGTGGTCTTTCTTTGCATGGAATAAGAGGTAAGAGAACGGAGGTTCAAGCGGCGGATGATGTTATTTTAGGAATTTTAGCAGAGCATGGTATAAAAAAATTTCTTAAAAATAAATTTAATATTTATATAAAATTAGATGAAGATGTTCACCCAGGTATTATTACTCCACAAGATTTTGATCAAATTAAAGACGGGGATGATTATCGTAAGCCAAAGATAGGAGTTGGCGTTAAGGCAAGTAAATTGAAAAATGCATTTTTAGTTTTAGGTGCTAATGAGGTTGAGCTAAAAGACAGGAGAAGTGATGTTTATATTTTTGCAAGGGTTGATTTGCCAAGCGATCATTTATTCAGAATATTAAGAGATCATTCATTTTTTGGAAAGTTAAGAAAATTCTTTGATATAAATAAGAATTTTAGAAAAATTGAAAAATTAGAAAATATACCAATTTGGCTTTGTGGTTTCGTTTATGTTGATGAATTGGAAAAAGTTACAAAGATACCAGGTCAAGACTTTACTAACGGATATAGATATGCAAAAAGTGTTTCAAGAATGCATAATTCAGATAAAGATTGGGAGGAGCTATTAGATAGACTTTAATAAGTGTTAATGGCTAATTTTATTTGTTTAGCAATTTTTTCAATAACAGTAACAGTAACCGAGTTTCCAAATTGTTTGTATAGAGCTGAGTCTGATATTTCTGGTAACTTATAATTACTTGGAAAGCCTTGCAATGTAGCACATTCACGTGGAGTAAGTTTTCTAATTCCTTTCATATCTTTAATGATAGGTACATTGTGTCCGCCCATTCCCATATTAGCAGTTAAAGTAGGGCAGACACCTTTTTTATTTTCACGAACGTATTTTCTACGCCATTGATAAACTTTTCCTAACTTGGTTATGTCGTTTTTAATTTTTTTATATAATGGTTTGCCTTTGTAGTAATATTTTTCATCAACATTTTTCTCTAGAATGTCAGTAATTTTTATTTTAAGTTTTGTTTCTTCGGGAAATTCAAAATTATCAATATATTGCTTATTTTTAAAACCAATAATATATATTCTTTCTCTGTTCTGCGGAACATTTCCATATTCCATACTATTTAAAACTTTCGATTTAAGATGATATCCAAGATCTTTTAAAGTGTTTTTAATAATTTTAAAAGTTTTACCCCCATCATGTCCTTTTAAATTTTTTACATTTTCAAGTAGAAATCCAGTTGGTTTTTTTGCTTCAATAATTCTTGTTACGTCAAAAAATAAATTACCTCTATCTTCATCGTTAAAACCTTTTCTGTGACCTGCTATTGAAAAAGCCTGACACGGGAACCCTCCGAGAAGAAAATCAAATTCAGGTAAGTCATCGATTCCAATTTTTCTTATATCTTCAACTGTTAGTTTCGTTGTTTTAAAATTGAGGTTGTAAGTGTTGCTACATGCTTTCTCAAAATCATTGGCAAAAACAGTTGTGAATCCAGCTTTTTCAAATCCGAGTCTAATTCCACCTATTCCAGCGAAAAGATCTAATGTTCTTAGTTTGGGTTTGTCTGAAAAAATACTTCTAATTACGTTAATTACCACACCTCTTACTTCTACATCTTTTTTATAAAAAGGAAGCATATTTTGATTAGCAGGTTGTAATCTGAACATATTATTTTCTTTATATAATTTTTTTAGTGTTGCCTCATTATCATCGATAATAGCAACAACGGTTTGACCATTCTCCGCAACTGATTGTTTTTTTATAACCACAGTATCTCCATCAAATATACCTTCGTCTATCATACTGTCACCTTTTACTTTTAAAGCAAAAAATTTTCCATTTCGATCAAGTCCTTTTGCTGAAATTGAAATAGTTTCCTCTTTGTTTTCTATAGCTTCAATTGGTTGCCCTGCGGCAATAGTTCCAATAATTTCAATTTCAAGAATTCCTGAATCAGAAAGACTGATGGCTCTCGGATGATTACCCTCTTTTTTTAAATGACCAGATTCTTGTAGTTTTTTTATATAATGATGAGCAGTTGACACAGAGGAGACTTTGAAGTGTTTTCTTATTTCTTCAAGAGCGGGGGAATATTCATGCTTGCTTTGATATAGTTTGATAAAAGACAATACCTCTTTTTGTTTTTTTGTAATCATATTGTATTTTCTAGTTATTTATAGTTTTCCACATATATAATATTATTATATCATAATAGAAAATAAATAGAAAATGTTCAATTTTTGTAAATTAAAGAAAATGTAACTATATTGCTTGTGTTTTTTAATAATGTTATATTTATTATATAAATTGTTAAAAATCTAATAAAATAAAATATTTAATCATGATTATAATATAGATTAAATATTTAAAGTGATTTAAAGAAAGAAAAAATATTAAAAATATTTGATTTTCGTTTTTTGTTCGTGTATAATATAAATATATTACAGAAATATTATAATTATTTTTAAAATTATTAAAAATGAATTTAAAATTAGATATTAAATTAGCAAACGGATATAAGAGTTCATCTCAAATTGCTAGAGTACTTACAGAAAATTGGGCAGAAAGAGAAATATATTGTCCTCAATGCGGAATAAATGTAAATCCTTATGAAAACAATAAACCAGTTGCAGATTTTTTTTGTAGTAAATGCAAAGAGGACTATGAATTGAAGGCTACGAAAGGGAATATAGGAAAAAAAATTAATGATGGAGCCTACAAAACAATGATTGAAAGGTTAGAGAGTTGTAATAACCCAAATTTCTTTTTTATGAGCTATAATCGCAGTAAATTAATGGTTGAAAATTTTATCGTTATTCCTAAACATTTTTTTAGAGTAGCAATAATAGAAGAAAGAAAGCCACTGCCATTAACTGCAAGACGTGCTGGATGGGTAGGATGTAATATCCTTTTAAATAGCGTTCCTCAAAGTGGAAAAATTTATTATGTAAATAATGGCAAAATATTAAATAAAAAAAGCGTTATTAATGATTGGCAGAAAACTTTATTTTTACGTGAATCAAAGTCTAACGAGCTAAAAGGTTGGATTTTGGATATAATGAATTGTATTGATAAGCTTAATAAAAAAGAATTTAAACTTGATGAGATGTATAATTTTGCAAGTGATTTAAGTAAATTACATCCAAAAAATAAACACATTAAAGATAAAATTAGACAACAGCTTCAATTTTTACGTGATAAAAATTATTTGGAATTTAAAAATAGAGGTAGTTATAAATTAATATAAATAATTTATTATATTATGAAAATAAATAGAGATTTAGCTATTAAAATTTTAAAATATTTAGATAAGCATCCTGATTTTTATTTCCCATTTTTAGTTATGAATAAAGAGTATTCGGATATGGATGATGATTTTGTAGAAATTTGTCCAAAAGAGTGGGGTATTATAGATGTTGATGAAAAGTATCAGACATTTGAACTATGGGAAAATTTGCAAAATTTAAAAGAAGATACAATTAAATTAATGACTAGAGGTTTTATTGAAAAAATAACCAGCGATTCATTATTTTTTAATTTAGAGAAAAAAGCGAAAAAATATCGGAAAAAATGGAGAAAGAAATTATGTGATAGTGAAGACATAGAAATATTTGGAGAGAATGAATTTATTGGCGGAAAGGCTGACGCTTTTGAAGAATGTTTAGAATTAATCAAGAATTGAAAATAGAAAATTTATTAAAAAGAATAGTGTTGGCAAGTACAAACATCGGAGATAAAATATTGGACCCATTTGCAGGAAGTTCTACCACCGGTGTTGCTTCTGTAAAAAATGGAAGAAAGTTTGTAGGAATTGATATTGAAAAACAATATTTAGATCTTTCAATCAAGAGACTTGTAAACGTAATATAAAAACACCAATGAACGTTACTTGAACGTTCATTGGGAAAAATATTTTATGATTAAATTTATTAGAAAAATAATAAAAAATGGGCGAGGTAGTTATTATATTAACATGCCCAAGGAATTGGTTGATTCTTTCGGGTTGCGTGAACGACAGAAAATGACAATTCGTTTAAGCGGGAAGAAAATTATTATTGAGGATTGGGTTAAATAAATTAAAAATAAAAATATGGTATTTGAAAAATTTGGTGAGCCTAAAAATAAATATTCAAATCGGGTACAAAAAGAAATTAAAGACGGAATGAATGAATTTGATGAGGATAAACTTGAGGATAAAAAAGCTCAAGAAAAAATTGATTCAATGAAAATGAATTTAGCTTCCACGGAAGATTTTTATGAAAAAAATGGCGAACAAGGAGTTGAATTGATTCATGATTGGTATTCCAAAGCAATTTCAAGGCGCGATAGAGAACCTCTTCCTGGTGAAAATTTTTCTAATCATTTTTTTGAAGGCGGTTCTTCTGACGAAACTTTCATGTATGGAAATATTGATAAAGGTTTCTTGTTGGGCTATCTAAAACATGAAGTTTTTGTTCCAACACATTTTGCTCCTAAAAATATTAGGGGAGGATATGATTTAGTGAAAGAGCTTGGATCTAGCCAAGAGCTTCCTTGTGTGATGTCTATTACGGATGACCTAGTTAAGACAATTACGAAAATGCCAGAATGGAAAAGTTATGATTTAAGCTTTATGTCTGATTTTCGTGGGGATGATCACGAAAAATTTGTTGTTTATAATGAGCATCCTAAGGTTAAACAGTTAATGATGGGATTGCTGGCAGAGTATCTAAATGATTCAGATGATTACGAAGATGATTATGATGAAGATGGGGATCTGGATGATGATAAGGAAACTAATAATTCTGAGGATGATAATGATTCAAATGATCATGTTTATGACAAACCACTCTCAAAGAGGCCTTCCGTTAGTTAAGGAAGTTATTGGAAAAAATAAAATATTTTTATTATTAAAATCAAAATATATGACACAAAAAGAAGCTGTGAAAGGTTTGCGAATTTTATATCCTATATGGATGGTTGTTGGGATGTTTAGCATCATGTATGTCCCATCCAAGCTCATCACTCTAGACGCAGGGCAAACTGCCAAAAAAATATCCTTGAGAATGAATTTCTTTTTAGAATTGGTATAGCAGGTAGTTTACTTACACAACTACTCTTTATTTTCGCAGTCATCATGCTCTATCACTTATTCAAATCAGTTAGCCGAAAATGCACACTAAGCATGCTTATTTTCTCTCTAGTCTCAGTACCGATCGCTATGACTAGCGTCCTTGGTCTTATTGCCGCCCTTGGGCTTGCTTCCAAGGATAATTCACTTATGATGGTTTTTTTAGATCTTTATAATCAAGGAATTATTATTGCTTCAATATTCTGGGGACTTTGGCTTTTGCCACTTGGGAACCTAATAAAACAATCAGGGTATTTTCCAAAAATTATTGGAATAGCTGTAATGATAGGAGGCGCTGGATATTTCTTTGGTTCATTTGCGCAACTACTTTTTGCTAATCCAGACAAAGTAATGCCATTATTTGATCTTTTGACTATAGGAGAAATGATATTTATCTTTTGGATAATCATTAAGGGCGCCAAATTGCCTGTTTCAGAATAGAAATAGTATTAAAAAAAAATTACAAAAAATTTTTCATGAATTTACGTCACCGTAAAAGAAATCGTTTGGATGGTTATAATTATTCCCAACATGGATGGTATTTTGTGACGGTTTGTACGAAAGACAGGGTATGTTTATTTGGAGACATCAAGAATGATGAAATGATTTTAAATGAATGGGGTAATATTGTAAAACAACAATTGTTATGGTTGAAACAGCAATATGATTATGTGCAATTAGATGAATTTATAATTATGCCCAATCATATGCATGGAATTTTGGTTATTAATAATAATGATGATGATAACGCATCGCGTCATCATCGTAGGGACAGGTCGCGACCTGTCCCTACAACGTGCGTGGATGATAAAATGATTGTACAGAAAATAAAATCATTGTCTGAATTAATGGGTGCATTCAAAACAACGTCATCAAAAATAATTCACCAAAATGGTTTGGAAAATTTTGTTTGGCAGCGATCATTTTATGATCATATAATACGAAATGAAATTTCGTTGAATCGCATTCGTAAATATATTAGAAACAATTCTATGAAATGGGGATTGGAAAAAGACAGAAACCATATTAATAATTATTAAAAATATATGAAAATTGAAACAAAAAACAAACGAAAGATTTATATTTTTCTTACAATTATCTTAGGTATTCTTTTGAGCCTTATTGCTTATATGCTTACAGAAAAATATTATATAGACAGCTTGCTAGCGAGCGATATCGTGCCCTATCTTTATTATAAAAGATTTTTCTTGCCGCCTAGTCTGTTTGTGTTGTATATTATAGGTGGATCAATCTTTGGATATGTTCTTGGTGTTCGTTGGTGGCAAGTAGTTTACGTAGAAAGACGTCATTGGAGATTTAAGAAATAAATTTATTGTATGAGAATAATATTAATGCACGGTAAAAATACAAATCCTTCAGAAAAATGGTATCCATGGTTCAAGGAAGAAATGGAGAAAAAGGGGATTCAGGTTCAAGTGCCAATTTTGCCAAAATCAGATGAGCCAGTTTTGGATGAGTGGTTGAACATTTTAGAAGAATTAAAACCAGACGAAGAAACAGTTTTACTTGGTCATTCCCGTGGTGGAGTAGCAGTGCTTCGATTTTTGGAAAGAATGTCTGCAGGAAAGAAAGTGAAAAAGGTTATTTTGTTGGCAGCTAATTCTGGTTCGGCAAAATTCATGGCTATTCCAGGTGAAGATAATCATGGATTCTATACAAAAGAAGGTTATAATTTTGCTAAAATTAAGAGTCATTGTGACGATTTTGTTGCTTTTCATTCTCGTGATGATAAATGGGTTCCTTTTGCTCATGGTGAAGAAAATGCGCATGGACTGAATGCGGAATTTATTACATTTAACAACAAAGGACATTTTGGTAAAAACAATGGTGTAGTACCGGGATTGATTGATGAAGCGATTAATTAAAAATTACAAATTGTAAATTAATAATTAATATGTAAAAAATATGAAAACAACAAAAATTTTTATTATTGCGGTTATTTTAATTATTATTGCGGGTCTTGCTTATTATTTTTTGGACGGTGCTTATTATTTGTTCGCTGACAAAACAGTGGAAAAAGGAGAGCAGGTCAATGAAGAAAAAGAAAATAAAGAGCCTTTGATTGGCGGAGAAAAGGATGAATATGGTTGCTTGGGACCAGCCGGATACACCTGGAGCGAAGAAGCTAGGGCTTGTTTGCGTGAATGGGAAATAAAAAATAATGAATCAAAGCAGGCGATAAAAATAGCGGTCGAACATCTCGGTTGGGAAGAAAATGCTACTGTGATTGAAGTAATACAAATGCGTTGCGTTGGTTGTTTTTCAGTAAAATTGGAAAACAATTCTACACATGACCGCAAGACTGTTAATATTGATAATTGGGAAGTTAAAAAAATATCTTTAACTCCAGATGAATGCAAAGAATTAGGCGGAGAACCGTTGAATATAGTTGGCGGTGCAGATTGTGCTGAAGGAGAAGAGAGTATAGGAGAAGTAACCGGTTTCATTTCACCGAATATTTGTTGTGTTCCGAAGAAAAATAATGGTGTAGTACCGGGATTGATTGAGGAAGTTTTGGAATAAATATAAGATTTACATTAATTTTTTTATATGACTTATATTATAAAATTCATGGACGCTGATCATGGTTATCTTGATAATTTGTTGAAAGATTTTATGAATGAAAAAGAAGATTTTGTTCGAGCAATGGAATGTTTAAAAAAGTTTGAAAAACATCTTTTATTACATATGGGGTTGGAAGAAGATTATTTATTCAAACATTTAGATGATTATCTTGGTAAAATTGAGAATTCTGGCTTAACAAGTTCTGCCATAAAAGATCATAGAGTTATTATAAAATTACTAGAATTTACTAAAAAAGCTTTGAAGGCTGGAGTGAAGGAAAATATTATTATAACCGTAAATAATCTTAATCGTATTTTGGCTAAACATCGAGATAGAGAGTTAAAACTGCAATATCCGGTTTCTGAGGTTTTTATCAAACCTAACGAATGGAATAAGTTGTTATTAGATATTTATGACCAGGACATATTGGACAAAATAAAAAAGCGACTTGAATAAACATATGATATATACTGCCAAAATTCGACAAGCGATTAGGTTTGCGATCAAGACTCATGAGGTCTATCAAAAACAAAAACGCAAAGGTAAGGACGTTGGTTATATTTCTCATCCGCTTACAGTGGGGGTGGTTTTAGCCAAGGCTGGAGCTTCAGAAAATGTTATAGTGGCCGGAGTTTTACATGACACAATTGAAGATAGTGTAGAAGAAAAAAAAGTGACAGAAGAAATGATAATCGAGAGATTTGGAAAAAAAGTAACCGAATTAGTTATGAGTGTAACCGAGCAAGACAAAACTCTTCTCTGGGAGGAACGAAAGAAAATAGCTCTTGATCACATCAAATATTTTTCACATGAATCACTTATGCTTAAATCAGCTGATTTGATTAGTAATATTTCAGAGTTGGTAGATGATTATGTCAGAGGCGGGGATTATGTTTTTTCTCTTTTTAACGCACCAAAAGATAGAATTATTGATAATCAATTAAATGTAATTGACGCTATCCTAGATCGTTGGCCAGAAAATCTATTAGCAGAAGACTTGTTAGAGTTGAAAAAGCATTTGAAACAAATAGATAATAAATAATTTTTAAATAAAAAATATGAAAAAAATAATTATTGGAATTATTATTGTGGTGGTGAGTGTTATTGCTCTTGTTTTAGCAACGGGGATTTATAAATTTAATTTCACTAATGATGATATTTACTTTGCTTGTCCAGAGGATGCAAGAATTTGTTCAGATGGATCTGCTGTTGTTCGTGTTGGTCCTGATTGTGAATTTGCAGTTTGTCCAGTTTTACGAGATATGTCTGATGATAATCAAATTACTTGCACCGCAGAGGCTAAAATCTGCCCAGATGGATCTGCTGTAGGTCGTATTGGACCTGATTATGAATTTGCATCTTGTCCAGTGTCGCAAAGTGCGTTAACCGAAGCCGAAGCCCGGTTGATTGCTGAGAAGATTTGTGTGAAAAGTGGTGAAGCGTTGGGTGAAGGAATGTATAATCCAAATTCAAAAACTTGGTGGTTTGATGCTAATTTGAATTCTACACCAGAGGGTTGTAATCCGGCCTGTGTGGTGAGTGAAGAAACAAGAGATGCTGAAATTAATTGGCGTTGTACGGGATTGATAAGATAAATATGAACATAACTATAGACAATCAATTCATGGCGATAATAATATTCTTTTTGGCGATGAATATGTTGGCTTTTGTTATAATGCTAGTTGACAAGATAAAGTCTTGGTATAGAGGCTCGCGTAGAATATCCGAGGGGATGTTGTTTTTCATGGCTACTGCCTTCGGTAGTCTCGGGGTTTATGCTGGGATGTTTGCTTTTCGGCACAAAACCCGAAAATGGTATTTTATCCTTGGTATTCCGATGGTTATTATCCAAAACTGCGCTTTCTTGTATTTGGTTTATATGTTTTGGATTGGAAAATTTTAAAGACACTTCACTTTTCTTGACTTTTTTTAATAGAATTCATATAATATTAGTACAATTAAATATTAAAACCGTTAAATCTTAGCAAACACTAAGAAAGGTGCAGGAAGAAAGTTATTCCGCCGTTGTTAAAGCTATGGCGAGACAAGTAGAATCTGCCGGGAAAGCCCGTTATAGCTTTTATAAAGATGTCTCGGAGATTCCGGGAAACAAGGGTGGTACCGCGGACCAAATTGGCTCGTCCCTAAATATCAGATATTGTTTTTGATGTTTAGAGACGAGCTTTTTTAATAATAAAATTAATTAAATATAAAAATATGTTAAGAACTAATACTTGTGGAGAATTAACGAAAAAAAATGTTGGTGAAGAAGTCACTCTTTGTGGTTGGGTGCATAGACGCCGTGATCATGGTGGGCTTATTTTTATTGATCTTCGTGATCGATATGGTCTTACTCAGATCAAATTTGATCCAGAGATAAATAAAGAGTCTCATGCCGAAGCTGATAAACTTCGAAGTGAATGGGTGGTGCGCACGACTGGTAAAGTTATAGCTCGACCTGATGATATGGTTAACAAAAAAATGGATACCGGTGAAGTTGAATTAGAAGTTTCAGTTTTGGAAATACTAAATCAATCAAAAACCCCTCCGTTTGAATTGGATGAGGAAAAGGCTGGTGAAGCTAATGAGAATATTAGACTCAAATATCGCTTTATTGATTTACGTAGGGCTAAGTTACAAGAAATGTTAAAGAAGCGTGATGAAATGATTCGATATATTAGAGATTATTTTCATAAAAAGGATTTTATAGAAGTGCAAACACCTATTCTTGCAGGATCTTCACCTGAAGGAGCAAGAGATTTTCTTGTACCTTCTAGGTTATATCCAGGAAAATTTTACGCACTTCCACAAGCACCGCAACAATTTAAACAGTTATTAATGGTTGGTGGTTTAGATAGATATTTTCAGATTGCACCTTGTTTTCGAGATGAAGATACTAGAATGGATAGACATTATGGAGAATTTTATCAATTGGATATGGAAATGAGTTTTGTTACGCAAGAAGATATCTTTGCTGTTCAAGAACCCCTAATGATTGAGCTTACAGAAAAATTTAGTAACAAAAAAGTAATGAAGAAGCCGTTTCCTAGAATTCTTTGGAAAGATGCAATGACAAAGTATGGATCAGATAAACCTGATTTACGGTTTGATTTTGAAATTTTACCAATTACAGATATGGTGAAAGATTGTGGTTTTGGAGTGTTCTCTGGTGCGGTAAAGGATGGTGGAGTTGTACATGCTTTAAAGATAGATGGTGGAGCAAAATTTTCTAGAAAAGAGATTGATGAGTTTACAGAATTGGCCAAAGGAAGAAATGCAAAAGGGCTAGCTTATATTATAGTAAAGGAAAATGAATTACAATCTCCTATTGTTAAATTTCTTGGTGATGATTTAGCTAAAAAAATTGTCGAAAAAGTTAAAGCTAAGGCAGGTGATATTATATTTTTTGGAGCTGATAAATGGAGAATAGTCTGCGAGGCTTTGGGTTCAGTAAGAGATGAATGCGGAAAGAAGTTAAATTTGAAAGATCCAAAAAAAGCAGCTTGGCTTTGGGTGACTGATTTTCCAATGTATGATTATTCAGAGATAGAGGATGGTAGAATTGATTTTGGTCACAATCCTTTTTCAATGCCACAAGGCGGTATGGAAGCTCTTGAAAATCAAGATCCACTTGATATAGTAGCCTATCAATTTGATTTTGTAGTAAATGGTTTTGAAATAACAAGTGGCGCTATCAGAAATCATGATCCAAAAATTATGTATAAGGTTTTTGAAATAGCTGGGTACTCTAAGAAAGATGTAGATAAAAAATTTGGTCATATGATTCGTGCCTTTGAATACGGCGCTCCTCCTCATGGTGGAAATGCACCAGGTATTGATAGATTATTTATGGCTATAAATGATTGGAATTCTATAAGAGACATATACGCTTTCCCAAAAGATGGTAATGGAAAAGATGTTATGATGGATGCACCAAGTGAGGTTGATGAAAAGCAGTTGAAAGATTTGGGAATTAAATTGATTGAAGAGGATTAATACCTCACTCTAGCCCTCTCCTGTTTAGGAGAGGGGGTAGAATGTGTTAATTATTACACGAGTTATGTTAGAATCAATAATTCTTGGAACAATTCAAGGGATAGCAGAATGGCTTCCAGTTAGTTCGGAAGGGATGATATTTTTGGTGAAATCGAATTTTTTTTATAATGGCGAAAGCATAAAAGAAATCGCAGGACTAGCTTTATTTTTGCATTTCGGCACCTTTTTAGCAGCTTTGGTGTATTTTCGAAAAGATGTTTGGTTACTTATCAAGGAATTGTTTAATTACAAGAAAGCCAAGGAGAAAAACAAAAAAGTAATTAATTTTTTAATCATCTCAACCTTGATTAGTGGCATTCTTGGATACGGTCTTTTGACCTGGGTGGATAGTCTTGGAGTAGAGGAAAACATAGAAGTCTTTACGAAGTATATAAACTTAATTATAGGCTTATTTTTACTAGTTACTGCATATCTATTAATCAAAGCAAAACGAGAAGGAGAAAGAACTGAGGGTAGTCTAAATAAATCTGATAATATAATATTAGGATTAACTCAAACTTTTGCTAGTCTACCTGGTCTATCTAGGTCAGGTCTTACAGTTTCGGCTTTACTAATAAGAAAATTCAATTCTGAGACGGCTATCAAACTAAGTTTTTTGATGAGTTTACCTATAGTGTTAGCTGGAAATATTATTTTGAATTTCAAAGAGTTTAGTTTAAATATAAATTCTTTTTTTGGATTATTATTTTCATTCGCATTCGGTCTTTTGACTATTAATATATTATTAAAATTGGCAAAAAAAATTAATTTTGGATATTTTGTTTTGATCTTTGGTGTACTAATGATTATTGCAAGTTTGTTGTAGTCCAGTTCTACTTACTATTACGTACCTCTCCCAACCTCTCCTTAATCCGCCAGCTGGCGGAAGGGGAGGAGTTTTTTTATCCCCCTCCTTGATAAGGAGGGGCTAGCCTGCCTGCCGGTAGGCAGGGGGAGGTAGGTGATAATTTAGATAAATAATTATGATTATTTGCTATTTGCAATAGACTCGTAGTTGTTATAATATAGTATAAGCAGAAACAATCTTAAATCTAAATTATTAAATCTTAATTTTATTTAAAAATGTCTTTTGTCCATCTCCATAATCATACTCATTATTCCTTGCTCGACGGTCTTACCAAGATCGACGAGCTTGTTGATTTTGTCAAAGCAGAAGGTTCTTCGGCGGTAGCTATTACTGATCATGGTGTAATGTATGGAGTAATAGAGTTTTATCAAAAATGTAAAAAAGCTGATATAAAACCGATTATAGGAGTAGAGATATATCTTGCTCCAAAATCAATGTATGATAAAAACACCAGAGAAGATGCTAGAAGTTATCATTTGGTTTTACTTGCCAAGAATAATAAAGGCTATAAAAACTTAATTAAAATAACTTCTATCGCACATTTGGAAGGTTTTTATTATAAACCAAGAATTGATTGGAAGATACTCAAGAAATATAGTGAAGGCTTGATTGCTTCTACGGCTTGTTTGGGTGGCGAGATACCGAAATTAATTTTGGCAGAGAAATTTGAAAAAGCCAAAAAAAGAATATTGGAATATAATGAGCTTTTTGGGCAAGATCATTTTTATTTGGAAATGCAAGATAATCCTGGAATTCCAGAGCAAAAAATAGTAAATAAAAAGTTGGTTGAATTTTCTCGTGAGTTAAATATTCCCTTGATAGCAACAAATGATGTTCATTATCTAAAAAAAGAAGACGATGAAGCTCAGGATATTTTATTATGCATGCAGAATAAAAAGAAAAAAGACGATACTGATAGAATGAATATGCTTGGAGAAGATTACTCGATGAAAAGCGCAAGAGAAATGAAAGAAATATTTGCAGACACTCCTGATGCTATTGAGAATACAGTGAAGATTGCTGAAATGTGCAATGTAGATATTGAGCTAGGGAAGGTTCAATTGCCTCATTTTGAAGTGCCCGAAGGATATGATATGCAAAGTTATTTTCGAAAATTGTGTGAAGATGGTCTCGAATATAGATATGGTAAAAAATATAAAGAAGTAGACAAAGAAGTACAGGAGAGAATGGATTATGAATTGTCAGTGATTAACAATATGGGGTGGCCGGCTTATTTTTTGATTGTGGCAGATTTTGTCACTTGGGCAAGAGAGCAAAATATTGTTGTTGGACCTGGTAGGGGATCAGCCGCTGGTTCTCTCGTTTCTTATCTTACTGGAATAACCAATATAGACCCTTTGAAATATAATTTACTTTTTGAAAGATTTTTAAATCCTGATCGTGTGTCCATGCCTGATATTGATCTTGATTTTGCTGATATACGTCGTGAAGAAGTTATTAAATTTGTAGAAGAAAAATATGGTAAAGATCACGTAGCTCAGATTATTACTTTTGGTACTATGGCCGCTAGAGCGGCCGTAAGAGATGTGGGTAGAGTATTGGACTATCCATATGAGTACTGTGATAAGCTTGCAAAGATGATTCCAATGTTTACTAATCTGACAGATGCATTGAAAGGAGTGGGAGAGCTTAGCGAAATTTATCGGACAGAGGACGCAGCTAAGAAGATATTAGACTTTGCTCAACGTCTCGAGGGAGTGGCTAGGCACGTCTCGACTCATGCTTGTGGAGTTTTGATTACCAAGGATCCTTTGAATGAGAACGTACCAGTCCAATATGCTTCTTCATCTGATCGAAGTATTGTATCTCAATATTCTTTGCATCCCGTAGAAGATCTGGGTCTTTTAAAGATGGATTTTTTAGGTTTGAAAAACTTAACAATTATAGAATCGGCTTTAAAGATTATAAAAAATACCAGAGGAATAGATATTGATATTGATAAAATTCCTTTAGACGATAAAAAGGCGTATAAGCTTTTTCAAAAAGGAGAAACAACTGGAGTGTTTCAATTTGAATCATCTGGTATGAAAAGATATTTGCGAGAGCTTAAACCAACTGAATTTGAGGATATTATCGCTATGGTGGCTCTGTATAGACCTGGCCCGATGGAGTGGATACCGGATTTTGTGGCTAGAAAACACGGAAAGAAAAAGGTTGAATATTTACATCCAAAACTTAAGCCAATTTTAGAAAATACATATGGAGTTGCTATTTACCAGGAGCAAGTTATGCAAATAGCTAGAGATTTAGCCGGGTTTACCATGGGCGAAGCGGATGTGCTTCGAAAAGCCATGGGTAAAAAGATTGTAGAACTACTTGCCAAGCAAAAAGAAAAGTTTTTTGATGGATGTGTAAAGAATTCTATACCTAAGGAATTAGCAGAAAAAGTATTTGCATTTATCGAGCCATTTGCTGGATATGGCTTTAATAGAAGTCACGCTGCTTGTTATGCCTTGATTGGTTATCAAACTGCTTATCTAAAAGCTCACTATCCAACCGAGTTTATGGCTGCCTTACTGACGGCTGATCAACAAAATACAGAAAGAGTAGCCATTGAGATAGATGAATGTAGAAAAATGGGTATAGAGGTTCTGCCTCCAGATGTAAATGAATCTTTTGGTTCTTTTACTGTAGTGACATCTGGTACTAGCGACAATAAGGTTATAGACGAAACTGAAGAATCAAAAACTATAAGGTTTGGTCTAAAGGCTATCAAGAATGTAGGAGAAAATATTGCTGATGTTATTATCCAAGAGAGAAAAAATAACGGACCATACAAGGATATATTTGATTTACTTGAACGAGTGACTGACAAAGATCTTAATAAAAAATCTTTAGAAAGTATCATTAAAACCGGAGGTCTTGACAAACATGGAGAAAGAGGTCAGTTTCTGGCTCACATTGAGTCTTTACTTAGTTTTAATAAAGAAATAAGTAAAAATAAAAATAATGGTCAAAATAGTTTATTCCAAGATACACCCGACATTATCATGCCCAATAAGGTGAAGCTGGAGCCTACTCCTCCGGTAGAAAGTAGCGTGAAGCTAATTTGGGAAAAAGAATTACTTGGCTTGTATATTAGCGAGCACCCTTTTAATAATTTTAAAATGTTTTTACAAGACACCGTGACACCATTTAATGAATTGAATAATTATATAAATAATGACAACATAACTGTAGCTGGAGTGGTGTCTTCTATAAAAAAAATAATGACCAGAAAAAATGATCCCATGCTTTTTGTTAAAATTGAAGATGGAATTAGTAGTATAGAGATTTTGGTATTTCCCAATCTGCTAAAAGAGACACCTGAAATATGGCAGGATGGGAAGGTGGTTATAATAAGAGGTAAAGTATCTGACAAGGATCAGGATATTAAATTACTTGGAAATAGTGCGAAAGAAATAACACAAGAAAATAAAGCTGCTGTTATTAAAGAATTTAAAAGTAATGGTATAAATAGAAGTTATGTTAGTAGCAAAAATGGCGGTCAGGCAATTTCTGCACCATTGAAATTAGTTTTTAAAAAAGAATTACCACCAAAAAAGCTGAATGATCTAAAGAAATTATTTGGTAGCAGTTCTGGTTATAGTAAAGTTTATTTTAAAATAACTAGCAATGGAAAGGTTAATATTATAGAAACAGGCTTTAGAGTAAAAAATGACAATACATTAATATCTGAAATAAAAAATCATTTTAGTGACTATGTTCAAGTCGTATAGACAAAATGCTTTAATTTTGGTATATTAAATTTAAATATATAAATAATTTAATATTTTTAAAATATGGCTACTTCAAAAAAAACAAAGAAAAAAAGTGCTACTTCAAAAAAAGCGTCAAGTAAAAACATTGTAGAAAATACAGCCCCACAAAAAGTTAATGAAGTTGCTGTGGGTATAAAGTCTATCAATATTTATAGAAAAATAGCTGTTAGTTTTATTGTGTTAACTGTAATTTTATTATTGATAGTGTTTTATTTTTCCTTTGTTAAATTAACAATTATCATTGTGCCAAGTAAAGAAAGACTTAGTGATAAAATCATGTTAAATATTAATGATAAGGATAATAAATTAAGTGAAACCAGTAAAAGTATCAATGGCATTGTGGAGCAAGTAGAGTTTGAAGAGTCTAATCAATATAAATCAACTGGTCAAGAAATAATTGGAGAAGAGGTTGTGGGTACAGTGACAATAATAAATAATTATACAAAAAATCAGCCCTTAGTAGCTAGTACTAGATTGATCAGTCCTGATAATAAATTATTCAGAATAAAAAATACTATTAATGTGCCAGCTGGTGGAAGTGTGGACGTTCCGGTGTACGCGGATAAACCAAGCGAGAGTATGGCGATAGCTCCAGGCACTTTTACGATTCCAGGTCTTTGGGCGGGTTTACAGGACAAGATCTATGCTAAAAGTCAAGAGGGATTTGTTTATCAAAAACAAGTTAAACGCACGATACTTGAAAAAGATATTGAGCAGGCGATTATTGATCTGAAAAAGATATTAATTGAGAAAGCTGAAAAAGAATTCGGACAAGAATATAAAGGCTATAATCAAGTTATTTATAGCTTGGATGAAAATTCTATAAGTACAGAGATTGGCTCCAAAGCCGGTGAGGAGAAGGAAGGTTTTATAGCCAAGGCGAAAGCAAATGTTAATATCGTCGCATTTGCATCGGAAAAAGTTGGTAATTTAGCTGAGGAAAAATTATTAGCTGTAATTCCAGATAATAAAAAATTAGTTGATTTTAATAAAAGCGAAATAGTATATATATTAAATGATTCAAGTATTGATCAGGGCCAAGCTTCTATAATCGCAAATTTTGATGGCTATATGATATTGAACAAAGATGCTGAAATAGTGGACAGAACAAAGATACTTGGCCTTACCAAGGGTCAGCTCAAGGGACATTTGGAAAGCATTAAGGATATCAATAGTTTTGAAATTAAGTTTAGTCCAGCTTTTATCGATAAAGTGCCTAATTTGGTGGATAGGATCAAGGTTGAGGTTGTTAATTAATTTAGCAAGTAGTTTATAGTTATAATATTATGATTGACATTAGATTTTAAATATTATATATTTATACAATAAAAGGTAATTGTTGTGGCTACCAACCACAGAGCAAATTTGCTTCCATACTGGACTAAGCCTTATAAAAAGAGTTGCTCTAGTAAACTAGGGAAACTGGGTGGAATCCCGAGTAATCGGGACTTCGGTATAACCGGAGCCGCGGATTGAAATTCGTCCCAGTGTATTAATTTTTTTATTAATGCATTAGGACGAATTTTTTTTATGAATTTATTAGTTGCTACACATAATTCAGCAAAGTTTGATTATTTTAAGAGAATTTTATTAGATTGTTTTGATTTTGATTTGGAATTATTGTCATTAGATGATTTAAAAATATTTGATAATGTAGAAGAAGATGGCGTGGACGAAGCTGAAAATGCAATTAAAAAAGCTAAATTTTATACAAAATTATCAAATAAAATTGCACTATCAGATGACGCTGGATTATATATTGATGAGCTTGATAATGAACCAGGTGTGCAAGCTAGACGATGGGGAGGATTGCTTCCAGATGATATTAGTGACAAAGAATGGCTTGAGTTTTTTTTAAATAAAACAAAACACATTCCTTTTGAAAAAAGAACAGGTGAATTTAGAATTGTACGCGCAATTTACACTCCTGAAGGTAAAAATGTTATTAGTGTATTAAAAAGAAAGTTTGTATTTATGGATAAACCGGATTGGACGAGTTATAAAAAAGGCTGGCCGATGAGCACTTTGTATTTGGATACTGAATTTCAGAAACCATGGATAGAGATGAGTAATCAAGATTTAGCTATGCGTGAGAAAATTTTTCTTAAAGATTTGAAAAAATTTATTAATAAAATTAAATAATTAATTATTAAATAAAATATATGGAAAACAAAAATGAAAAATTAGAAATTTTAAGGCATTCATTATCTCATGTGATGGCATTAGCAGTAAGTGAGCTTTGGCCAAATGTTAAGTTTGCGATTGGCCCAGCTATTGATAATGGATTTTATTATGACTTTGATTTTGGTGAGGATAAAGTATGTGAAGAGGATTTGAAAAAGATAGAAAAGAAAATGAAGCATATTATTAAGCAAAATATAAAGTTTGAAAAAAGTGAAATAGGTATTAATGAGGCAATAAAACGAAAAAAAGCAGCTGGGCAAGATTATAAAGTAGAATTAATTGAAGACTTGAAGAAAGAAGGAGAGAAAAAAGTAAGTTTTTATAAGCTTGGTAGTTTTGAAGATCTTTGTAGAGGTTTACATGTAGAGTCAACTAATAAATTAAGGAAAGATAGTTTTAAGTTGACAAGCGTTGCTGGAGCATATTGGAAAGGAAGCGAAAAGAATCAGATGTTAACAAGAATATATGCAGCTGCATTTGAAACAAAAAAAAAGTTGGATGAGTATTTAAAAATGACTGAAGAAGCTCTTAAAAGAGACCATAGAAAGCTGGGTAAAGAGTTAGATTTATTTTATTTTTCTGAGTTAGTTGGTCCTGGCCTTCCATTATTTACACCGAAAGGTACTGCAATCAAGAGAACATTGGAGCGCTGGATTGAAGATGAAGAAAGAAGAAGGGGTTATGTACAAACTTGCACTCCTGATATCGCTCGTGTTGCATTATATGAAAAATCAGGACATTGGGATCATTATAAAGATGATATGTATCCTGAAATGAAAATATATGACGACGAATATGTTTTGAGGCCAATGACCTGCCCGCATCAGTTTATGATTTATAATTCTCGTCCGCGATCATATAGGGAGTTGCCAATCAGATATTCTGAAATTTCACGATTGTATAGACGTGAAAAGTCAGGTGAACTTTTTGGTTTGATCCGTCATCCGGGAGGCTGGAGCTTTGCAGATGCGCATATTATTTGTTTGCCCGAACAGACAGAAAATGAATTTGAGAAAGTAGTTGATTTAATACAATATGTTATGAAAACTTTGGGAATAACTGAGTATTGGTATCGATTTTCAAAGTGGGATCCAGAAAATAAAAAAGGAAAATATATTGATGACCCTAAATCATGGGAAGGCTCTCAAGAATCAATGAAAAAAATTCTTGATAAGTTAAAACTTGAGTATATTGAGGCTGAAGACGAAGCTGCTTTTTATGGACCAAAATTAGACGTGCAATTGCAAAATATAAATGGAAAAGACGAAACAGCTTTCACTGTTCAAATTGACTTTGCTTTACCAGAAAAATTTGATATGACATATATCGATAAAGATGGTAAAGAAAAAAGACCGGTTGTAATTCACAGAGGATCGATTGGGTGCCTTGAAAGAACCATGGCATTTTTAATAGAAAAACACGCAGGAGCATTTCCTGTTTGGCTTTCTCCTGTACAAGTAAAGTTGATATCAGTTGGAGAAGGACACGTCGAGTATTGCAAAAAATTTGCTGAAGAATTGTTGATGAAACATGATATGAGAGTTGAAGTGGATGATAGTGATGAAACGGTATCAAATAAAACTAGAAAAGCAGTAAATGAAAAGATTCCATATATTCTCGTGATTGGTGACAAGGAAATGGAGTCAGATAAATTGTCGATACGTGATAGAGGCAGTAGAGAGACTAGAGATCTGGATAAAAAGAAATTTATTCAAGAAGTTTTGGATAAGATAAAAAATAAAGAATAGTAACTCACTCTAAATCAATTTTTTATTTGCAGTTTTTGGTAATATAAGCTATAATAATAACCAATATTAAATAAAAAACTATGAATCTTTATTTAAGTTTCAAAGAGTCAGCCTTGAAGCATAACAAAAGAACCGCTCTTCTTTGGAAAGATAAAAACAAATGGAGGAAAATATCTTTCGAAGAAACACTTAATAAAATAAATAAACTAGCAGAGGGTCTACTTAGTGTAGGGGTCAGTCCGGGGGATAATGTAGCAATATTTTCAGAAAACAAACCAGAATGGCTAATTAGTGATTTGGCTTTAAATAAAGTGAAGGCTATTAGTGTGCCTATTCATTATACAAATAAGAAACCGCTTGTCGAGTATATCTTAGAAGATTCTCAGAGCGGTTTTTTAATTATCAGCACCAAGATTTTTAAAGACCATGCCGAATATTTACTCAAGTCAGATTTGAAGAAGATAATAGTGATAGGTGGTTCTGAGATAAAAAATAATAAAATAATTGATTTTGATGATTTGTTATTAGAGCTCACAGACGAGGTTGAGGCTATGAGCGGTGGCGATGTTGATGATATTGCTAGTATTATTTATACATCAGGTACAACCGGCAAAATGAAGGGAGTGGTGCTTACAAATAGAAATTTTCTTTCAAATATTGATTCAGCCAAAGATGTGGTTGATGTTAAACCCACTGACACTATGCTTTCGTTTTTGCCTTTGTCTCATATACTAGAAAGAACTGATGGATCTTTTACGCCCTTATTTCAAGGAGCGAGGGTAGCTTATGCTGAGAGCATCCAAGATCTTGCGAAGAATCTAAAAGAAGTTAGACCGACTATTTTTATAAGCGTTCCTAAAATATTTCAAAGGATTCATGAGAAGGTTTTTATAGAAATAAAAGACAAAAATACAATAATTAAAAATTTTTTTTATTGGTCTTTGAAACAAAAAAAAGGTTCGTTTGGTCATTTTTTGGCAGATAAGATAATATACAAAAAAATAAGAAATTCATTTGGAGGTAAGTTACTTTGTGCCGTTTCTGGTGGAGCTAGTATTCATAAAAGGATTTTAAAATTTTTTCAAAAAATCGGAATAAATATAATAGAAGGCTATGGACTAACTGAGACTTCTCCTATTATTGCAGCTAATTCTATGAAAAATAACAAGATTGGCACAGTTGGCCAAATTGTACGAGGAGTAGAGGTGAAAATAGCTCCTGATAAGGAGATTCTTGTGAAAGGAGATAGTGTGTTTTCTGGATATTGGAAAAAAGACGATGTGACAAAAGAATCATTTACTGAAGATGGTTGGTTTAAATCAGGAGATCTTGGTTACTTGGATAATGATAATTATCTTACAATTATTGGTAGAAAAAAAGAGATTATTATTCTTAGTAATGGAAAAAATGTGTCACCAGAAAGAATAGAGTGTGTCATCAATTTGAGTACTAGTATTGAGCAGTCTTTGGTTGTTGGACACAAGAGACCTTATTTAGTGGCCTTTATTTTCCCAAATCAAGATGTAATAAAAGAAAAGTATAGCAATTCAAGCAAGGAAAAAATAGAAAAAATAATCCAAAAGAAAATTGATAAAGCAAATATTGATCTAGAGCCTCATGCCCAAATCAGGAAATTTAAAATTTTAAGTAAACCATTGTCAGTTGAAGAGGGTGAGCTAACCCCAACTTTAAAGATTAAACGTAAAGTAGTGGAGAGTAAATATTATAAAGTTATAGAAGAATTGTATAGATAATAAAAATAATTTTACAATATAAATAAACTACGTAGATGTCTACGTAGTTTATTTTTTTGGCTTTTTCATTAAAAATTGGTATAATAGCATTAAGGATTAGATAATTATTTGTTTATTTTTATGGATTTTATTTTATTAAATAATATGATTACTTTATTAATTTTTTTAGTTAATTTAGCTTTAGGAATTTTTATTTTAATAAAAGGATATAAAAAAAAACTTAATATTTCTTTTGCTATATTTTTGTTTATAACAGCATTTTGGATATTGACTAATTTTCTTTTTGTAATAATTCCTTCTTTGTTTTTAATGAAAGCACAGTATGCCTTCGGAACATTAGTTTTATTTTCTTCGTTAACTTGGATCTACCTAATTACAGATAAGATGATAAGTTTTAAAATTTTTCTTAGAATTATTTTATCTTCGTTTTTTGTATTTTCATTAGCTTTTATAGACGGTTTAGTTATAAAAGAAGTTATAATAAATCAAGATAGCTATAATCTAATAGTCGGGCCGTTATTTAATTTTTATAGTATAGCTTTAATTTTAGTTTATTCTTTTATAATTTATAAATTAATTAAAGGATTATTATATTCTAAGGGTCTACAAAAAAGTCAAATAAAATATATATTAATAGGTGGTATTTTATTTGGTGGTAGTGCGATGATGTTTGATTTTATTTTACCTTTTTTTAATATTATTCCAGTAGCTTCTTATGATGCACAGAGCTCGTTATTTTTTATAGGTTTTTCCGCTTATGCTATTACTCGTTATCGTTTTATGGAT
>Ga0307992_1000202_pt1 | contig 38876 bp, 33 predicted proteins | sample EllFjometagen133_FD_203162 | JGI IMG/M metagenome (GOLD analysis project Ga0307992, IMG submission 203162) | Marine microbial communities from Ellis Fjord, Antarctic Ocean - #133 | ecosystem: Environmental > Aquatic > Marine > Unclassified | place: Southern Ocean | collected 2014-10-08
AATTTTTATCCAATTCTTTGCTTTCAAAAATATTTGTTAAATGTTCGCTAATAGTTGATTTAACTACTCCAAAAAGTTCTCCTATTCGTTTTTGAGTTAACCAAATATTTTCATTATGCAAGAAAGCTTCCACTTTTACATCACCATCTGGAGAAGTGTAAAGCAAAAATTCGGTCAATTCATTTTTTGTTGTATTTTTTTTAGTCATAATTATTTAGTTAATTCCATAGGACGAATCATCGATTCAATAAAATCAATTTCTTTTTTGGTTAACTTGTATTTTTTATATAATTTTTTATCTGTCCAACTTTTAGAAAAATCTTGCATTGGTATAAAAGAGTAAATATTTTGAGTTGTGTGTTGGGTATTCTTTCGCACACCTAAAAGAAAATGGAAAAATTTAGTTTTTATATAAGAAATTGCATTCTCTGCCTCCTTCTTGTTTTTATAGGGCCCATTCATTATGTATGTTTCAGTACAGACTGAATCTTTTTCTCCTAATATAGGATTTAGTAAATCTGATTTTATATTCCCGGTTCCTACTGCCTCTGGTACATATACTTTCCATTTACCTATAAATTCTTTACCGCGATTAATTCTATTAGTCTTAATAAAACCGACTGATCTGTTTGCATATAATTTTATATGATCTTTTTTAAAAATATTGGAATCAAATGTTTTAAAGAATGTTCTTAATCCGAAAGTCATTGCGGGATGTACGATATTACTAAAAGATTGTTCCTTTCTACTCGAAACTTTTTTCAAAATGGAAACTGCTTCATTATATCTTACAAAAACATTTTGTCCTGCTTCAATCAATGATCTTTTTATTTCTGAAATGATCTCACCGTTTTCATGAGAAACTACACTACACAAACCCTTATTATCCCTATTCCAGAGAAAATAACAAACTCCACCCTTTATTTCGACTCCTGGGAAAATATCGCCAGCATTAAAATAATCATGCAAAATTCTCAACCTATCATCATTCAACATTTCTTTTCTAAAAGAATCCAAGCCCTTTCCTCCAGTAAACCACCTTGATGGAATAATCATTGTCAAAAATTTTGGATTAAGTTTTTTTGCTTGCTCAACAAATTTTTGATAGATAGGTATTGCGCTTGCTTGAGCACCACCATCACTTAATTGATATGGTGGATTTCCAATTATTACATCAAATTTCATATTTTTTTTATTAAATAAATTAATAATTTCTTCTGGTGCTTTGTGTATAAATTCATAAGCGTGAGTTTCTAATTCTTTATCTCTATCGTATTCACTTTTACTCGCCCCACAAAATTTACATCTTTTATTTTTCCAAACATGCTCAATTCTTTCAAATCTTATATTTCCTTTTTCGTCATTAAAATCTGTACAAATTGAATATTTTCCGTTAGCCAACCTTGAACAATATAAGCTTCTACGAGACGATAGTGATGTTAACTCTGTAATACCAATCCCAAAAAGCTGTTTTGTATAAATATGATTAAGCCTTTTCTTCAAGTCAGGAATTTCTTGTTCAAGACCATCTATGAGTCTTTTTGCAATTTCTCTTAAAAACACTCCAGACTTTGTGGCTGGATCAAGAAATGTTACATTTTTGTCACTCCATATTTTCTTTGGCAATATGTCTAAAATATTATTGACAATTTTGGGCGGTGTAAACACCTCGTCATTGCTAAGGTTTGCAAGTGCGTCTAACACATCAGGATTATAATTTTTTTTTATTTCATTCATAGGCTCTATATATATTCATAAAATTTACTATTGGAAAATCTTTAATTGGCTTAGGTGTAAAAACTTTTTCTCCTGTATCTGAAATTTCGCGGACAGAATACATTGGTAAGGGTGGAGTTTTAGGGTTGAACTCTGCAAGATCAATAAATTGAAAATCTTTTCTTTTTATTTTTATTCCATTTATGAGCGACCATTCTGAAAAAACAACTGGCTTGCCCTCATGGTTTCTTAAAGTAAGCGCATCTCCTTGTAGTGTATTTCTTTCTAAAATATATATAATACTTTTCAAAAATTCACTATTTATTTTTTCCTTATAAAGTTTTTCGTACTCATTTAGAAAAAAACTGTAAAGCCTCTTTCGTGCAAGTTGCACATTATCGTCAAGCAACTCCACTCCATAAATATTACTAACAGCCACTAAGGAATTTATCTCATAATCAAATTGGCTCTTTTTATAAACTCTTTTAACAACCTCTAATTTTCTTTCTAAAATTTTTATTAAAAAATTCCCATCACCACAAGCTGGCTCCAAAAAACGAGAATTAATGTTCTCAGTTTCCTCCTTTACTAAATCAAGCATATCATTAACTATAAACTTCGGCGTAAGAACCTCTCCATAATCTCTAACTCTTTTTTTTGATCTAGTATTTATCATCTTTATTTTTTCTTTAATAAAACCAAAAAACAGTATTTTTTAAAGCAAAAATTTATCCCATTTAATGTATTGATAGTGTTTCGTTCTTTTGTTTTCAATTAGATTAATCTTATCCATAGTTAACTCTATAATAGTACAAGTCTATCTTTAGCTTATAATGTCGAAGGAGAAAAGTAAACAAAAAACAGCTCAACGGCTGTTTTTTAATTGTGGAATTTTTGTGCCCCCACCAAGACTCGAACTTGGAACATCCTCCTTAAAAGGGAGTTACTCTACCAATTGAGTTATGGGGGCAATAATAATTATAATCCCTCTTTACGCAATTCTTTTAACAAGTTTTTCTGCTTTTTTGTTAATCGTTTCGGAGTATTTACTTTTACTTTGACATAAAGATCACCCATGCCATAACTAGAAAATCTTGGAATACCTTTATTGGAAATGCGAAACATTTTCCCAGAAATTGTTCCTGCAGGCACTTTCAAAAAAATCTCTTTATTATTTTCTAAACTTGGTATTTCAATTTCCCCACCTAAAACAGCATCAGAAAACTGGATTTGTGTTGTTGTGTATAAATCATCCACCTTTCTTTCAAAAATAGGATGTTTTTTTACAAAAACACGAAGATATAAGTCACCGGCTGGACCATTCTTTTTCCCTGCATCACCAGCCCCTTTAATTTTTAAAACCTGACCAGAATCTATTCCTGCTGGAATAACAACCGCTATTTTTTCATCTTTTTTAACTCTACCATCTCCCTTACAAACATTACAAACCTTTTCTGGAATCTTTCCCTCTCCCCCACAAGCTGGACAAACCGTTGAGTGAGTAATGGTCCCAAAAATAGTTTTTTTCATTTGTTGAACTTGACCCTCGCCTCTGCAAGTTGGACATTGTTTAATCTTAACCCCTGGTTCTGCGCCAGTTCCGTTGCATCGAGAACAAACTTCATATTTATAGATAGAAAATTCCCGTTTTTGAGAAGACAAAACATCTTTTAAATCAACCTCTGTGTCAATCTGAATATCGTCTCCCCTCCTTATATCATCTTTTCTGCGTCCCATCCCGGCTCCGAAAAATTCTTCAAATATATCTCCAAGATTGTCAAAATTTGATGCTCTACCAGCATTTTGCGCTTCCTGCCGAAAAGAACCAAAATCAAAACCAGCATTTCCCCCAGGAAATCCGCCTTGACCCATTCCTTCAAAAGCACCCCCAAATTGATCGTATTGTTTTCTTTTTTTCTTGTTTGAGAGAACCTGATATGCCTCATTAATTTTATGAAACATTTTTTCATCTCCTCCCTTGTCTGGATGATGCTGGTGAGCTAAACGACGAAACGCTTTCTTTATGTCTATCTCAGAAGCATCACGAGAAACACCTAAAATTTTATAATAATCTTCGGACATTGATTATTTGTTAAATTTAATCTTTTTTATCTTCTTCTTTTTTGTCTTCGTCTTCTTTTTTGTCTTCGTTCTCTTTTTTATCTTCTTCTTCTTTTTTGTCTTCTGTCACTTCTCCCTCTTCGGCTTTTGGTTCTTCTTTTTTCTCTTGTGCTTGCGACTGTTGATTTTGTTGTTCTTTATAAAGCTCGGCTCCGGCTTTTTGAGCTACTTGAGAAAGTTCCTCTGATAATTTTTTGATTTCTTCAATGTCATCGCCTTCCTTGGCTTTTTTAAGCCCGCTTATCTTCTCTTCAATATCTTTCTTAATGTCAGCTGAAATTTTATCCTTCGCTTCTTGAATTGTTCTTTCGGAACTATAAATTAATGCTTCTGCTTGATTTCTCACCTCAATTAGTCCCTTCTTTTTCTTATCTTCTTCTGCGTTAATCTCTGCCTCTTTTTTCATTTTCTCTACTTCTTCTTTTGAAGCTCCGCAAGAACTTTCAATCTTAATTGACTGTTCTTTTCCAGTGCCCTTATCTTTGGCTGAAACTTGTAAAATTCCATTAGCATCAATCTCAAAAACAACTTCAATCTGTGGAATGCCACGAGGAGCAGAAGGAATACCGTCTAAGATAAACCTACCTAATTGTTTGCTATCGTTTGCCATTGGTCTTTCACCTTGTAAAACTCTAATTTCTACAGAAGGCTGACCGTCGGCTGCAGTTGAAAAAATTTGTTTTTTAGAAGTTGGGATGGTTGTGTTCTTAGCAATAAGAACAGTGTTTACTCCTCCTAAAGTTTCTATGCCTAGAGAAAGAGGAATAACATCTAAAAGTAGAACATCTTTCATTTCTCCCTGTAAAATGCCTGCTTGTATGGATGCTCCCACTGCCACAACCTCATCTGGATTAATATCTCTACGCGCTTCTTTACCTAAAAGATTCTTAATTTCCTCTTGAATCTTAGGCATTCGTGTTTGACCCCCAACTAAAACAATTTCATCAATATCCTTTGTCTCAAATTCGGCGTCTTTAAGCGTCTTTTTAACCAAATCAATGGATGAAGTGATATATTCTTTAACCATGTCTTCAAATTGCGCTCGTGATAATTTGTAATCCAAATGCTTCGGACCCGAGGTGCCTGAAGTTATGAAGGGAAGATTAATATCTGTCTCCATTGCCGTAGAAAGTTCTATTTTCGCTTTCTCCGCTGCTTCCTTCAATCGCTGTAACGCTAATTTATCCTTTGATAAATCAATACCTTGGTCCTTCTCAAACTGTTTTACCAACCAATCAATAATTTTTTGGTCAAAATCATCTCCACCTAAATGAGTATTACCATTTGTAGCCTTAACTTCTACCGTATCTTCACTAACATCTAATATAGAAATATCAAATGTGCCTCCGCCAAAATCATAAACTACTATTTGTTGTTCTATTTTTTTGGTCAATCCATAGGCCAAAGCAGCAGCCGTTGGTTCGTTAATCACTCTCCTTACCTTAAAGCCAGCAATCTCTCCAGCAACTTTAGTTGCCTTTCTTTGAGAATCATCAAAATAGGCAGGACAGGTAATAATAACTTCATCAATCTTTTCTCCCAATCTATCTTCTGCATCCTGTTTCAACTTTTGTAAAATCATAGCTGATATTTCAAAGGGACGATACCACTTTTCTCCCATTTTTATCTCTACTCCCCCATCGCTTGCTTCTTTTATCTCGTAAGGTAAAAGCTTTAAATCTTTTTGAACATCTGCATCAGAAAATTTTCTACCTATTAGTCGTTTAACAGAAAAAATCGTATTTTCTGGATTAGTAATCTGTTGGCGCTTAGCTATGACTCCAACCAATCTTTCTTTATTTTTAGTAATAGCAGTTATTGAAGGAGTAACTCTTGAGCCCTCTTTGTTATCTATAATCTTTGGCTCGCCGTCAATAATGGCTGCCATTGCTGAATTAGTTGTTCCAAGGTCAATACCTAAAATTTTTGACATATTTTTTTCAATAATTAATTATTTGTTATTTATTTTTTTGACACCTTCACGCGAGTTGGACGAATAATCTTGTCGCCATATTTATAACCTTTCTGAATAATTTCTAAAATTGTTCCATCTTCTTTTTTGTTATCCTCCACGGTCTCTATAACTTCTTCGAAATTAGGATTAAATTTCACACCCTTTTTAACTTCTATTTCTTCAATGCCTTGTTTCTTTAAAAAATTCTCAAAATATCTCTGGATTTGTAAAAATCCTTCTAAAACTAAAGAATCTTTATCTTTTTTTGGAATCTCTTCTCTTGCTTTCTCAAAATAATCTAAAATAGATAACAGTTCCAAGACCCATTCTTCTTTTTCGTAATCAATGAGTTGCTTAAGCCGTTCTCCTTCTCCCATTTTGTAATTCAAAAAATCAGCCTTACACCTTTGTAAAAGACCCAAATATTCGTCTTTTTCTTGCTGAATTTTTTTAAACTTCTTAGATAATCCGCTATTTTTTTCTTTTGATTTTTTGTCTTTATTGTTTTCCGTTTTATTTTTCATAAAATATATTTTAAACAAGTCTTTTTATTTTACACCGATAAACCTATTTGTCAAGAATTGACAAAATCAAAGAATTAATGTTAAATTCAAATTGAAAAAAGCTCTTTCAAATTAATCTATAAAATAGGAGGTTCCAAATGGCAGGAACAATTAGGTTGGTGAGCGGAACGGCGAGTAAAGATTTCACTCAAAAAATACATGATTCTCTGCAGGAAGAATCTGTAAAAACAAGAATTATTGAAACAGAAATAGGCAAATTTCCAGATGGAGAGACTAAGGTTCAAATTAAGGAGACTGTTCGTGGCTATCACATATATGTTATTCAATCAACTTGTCCGCCCGTGAACGACAACTTGATACAACTTTGTCTAATTATTGATGCTCTAAGGAGAGCTTCAGCAAAAAGCATAACCGCTGTAGTCCCATATTTCGGTTACGCTAGACAAGAAAAACGAGGTGCATACAGAATGCCTATAAGCGCTAAAGTAGCAGCTAAATTTATTGAAGAATCTGGAGTCGATAGAGTTCTCACAATGGATCTCCATAGCGAAGCAATACCTGGTTTTTTTGATATTCCGACAGACAATCTAATGGCCTTGCCTATCTTTAGCGATTATTTTAGGCAGCTCCTTCCTAATTTGAATAGCGTAGTAACTGTTTCTCCGGATGCTGGGGGGACAGCAAGGGCAAGAGCTTTTGCTGAAGCGCTTGGAACGCCGTTGGCTATTATTGAAAAAAGGAGAAATCCGGAAACTGGAAAAGTAACGGTATTTAATGTGATAGGAAGGGTTAATGGAAAAACTGCCATCATTATTGATGACATAATCTCTTCTGGCACAACGCTTGTAGAGGCCGCTGGATTGCTTCACAAAGAAGGAGCTGAAGATGTCTGGAGTGGAGTTATCCATGGAATATTTTCTGGCAACGCAGTCAAGACGATAGAATCTTCTCAACTAAAACGAGTGGTAGTCAGTGACACCGTACCACTGCAAAAACAAAGTTCAATGCTTAAACAAATCTCTGTAACGGGAATATTTGCGGACACCATAAGACGAATACAAGAGAATCGTTCTGTAAGCACATTGTTCCTTAAGTAATGATTATCGCTCCCCCGCCTTGCTTCGGCTCGGTGGGGATTTTTTTCCACTATGATTATCATTATGTTATTGCTATAATAATTTAATGTGGAAATTAGATAAAAAAACTATCATTCTCTTGGCAGTCATATTATTGATTGGTGGTTTTTTAAGGACATATTCTTTGAACACCACTCCCCCCGGACTTTATCCCGATGAAGCAATGAATGCTAATGATGCTTTTACTAATCCCGGAAAAGTTTTTTATCCTGAAAATAATGGTAGAGAAGGATTATATATGAATCTTGTTGCTTTAGATTTTAAAATATTTGGAGTTAGTCCATTCTCTTTAAGAATAACTTCTGCTTTTATTGGAATTTTAACTATACTTGGCCTTTATTTACTTACTAAAGAATTATTTAAAAATTTAAAATTTAAAGCCGGTGTTTCTAAAAACCTTGCCCTTTTCGCAAGTTTTTTGCTCTCTATTTCCTTTTGGCATATTAATTTTTCAAGAATCGGTTTTAGGGGAATTCTGCTTCCTTTTATTCTTGTATTTTGCTTTTATTTCTTCTTTAACGGATTAAAAAAGAAAAATACTTTTTATATTGTCGTCTCTGGAATATTCTTCGGTCTTGGTTTTTATACTTATTCCTCTTTCCGCTTAGCTCTTTTAATCTTTCCATTTATTATTATCCCCTACTTCTTTCTTTTCAAAAAAGAAAAAGAATTAAAAAAGTTTTTTCTTTGCGCTTTTTATTTTATTATCTCTGCAATTATAACATCTCTGCCATTGTGGTTATATTTCATTTCTAAGCCAGCGGATTTTCTTGGTCGCCTCGGACCAATCTCTATTTTTGCTCAAGACAATGCTATTAAATCATTTTTTATAAGCTTAATAAGACATTTAGTAATGTTTAATGTTTCGGGTGATTTCAATTGGAGACATAATTTATCCGGATTTCCCCAACTTCTTTGGCCTATCGGCATTTTATTTTTAATTGGTTTTGTATTCTCTTTAAAAAAATTATTATCTTCTTATAAAGAAAAAAATTATGAATCACTCTCTATTTATTCTTTCCTTTTTGGGTGGTTCTTTGTAATGATTTTGCCAGGTGCATTAACATACGAGGGGCTTCCTCATTCTCTTAGAACAATAGGAATAATTCCCGTTATTTATATTTTCGCCGCATTGGGTGGATATTGGCTTTTTAAAAAAATAAAATCTTATAAATGGCTTGACTTAAAGCCAAAAAATAAATTTCTCAAATTTTTCCTTTATTTTATTATTGCTTTTTTATTCTTTAGTTTGTTCACTGCCCAATTCCAAAAATATTTTGATGCTTGGGCAAAAAATACCAATGTAACTGGAGCTTTTACTCAAAGATTCGTGGATATTGGTAAAACCCTTAATTCTTTACCAAATGAAAATCAAAAATATATTATTGTTAATGAGGGAGGCACGGCGGTTCCATATCCAGACGGCCCTCCCGTGTCCGCTCAAACAATAATGTTCATTGAAAGAATGGAATATGGAGAATTGCGAGCTACTTACTTAAATCCGGAACAAATAAATCAAATTCAAATGAGAGATAAGAAAATTATTATTGTTCCTATGCGTTTTGATGATGCAATATCAAACCTATTAGAAAAATCTTTTCCTAATGGTTTAGTAAAAATAATTAATAATGTCAAAGTTTATGAAGTTAACTAACGCGAACACAAACATAATTGCCATTGTTCTTTTGGTGATATGTTTTCTCTTGAGCTTTTTAAGTATTAGAAACATGTCCTTAACGATGGATGAAAAAGCGCATATTCCGTCCGGATATTCTTATTTAAGTATGCAGGACTATCGCTTGAATCCCGAACATCCCCCGTTAGCTAAGGATTTGTCCGCTATTCCATTATTGTTTCTAAATCTCAATTTCCCCACCGAACATTCTTCTTGGACCAATGACATTAATGGCCAATGGGAATCGGGGGATCAATTTATTTTTAAATCAGGAAACGATGCTGACCAAATTATTTTTTGGTCCCGTATTCCAATGATTCTGCTACTCCTGTTGACTGGTTGGTTTATTTTCTTCTGGGTTAAAAAATTAGGTGGCAATAAACCAGCACTTTTGGCTTTGACTCTATTCTCGTTTTCTCCTTCATTCCTTGCTCACGGAAGATTAGTAACTACGGACATAGCTGCTGTTCTCGGATTTTTAATCGCCACTTATTTCTGGCTGAAATTTTTGAAAAAACCGTCTGCTAAAAATATTTTTATTGCTGGAATAATGCTCGGGATAGCCCTGTGCCTAAAATTCTCTCTTGTGCTTTTAGTTCCTTCTTTGGGTATAGTCACTGTTGTTTATGCGTGGATAGAAAACAAAAAGATAAAAAATGTCTTAAAATATCTTGGTTTATCTGTCGTTGTAGGCTTAGTCGCTTTAATTTTAATCATTTGGCCTGTATATCAATTTCATATTACAAATTATCCTGCTGAACGACAACTTAAAGATATGCAGACAATTTTAGATGATTCTTTTATAAACGATCTCTTTATTCAAGGAGCTAAAAATCCAATTATAAGACCAATCTCACAATATGCGTTTGGTGTTTTGATGGCAACAAGTAGAGTAGCTGGCGGTAATACGGTATATTTTTTGGGTAAAGTTTCTGGCAATGCGTGGAAAGAATATTTTCCAGTAATGTATCTTCTAAAAGTGCCTTTGTCGTTTCATATTTTAACTTTTTTAGTTATTCTGTTCTGGATTTTTGCGATTAAAAAAACAAATTTCTTCAAAAAAGTTGGGAAACGGTCAAAAACTTGGATAACAAATCATTTGGCTGAATTTTCCTTGCTTATTCTATTCGTCGTTTATTGGACAACATCTATTACCGGAAATCTAAATATTGGAGTCAGGCATATTCTCCCGACATTTCCAGCGATGTATATCCTAATCTCTCTTGGATTCTTTCGCTCAATAAACAGAATGAAAAAACAATCCAAATTAATTTTTGGCTGTCTGTTTGGTGCTCTAATAGCTTGGTATGTAATCAGTTCTATCTTAGCTTTTCCTAACTATATTTCTTATTACAACGAATTATCCGGGGGTTCTAAAAATGGTTACAAGGTTGCGGTGGACTCTAACTATGATTGGGGTCAAGATTTAAAACGATTGACTCAATTTGTAGAAAAAAATAATATTCAAGAAATAAAAGTCGCCTATTTTGGCGGCGATAATCCCGAATATCGCTTAGGTAACAAACTGAAAGGAACATGGATAAACGGAGGACCAGAAGAAAACAAGGGATGGATTGCTATTTCTGCGACTCTTCTACAAGAAAACAGGGCCATTCCAGCCGCTGGATATGACAAAGACACAACCTCGTTAAGCTGGCTAAACAACTATGAACCCATCCGCATAGGCAACTCAATCTTTGTCTATCATATAGATTAATTTTAAATTATCAATAATAACGAGCAAAAAAAATGGTGGAAATTGGACTTCCATCATTTTTTTACTTTGCTCAAATATTAATTATTTATAGAAAATTTTGTCAAAACGGAGATCAATATATTCTATTTTATCTGTCTCGGATATAATTTCGTCTTTTAAAAGTAAAATTAAGTCCTCAATCTGCAAATCAGGATTTTTTTGAGGAGAAAAGTAAAATAATAAATCATTAGCTGTTTTTGCCTCTATTTTTGAAGGAGAAACTTTAAATTCTTGGACAAGAATTTCTCTCTTTTTAAGACCTATGTGAATGGAAGACACGAAACTCAAAATCTCTTCATCTAAAAGCTTTTCTTTCTCGTTTATAAGATGTCCAAAAAATATCATTGGCATATCTTCGGATATATCATCTTTAGATATACGATAAAAAGCGAATCCGAGCTCATCAATCAAACAGCACTGTTCTTTTGAACAGGCAATAGCCGATGTCCTTTTTTCTTGAATTTCAATCAATAATTTATGCAACAACGCTTTTTTAACAATGACTTTTTGGGCTGGAAAAAAATTTTCAAGAACAAAATTTTTAATCTCTTTTTTGTTTAAAATAAAAATACTTTTAGTTGGCAAAAATAAAACTTTTTTCTCTATTATTTTTTCCACGCCTTTTTCTACTTCTTGTTTATTTATAAAATTTGTTTTTTGAATTGAAATTGTTTGTATCTGAAAAACTGGAGAAAAAATAAAAAAATAAAAAAACCCACAGAACACAAAAACACCTGTGAGAAAAAACCAAAAATAACGATTCTTAAAAATAGATTTTTTCTTCCTTATATGACGATATTTTTTACTATATTGATATTTCCCCCTCTTGTTCATAAGACTAGAATCCTCTTTTTATCTTTCTAAACCGCTCGATTATATAACTAAACCAATATTTTTGAGAAATAATAAAATCTTGTGCCTCAACATATTCTTCTTGCCTTCCGCCAAATCCTTTTTTGAATAGAGTAAGCCCCTTCCATGGATGATTGGGCTTGTCTTTAGGAGCAATCCCCCAAAAACTATAATGTTTTAGCCCTCTATTCCGAGCTTCTTTGATTGCTTCCCATTGAAGTAAATAGCTTACGGGCATTTTGCTGTATTTCCTCAAGGAAGCTCCTTGATGATAAAAAGCGCTATTCTGCCAAAAAATTATCATTGCTCCGGCCACTACTTCTTTTTTGTATTTTCCAAGCAATAATAAAATTTCGTCGTCTTCTGAAAAAATCTTAAATTCATTTTTTAAAAAATTAAAAGAGAAAGGAACGAATCCTCCCCTCTTACCCGTTTTTAAATAAAGTTTATTAAAAACATCAATATCTTTTATGTCTTTGCTTTTTATAATTTGAATATCAGAATTTTTAAGCCCTTGCCGAATTAAATAACGAGTCGTCTTTCGCATATTCATTAAAAGTTCATCTTCTGATTTATCAATATCTAACACCCAGCTAACTTCCGGATGTTCGTGTATCGGCGCTTGCCGAAAACCTAAATCTTTAAATAATTGAATGTTCTCTTTATTGCTTTCTAAGATTGCACAAATTCTTATAAAATTGGCTGTTTCTTTTTTAGCAAGTATCTTCAAGTATTCCAACAAATCTTTCATTATCTCATAATTTTTATCTTGTTCTTTGTATCTCAAAACTGGTCCATGTTCTATAAGCAAATAGATTCCCCTTCTGGCCTTTATTTTAACTACAAGACAAATCGCTAAAAGTTCATCATTTTCATAAATTCCTAAACGCCAAATCTTTTTTCCTAATTCTTCATTAAATTTACCCCAATTCCAAGATTGCAAAAAAGTTTTGTTTTTGCAATTTATTAAAAAAGATTCCCATTCGTTTTTATTTTTTATTTCTTTTATCATTATAGATACTTTAACATAGCTTAAGAATATTTTCGAGATATAAATAATTGATCAAAAAATTAAAACGATTTGACTTTTTCAAAAAAATAGTGCTAATATGTTAACCTAAAGTCAAACAGCACATTAAAATCAGAGATGAGGGGGAATATGAAAAAGAATCTGCTTAAGACCTGTATGATGGCATTGTTTTTGCTAAGTATAGCCATTTCTTTCGCAACGATTGCGGAAGAGAATGACGCAGGCAGAGATTTGGAGATAGGTGATGTTCTACTGTTTCAAAGCAAAACAGGAAAACCGTTCTATTGGTTAGATTGGTTACTCCAAAATGCCTTTGGCTGTAGATTCTCACATGTTGCCATGTATTGGGGAAATAATTTGATTATTGGAGCTGGGGAAAAAGGAGTTAATTTCTCCTCAATTAAGCAAGAAACAAATATCACCAAAATACTTCGCTATCCAGGACTTACGGAAAAACAGAAACAAACAATGCAGGCCAATTCTATGGCAGTAATAGGAACTCCTTATCCAAGCATAAGAGAACTAATAGAAATGGGATTAACTTTCTTGAAGTATTTCACTATTGAAAATCCCCTTCTTAAAGCAATCGCAAAACCAATACTTAGCTTAGCCGCTTTTCTCTTCGGAATCAATCAAGAAAATCGCATTTTTACCAATCTAAACAGTTCAGACGGTTGGCAAACGGTAATTTGCACTGAATTTGTATTTCGAACATTTGAAAGCGTAGGCATTGAATTGGAATCTCAGAAAACTCCTGATTTTCTACTACCAGATGATTTTCTTAAATATCCTTCGTTGACAGAAGTTGAGTAGCGATTCGTCGCAAAATCAATAGGGCTCGCTTATAGCGAACCCTATTTTATATACATTCCAAAAAATAATTCTCAAATATTTTTTTAATTATGGTTGCAAGATATCCTCTTCGTTATCATTTATTGAAATAACAACATCATCAATCTCTGGAAACTGCTTTAGTGTTTCCGTAATTTGCGCCCTTATGGCTTGAACTCTGCAAGAACCAGCTACTTCTTCGTTCAATTTATCGTTAAAGTCAATTTTAGCTACCCTATTCTCAATGCTAAAACCTTGAATTTTAACGCCTTCATTAATATTAGTAAAAAATCCCGCTTCTTTTTCTGTTTGATTTACACCCTTTAATAGCTCTTTAATAGAATCCTGTGCTATAGATTGACTCTTAGGAATTTCTCTTTGGGAAAAATATACTTTATCGCAATGGAGCGCATTCGGGTCTTCATAAGTATTGCTAAAAAAGACCTTGACAAGCATTGTCTCTCCCGGCCCTTGAGATTCTGGATAGAAAAAATAAACCAAAACGCCAATTATAATAGCCAACAAAATAATCGCAACAATATTAAAAATTTGTTTAATCATATGTTTATTTCCAAATGTTAATTTTCCCTGCTCCTTGTCTAATTATTTTTTTATTTTTAAAATCAATAATAGTTGAGGGCTTCTTATATTTACATTTTCCTTTTACCACAAAATCTACTTTTAAATCAACTTTTTCCGCACTGTTCACTGGCTCTTGCCCAGAAATATTGGCAGAAGTAGAAATAATTGGAAAACCTGATTTTTTTATTATCTCAAGCGCTATTATGTCTTTAGGAATCCGAATCCCAATATAATCAGTTCCATTGGTAATTAAATCGGAAACAATTGGTTTCTTGGGCAAAATAACTGTTGTTGGACCTGGCAACAATCTTTTAATAATTTTTTTATCTTTCTCTGTTATAACAACTAATTGCTCAAGCATCTTAAAGTCACAAACTGCCACTGATAAAGGTTTATCAAAATTCCTCTTCTTTAATCTAAAAATTCGCTTTATCGCCTTCTCATCAAAAATATTACAGCCAACTCCGTAAACTGTATCTGTGGGGTAAGCAATTATGCCTCCCCTTTTTAAAACATCTACCGCTCTTTCAATCTGATTAGGAATTGACGGAAGCTCAAAAATTTTATTCCTTTGTTTTTTTCCTTTAATCAATCTAATTTGATTAAGACGAATATTAAAAAAAACAGCCAAGGCGCGCATAACCTCTTTATTGGCCTCGCCTCTTTCTGGCTTAGATTTAATCCTAATCTCAAAAGAATTATTGGATTTTTGAATAACACTCGTCTTTTTTGATTTAGGAAATACTTTAACTTTAATAAACATTAACTTAATTTTAATATGCTTAGATTATAAAACAAGAGGGGCAAGTCGTTATACGACCGCCCCCTATCATCAGTCCTGTTCATCTGGAATATATCCAATGAAAGGAAGTCCCCTAAATCGCTCTTTAGAATCAAGACCGTATCCGACCACATAGAGAGGTTTAGGTAATTCAAAACCCACATAATGAATTTCTATTTCTTTTTCTCTCTCGGGTATCTTGTTGATTAAAGAGCATAACTCCAGTCCAGCAGGTTTGTGTGAAAGAAATTGTGGCCACAAATAAGCCATTGTTGCTCCTGTGTCCACAATATCTTCCACTATTATCACATAAATCCCTTTGATTGATTGTCTAGTATCTAATAAAAGGCGAACTTCTCCTGATTTGTTATCTTTGTTGCGACTAGCAACCGAGATATAGTCCTTTAGAATATAAACCGCTGGGAAAATACGGCTTACCTCGCGAGCCAAATCGCTTGCGAACGGTTCTCCTCCTTTTAGAACGCCGACAAAAAGCAATCGGAATTTATCGCCCTCTTTCTCAAGAATAGGCAAATATTTAATCGCTATCTGTTCAGCGATTCTCTTTACTGTTGCCTTGATTTCTTCTTCAGAAAAAAGCTTTCTAACTTCTATCTTGTCCAAAGAACTATTCATTTCTACCTCCCTCATTTTGAATTTGAATATTATTTCTACCACCTTTAATCTGAATTGTCAAAAAAAGAGGGGTAAGCTGGTGTGGCTTACCCCGAATTACTCTTAGCAAGGATCCGGACATTCCGGAAATACAACTTTGATTTTGTGACTGAAACTCGCTGACCGAGAACAATTACAATCATCGTCCCAGACAATCCCACGGATTATCCAAATTCCTGTCTGATTAAACTCAACAGAAAAACTTTTCTGTCCTTCAAACACGGTTACATTCCCGTTCGGATCTTCCACATTGGCATGGTATCTTACGATACCGTTCCCTGAACGACATCCGCAGGTAGGATCAATAGATATTCCCTGTGGTTCGTTTTCCGCGGAGAGTTGAGAAAGTTGCTTAAACTCGCTCTCGTTGAACGCCATACTTTCAGTCGTTGTGCAACTATGGCACGGTGGAGGACAAGGTGATGGCTGACACTGATTACAACAATTATTACACCCATCCGGATCATAGGCATCTACCCTAAATGTTAAAGTAGTTCCTAATTCAACCGTGGAGGGCGTTGGAGTTAATCGCACAACCGGCGCGACCAAACCTTCGATTCTAATAGTCGCAGCTTTTGTAGTGACTGCGCCATCATCATCGATTACTTTACCAGTAACTGTGTAAAGACCAGGTAACGAATACCTGTGTATTGCCGAAACTCCGGAACTCGTTGTCCCATCTCCCCAATCAATCGTGGTCATTACCACGCTCTTTGGAGAAATACTAACACTCGCCGGGTCAACGACATTACTCAAGGTCGCTCTAATTCTGTCACAAACATAGTTGTGACAACGAGAGCAGGTATCAACATCCTTGAGCATTAACGCACCAATTTTCGGCGACGGGTTGAGAACTGTGATCTTTTTTGTCAAACAAGATACAACTCCGTCATCGTCGGTAACCATTAATGTCACCGAGTAAATTCCATCGTCTCCGAAAGCGTGAGTTGGACTCACACCACTCGCTGTTTCCCCGTCTCCGAAATCCCAGCTATAGGCACTAATACTTCCATCCTCGTCGTAGCTTGACGAAGCGTCAAAAGCGACATTCGTTGCCGCATATGGCGAACTCGGGCTCCAGTTGAACGATGCAACCGGCTCGTGGTTAAAAAGCAAACAACCACCAAGCGCCAATACTGCCACCAACAACAACACGCCAAGCAACAATCTTCCCTTCTTCATCAGACACCTCCTGTGTCTTATATTTTTTTTGTGAATGAACCGAAATTCCTCTTTATAATATCACAACTTTTACATTTGTCAAGCAAAATAAAGGGTTGACTATTCAGCCAACCCCAGTAATGTTCAAAAAACGAACAATTATTAATGGGCGATGATGATACCCACCATCAACCACCACCAAGCGGCAACGCAACACGATGGCTGACAAATTGACGGACAACACGATGTTGCCTGAACGCAAACCGGTGGATTAACGGCCGTTGTTCTACATTGAGGAAGAGTCGTAATCGGAACTGCTAACACGGATCTCTCTCCCACCCAGATAGAGTTACAACAGACATTACATCTTATGCCAAGTACAGATGCCGACAAATACGGAGATTGACTTTGACAAAAGTTAATCTTCCACAACTGAAATGGCGAGAAAATCACCGTAAGTTTCTGAAGGTTTCCTGTCGGATATAGCATTGACAGGGGAAGAATATTCATCCCAGCCCGCATGTAATTCCACCTATTCTGTGGGTTTGGAAAAATCATGTATTGCTCTGTTCTGGGATCCCCCTGATAGAAAACATAGAGATAGCCCGAGCAAGGTAATACTACACTTCCGCGAAGATGATCTTCGGTCGCCGTAAGGCCAACAAGTAAAGCATTGCCTTGAAGTACTCTATTGCCAATCCGCACTTGATTTGCCGAAACAGCCAAACCGCCAGAGACCAAAGCAATAGCTAATACTATTGCCACCAAAATTGTCTTCTTCATGTCGCTTCCTCCTTAGATTGAAAATTTATCACGGTATCAATTACCGCAATATGCTAATTTAACCTTAATGAATAGTTTAGAATATGTCAAGTGTTGACATGGAATTTTAATAGGGTATGATAAACACAACCTTTACAAGCGCATAGGAGGCGCAAAATGAGAAAAACAACCGTGGTGTTGGTAATGGTCGCTATGTTGCTTGTTGGCATAACAAGCTCAACAATAGCGCGGAGCTATCCGGTCTGTCCTAATCCCCGGATTGAAACCCCATGTTTCCATGGCCTTGAAGTAGATGTCCAGATGGGAATGCCCTCACCGTCTTTTGTCGGACTGGATGTTGGCTTCTTGACTAAAGGATACGTCAACCTTGGAGCTGGAGTATCTTTGGCAAACACGGAAACGCGAGATATGATCGGCGCTTATGCTAAAATCGGAATACTGACCTTTGACATCTTAAAGGGAAAATGGATGCTGAATCCCCAAAGCAATGAATGGTATGCTATTTGTAAAGTAAAGGTACCATTCGGATTAGTGCCTATCTGTGAAAATGTGATATTTCCATTTTCCGTGGGAATCCAATATGTAGAATCCTACCTCAAGCAAGGTTGCGGATATGCATACCTTCAAGAATTCTCTCCCTTCGTCGGTATAGATGTTCCGATTTATGACGATTATGCCGAGCTCTGGATTGAACTACAGTTCCCCTATGACCACAAGATTATCACAACTTGCAGTGAGCAATTTGTGATAGATAAGCAATTACTGCAGTTTGAGTTCGGATTCTCTTTTTGCCTTTAACGGCATTCACAAACAAGGGTCTCTTCACAGAGACCCGCTTTTTTTAATAAATTGCTCTAAATGCTTGTTTATCTCTTTTGCTTTTTTTGTTGAAATATTTATATGCGTAGGAAGATTCACAATTTTATTAGCTATTTCTTCGGCAATAGGACAAGACCCTACTTGATATCCCATTTTCGCCTGATTAGTATTCTTAGGCACAACAGCTGATTTTCTCCAGCCATCATCTAAAAAAATGTTTTTCTTTCTAAAAAATTTTATAATTTCGTCTGTCTCATATTTATCAATTAAAACAGGATATCTCATATAAACGGCCTTACTCTTGTCAGTATCAGGAAAAGCCACTCCATTGTTATAAATTTCTGCAATTTTCACACGATGTTGATTAAATCTCTCAAGTTTTTTAAATTGTTTTAAGCCCAGCAAAGCCAAGGCATTTGGCATTCTCTGGGGTAGATATAACGGCCGTTCTCCTTGTTTTTCTTTTTTACAAATTGCTTTAGAAATAAATCCTAATTTCTGAAAAGCAACTAAAGCATATTTCCCAAGACCAAAAAAACTATAGAGAGGCATTGATATTAGCTTGGTTAAAATTGGATGCCAAAGCTGTTGTAATATCCAGCAAGATGAAGATTTTTTACATTCATTTTGAAATTTTTTAATTTTTTTGCCTAATAAATCATCGTTTGTAATTGCTACTCCTCCATAAACAGAAGAAATAATTTTGTCCCTTCCTAAGCTAAAAAATGACGCCTTTCCAAATGAGCCAACTTTTTTGCCATTGTAAGTCGCTCCTAAAGAATGGGCGCAATCTTCAATTAAAATTAAATTATTTTTTTGACAAATTTCTACAATTTTATCCATTTCAGCCGGTAACCCAAAGGTGTGTTGAACAATAACTACCCTGCTTTTAGCTGTTATTCTTTTTTCTAAATTTTGTGGATTAATATTAAGAGTTTCTTTTTTAATATCAATAAAGATAGGCTTTAATCCAGACCAAATAATTGGGTTTACCGCTGCGCTACAAGTAAACGCCTGCAATAAGACCTCGTCTCCTTTTTGCAATTCTAAGGTGTCTATAATCGCTAAAAGGGCAGAACGGCCACTATTAAAAGCTAAAGATTGTTTAGCGCCCAAATAATCTCTAAATTTTTCCTCCAACGATTCTATCGCTGTCCCCCTTTTCCATTTCCATGGCTGAAAAATCAATTTTAAAGCCAACCAAATATCGTCTTTTTCTACATTTGGAGACAATGAAATAAAAAGCGATCTGCTAAACATAATAATGATTAATGATAATTAATTAATGATTCTTTTACTCTTTTTGGAATCCTTCCTTCAATCAAAACGACATCAACTCCTTTTAGTTTCTCAATAATCTTTTTTTGGTCTGAAACAAAATCAATTTTTTCAAATACTCCTTTTGTTGTGGTGATTGCTACAGCACAAACCTCTTCTATCTTTTTCTCAATTCTTTGATGAACTTCTTTTGACGCTTTGCCTAATTCTATTAAACCAGGTATTATAATTGCTTTCTTACCTTCCCATAAATTTAAGTAATCTAAATCGGCAAAAACACCATCAGGATTAGCAGAATAACTAGAATCAATAATATTCAAACCATTAATGCCTTGCCTTAAAATCATACCCTTAAATTCTAATTTCATATTAGAACAAATATCAGCAATTTTCTGTAAAGACATTCCTAACTCTACCGCAACGCAAATTGCTCCTAAAACATTCAAAATACTGTGTTTGCCAAATAACTTAATTTTAAAAATTGCACTCTCTCCATTTTTTAAAACGACTTTAAAAGAGCTAAATTCTCTTTCTATTAGCATGTTCTCTGCCCAAATATCCGGAACAATTCCCTCAATATTACTTCTTAGACTATAAATCTTTTTTGACTTATCTGTCTTTTTATAAAGCTCTAAGCAGTATTTATTGTCACCATTAAAAATAGCTACACCGTCTTTGGGTAAAGCTTCAATAAGTTCGTATTTCCCCTTAATAATATTTTCCTGCGAGCCAAAAAGAGCCAAGTGCTGTTCGTTTATACCCGTTAAAACCCCTATTTTTGGCCTAACCATATCACTGATTTCCTTAACCTCGCCTCTTTTATAGGCGGCAATTTCGCAAAGAAAAAATTTATATTTCCTTTCCAAAAAATTAATTATAGTTTTTGCGACACCCATTTCTGTATTCGTATGAACACTTGTTTTTAAAACATTGTTATCGTCTGATAATAAAGAATACAAAATTTCTTTAGTTGAAGTTTTTCCGTAAGAGCCAGTAATACCAACTGTAGTTAATTCAGAAAATTTTTCTATTTTTTTCTTTGCTCTACTTTTAATAACTATTTTTGTAAAAAAAACAGGAATTTCAATTATTTTTAAACATAAAAAGATAAAAATTGAAAACAAGATTTCTAAAATCAAAACAAAAAAGAAAAAATTACTGAAAAACTGCCAAGTTAAAAATATTTGAATTATAACAATAAAAGAAAAAAGGAGAATTATTTTTTTAGTAAATCTGGGAAAAATCCATTGTTTTTTCAAAAAAAGCAAAACAGAGTATAGCCCAAAAAATAAATAAAGAAAAAAGGTTAAAATTTCTAAAAATTTTTTATCTTGAAAAGATATAAATGAAATAGATAAAAGAAATAACGCTAAAAAGAAAAATTTTGAAAAAATAATATTTTTCTTTCTTTTAACTTCTTCAATAAACCTATCTAATCTGTATTCTTTTAATTGCCAAAAATAAAGAAAAAAGAAAACTCTTCTTGTAATATGAAGAATCCAAAAAGGCAATAACATAAACGATAAAAATAATAAAAAATTTTGACAGCACATAAAATTATTTAAATTTTCTTAAAATATAATAAATTTGATACCAAAATTTTTGAAAAATTACATCCTTTGATAATGGATATTCTAATTCCTCGCCTCCGAAACCTTTTTTAAAAGCTGTAATTCCTGGCCATTTTTTCTTATCAATGCCCCAAAAATCAATTCTTTTAGCACCCATTTCTTTTGCCATTTTGATTCTAGCCCATTGCGCTAAATTTGGAGCTTTCAACATTCTATAATCCCAATCTGAAGCTCCGTGCAAACAAGTTGCTGTTTCTCCAAAAATAATTAAAATATAGCAAGCAATAATTTTATTTTCATAAATCGCAGAACATAGCTGAACCTTAAAATCATTACTGTCACAAACAAACAATTTCTTATAGTGTTCTTCTCCAAAAGATTGAAAATCATCCCTTTGGCTTGTCTTTTTTATTAAAGAATAAAATATTGAATCATATCCTTTATCAAATTTAATTTTTACTCCTTTCTTTTCTGCTAATCTAATATTATATCTTACTTTTTGACTAAAATTCTTAAATATTTCTTGCTCGGTTCTATCTAGTCCTAAAATTAATGTTCTTTGTGGCTGAATTCTTTTTTGAGAAATTTTTGACGGAAAAATTTTTGGAATTAAAAACTTAGAAAACTCTTCAATTTTTAGAAAAACAACATTTTCTGTTTTGGCTAATCTCTGGACTTCAATAAAAATAGCACTAATAACTTTTTTCTCTTGTTCCGAAGAGAGAATTTTGGATAAACAGGGTCCAAAAGGGATATAGAAATTATTTTTAAATTTCAAAGGGAATGTTTCTCTTACAATCTGTGCTTCAGCTAAAATCTTGCCATTTTCTTTGACAATAATTCTCCAAACTTTTTTTGCTAAACTTTTTTGGAACTCTCCCCATTCAAACGATTGGAGAAAACTCCCTTCATTTTGAAAAAGAAATTGATTCCATTCTTTTTTATTCCTTTCTTCTAAAAAATTAATTTGCATCTTAATCTTTAAAATCTAAAATTGCTTTCACTAATAAATCGGGTTTTTCGTGGTGAGGACGATGTCCACAATTCAAAATTTTTAATTCAGAATTTTTTATTTCTTTTTTCATTAAATATGCGTCTTGCACTGGAGTAAGTTTATCTTTTTCTCCCCAAAGAATTAAAGTTGGCGCTTCTATTTTAGTCCAAGTGTTTGAAAGGTCTTCAGCAACAACATTTTTAAAAACTTCTTTCATTATTCCAGACGCATTAATATAATCCGTGCTTTTTAAAATAAGTTTATAAAAACCTTTTCGTAAAGTTTTAGAACCCGGCAAAAAGGAAAATATTTTAAAAATTGGAATAATTGAAGTTAAAATCTTTTTTGAAAAACTTTTCTTAGGTCTTCGACCAGCTGAATCAACTAAAATTAATTTTTTGATATTATCAGGCGATTGAACTGATAGCTTGATAGCTAAACTGCCACCAAAAGAATGACCTAAAAGATAAAAATTATTAATTTCAATTTTTTTTATAAACTCTAAAATAAACTGAACATAGTTATCCATATTCCATGCCTTGGGAGGCATATCACTCTTACCAAAGCCAGGCAAATCAACGGTAATCACCTTAAAGTATTTTGATAATTCGTCCTGTATATCAACCCAAGAAACAAGTCCCCGACCCCAACCGTGTAAAATCAAAAAAGGATTCCCCTGTCCAGCAATCCTTGTGAATATTTTTAAATCATTAACTTGCAAAAACTTTTCTTCCATTTTATTTAATATACTTTAAGCCCAAATATTTTTTTAATACCTTGGGTACTAAAATACTTCCATCTTTTTGTTGATAATTTTCTAAAATAGCAATAATCGTCCTGCCAATTGCAAAAGCTGTTCCGTTCAGCATGTGAATAAAATTGGTTTTATCCCCTTCTCTATACTTAATTTTCAATCTCCTCGCCTGAAAATCAGTACAATTAGAGGTTGATTGAGTTTCTCTAAACCTATCTTGTGATGGTATCCACGACTCAATATCATAAGTAGAAGCCGATGCGCGACACATATCTGCTGTACATAGATGCACTACTCTATAAGGAATCTTTAATAATCGCATTAATTTTTCTTGTAAACCCAAAAGATAAAGATGTTCTTTCGGAGAATCTTCTGGTTTTGTAAAGCTAAACATTTCTATTTTATCAAATTGATGAACCCTAAAAATTCCTCTTGTATCCTTTCCGTAAGAGCCAGCTTCTTCCCTGAAACAAGAAGAAAAAGCTACATATCTTTTTGGTAAATCTTTTGAATCAAATGTTTCTCCCTGATGAATCGGTCCGATCATCTGTTCTGCTGTTCCAGCAAGATATAAGCCATTTTTTTCTAAAAAGTACCTCTCCTCTCTATCTTCTTTTGTGTCGAGATAGCCCATTCCAGTCATCATTTCTGTCTTAAGCAAAGTCGGCGGAACAAGTAAGGTAAAACCTTCTTTTAATAAGGTATCAAATACCAACTTAACCAAAGCAAATTCTAAAAGCACGGCTTGGTTTTTCAATATTCCAAATCTTGAGCCAGAAATTTTAACTGCATTTTTAATGTCTATTAAATCAAGTTCTTCGCCGAGCTCCAAATGATCCTTAATTTTAAAATTAAATTTTGGAATTTTTCCCCAAGTTCTTATTACTTTATTGTCTTCTTCACTTTTGCCAGTTGGGACATCTTCTAAAGGAACATTCGGAATTAAAATAAAAAGAGAATCAAATTCTTTTTTAATATTTTCAAACTCTTTTTCTTTGCTTTTCAATGCTTTCTTTATTTGTTTGGCTTTCTCTAAATCATCTAACTTTCCTTTTCGAGATGAAATTTCATTTCTTTGGGCTCTTAAATTTTCTACCTCTTGAATTATCTCTCGTTTTTCTTTATCCAAAGATAAAAGATTATCAACATCAATTACCACTCCCCTTTTTTGAAGAGTATTTTTAATAACTTCTATATTTTCTCGTAATAGTTTTATATCAATCATATTTGTAAAGAAAGTTCTTTTTTTATCTTTCCTTTTTGTTTCTTAACTATGCTAAATAATTGACTAACCAAAGAATTTTGGTTTATAACTTTGATATCTCTGCTCTTTTCTTTTTGAAAATAATTAATAATTTCTAATAATTCATCCGCAAAGCTACGGGAGATAAAATGAACTTGAGAAAAATCTAAACAAACTTCGGAATTATTTTTTTCTTTGAGTTTTTTTGAAATTACCTTTTCAAAAACTTTAGCTTGATCACGAAAAATTAAATATTGATCTTTTATTTTGATTAAATTGTTCATAGTATTATTCGACATATTTATAAAAATCGATACTTTTAATTTGAGCTTTGAGTAATACTTTTACTCCTTTTTTATTCGGCTTCAATGAAAATTTTATTTCTTTTTTCTTAACATTAGCCAGTCCCTTTCCGCTTTCAATAATCATTTCCCCGGATAGAGAGCTAATTGCTTTTCTTATTGTAAAAAGACCGAATCCCCTTTCTTGACTATCTTTAGTAGATAATCCACCTAAAGCAAATTCAATTGCCGAGAAATCATTTTTGGGGTAGATTTCTTTAAGGAAATATGATTTCCGTAATCCAACGCCGTTGTCAAAAATTTCTATTAAACTATCTTTCTTATTTATAGTTATCGTTACCCAAGCAGTTTTTGCTTGAGAATGCTCATTAATATTAGCAAAAAGTTCAGATATAGAATACAAAATGAACTGAATAAATCCAGGCGACGTCTTGAGCTTTTCAATCTCTTTAGAAATCGCGCCAAATTCCTTATTTAATTCGTTAACAGAAATTCTTTTTTTATATCTAAACATATTTTTATATCAATCATTTTTTTTAGGTCGCATTGTGGGGAATAAAATTATTTCTCGCAAAGAATGGGAATTGGTTAAAAGGGCTACAAGCCGATCTATGCCCATGCCAAATCCCGCAGCTGGTGGCATTCCATATTCTAATGCCTCAAGAAAACCTTCGTCAGTTTTTTGGGCTTCCTCGTATCCCTGTTTATACATCTTTTCTTGTTCTTTAAATATTTCTCTTTGTTTGAGAGGGTTATTAAGTTCCGAAAAAGCATTCACAAGTTCCCAATTACCAGCTACTAACTGAAAATTGGCTAACTTTTGATTATCTTTTGGCAGGGATTTTGCTAATGGAAAGGCGCCGTATGGGTGATGAATAATAAAGGTCGGTTCCCATATTTTTGGTCTAATAATCTTTTTATAAATTTCATCTGCTATTTCGGCCAGACCTTGCCCTTTCTCAATTTTAATTCCCATTGCTTCTGCTTTTTTCTTGAGTGCATCTGGATGAATTTCTTCTAAATTAATTTTCGTCTCTTTTTTGATTAACTGATAAAAATCAACTCTTTTCCATGGCGTTTTAAAGTCTATTGTCTTGTCTTGATATTTTATCTTTAATGTGCCGAATACTTGCTTCAGAATATAAGCAAACATTTTCTCACATAATTTCATCAGTTCCTTATAGTCCGCATAAGCCCAGTAAAACTCTAGACTTGTAAACTCTGGATTATGAAATCTATCCATTCCCTCGTTCCTAAATATCCTTCCAATTTCAAAAACCTTTTCAAATCCGCCAACTAAAAGTTCTTTTAAATAAAGTTCCGGTGCAATTCTCAAAAAAAGGTTCATATCTAAAGCGTTTAGATGAGTTTTGAATGGCTTCGCCTTTGCTCCACCATAGATTGATTGTAAAACTGGTGTTTCTACTTCCAAAAATCCTTGATTGATTAAAAAATTTCTCAATTCTTGAATTATTTTATTACGCAAAATAAATTTTTCCTTAACTTCTTTGCTAAAAATCAAATCTAAATATCTTTTCCTAAACCTTTCCTCAACATCCTTTAAGCCGTGCCATTTTTCAGGTAATGGTAAAATAGATTTTGCCAAAATATTAAAACCACTTACTAAAAGAGTTTTTTCCTTCTTTTTAGTTTTAAATAAAATTCCCCTTACTTCAACAAAATCCCCAATGTCAAAATATTTCAAAAATTGCTGATATTTTTTTGGTCCAAGATGGTCTTTTTTAAAAAATAGTTGAATTTTTCCTGTCCCATCCTCAATATCGATAAATGTTGCTCCGCCATGACCACGCAAAGAACGAATTCTGCCAGTTAAAATTATTTCTTTCTTGGATCTTTGTATTGTTGAAAAAGATTTTAACGCATCCATTATTAAATGCGTCCTTTTTGTATGTAAGGGATAAACAGAAATTCCTGCTCTTTGCATCATTTCAAGCTTTTTTATTCTATTTTTTCTAATTTCCTCAAGTTGTGGCATAATCTTTAATATTAAAGGATTTTCCAAAAAAGAGCAACCTAACAGTTGTGTTGTTTATCATATTGTCTTTATGGAAGGACCTCAATATCTGACGATTTCGTCAACTGGTCTCCAAAATACCAATCTAAGACATCGCGGGCAGTGGGGGCCACAGCTACATGCATACCAAAAGCATCTTCAACTATAAGAGTCAAAACAATTTCTGGATCTTCATAGGGTGCAAAAACAGTCATCCAACTATGATAATAATCTTTTTTCCCTATTTCGGCAGTTCCCGTTTTTGCGCCAGCTGTTACTGGCAAATTGTTCAAAATAGTAGCTGAACCATATTCAACCGTGCCCTTCATTCCTTCTCTGACTATTTCCAAATTTTTCTCGTCAATAAAATTTTCGCGGATTATTTCTGGCTCAAATTCTCTAATAACATTTCTGTCTTTATCTATAATTTGATGAACTATTTGTGGCTTAAACAGCTTCCCGCCATTAACAATCGCAACAAAAGACGATACTATTTCTAATGGTGTTACGTTTATAAAACCCTGACCAATGGAAAGATGATAAGTGTCTCCCGGCATCCAAATATTTTCCGGCGATGAAAATCTTGATCTTTTCCATTCTTTGTCTGGAATAAATCCCTTTACCTCTCCCGGCAAATCTATCCCTAATTTTTCATTCCAACCAAAAATTTCTAAATATTTTTTAATATTCTCTATGCCTAATCCTTTAAAATTTTTGTATCCTCCTCCTATAGTATAGAAAAAAACATTACAGGATTCAGCAATCGCTTTCTTAACATTTGTTATTCCATGAGTACTCCAATCCTTAAAAGTGAATGGCTTATCGGGAAACCACGGATTTTCAATAATAATTTCTCCTTTACAATTGACAGTAGTCTTTTCTGAAATTATATTTTCCTGTAACGCTGCTACGGCAATTAATGGTTTAATTGTTGAACCCATAGGATATCTACCTCCAATTACCCTATTCAAAAATGGCATATTCTCGTCTTGTAGTAATCTTTCCCACTCTTTTTGTTCAATGCCTTGACTAAAAAGATTATTATCAAAAGTTGGAAAACTAACTAAAGCCAAGACACCACCGGTCTTTGGATCTATCGCTATTGCTGACGCTCTTTTTACTCCTGCTTTTTTAATCTCCTGTGCAAGCGTTTCGTAAAGTTTTTTCTGTAAACCATTGTCTAACCAAAGAACTAAACTATCACCGGATTTTGGCAAAGATATTATCTCTTCAGAAATAATATTTCCATAAACATCTGTCTCATATTTAATCTCTCCTGATTTAGAGTTTAGAAAATCGTTGTAAAAATCTTCCAACCCGATATTTTCTCCACTTTTTCTGTGATAACCTATAATATGAGCAAGAGACGGCCCATCTTTATATTCTCTGATTTCAATATTCTTAATAGAGAAGCCCGGAAGGTCTTCAATGTTAGTTTCAAACAAAATTAATTTCTTATAATCAATATCTTGAATCATCACGAACTCATTTGTTGTTTGTGCGTTAATTTTTTGTTCTATTTCGTCTTTATCCAAACCTAATATCCATGCAATCTTTTCAAAAATCTTTTCTCTTGTCCCCGAATCTTCTGGAAGATTACTCTTTTTAAGGATCAAGCTAAAACTCGGTTTGTTGGCTACCAGCTGTTTTAAATTTCTATCATATATTACGCCTCTCTCTGTTTGCAAGTCATTGATGATAAATTTATTATTATCCGCTAATACTGAAAATTTTTCGTAGTCCAAAAACTGAAATTGAAATGTTTTGGCTAAAACGCAAAGTGATAAAAGAAAAAAAACAAACCACAATCCTTTAATCGTGTGTGATTTTAATGGAACCTCGAGTTTTTTCTCAAAAATTTTCCCCCCCTTTTTTTCTGTAAAGGCGTCCCAAAAAATCTCTTCAGGTTCAATTTCGTTTCCTGGTCTTTTGATTCTCTTATTTTCTAATTTTCTGCTGAAAAAAAACATATAAAAATTTTATTGAAAAATAAATGACAGCGCCCATTAAAAGATTATATAAGAAACTAAATATATTAAAAAAGAAATTATGACCTATCGTTGTAATGGCTAAAACAATTTCATAAAACAATAAAGTAGTAAAAAAAATAATAAAAAAACTGATGGATTTTTTAGTTTCAAAAAATGGTTTAAGCAGTTTGATTAAAAAACTTATAGCTATTCCCAATAAAGTGAAAAATCCAGGAATATATGGAGAGAAAATATCCAAATAAAAACCGCCAATTGCTCCAATAAAAATACCTGATTTTTCTTCTTTCTTCTCAAAAAAATTAATCAAAATTATGGAAATCAAAATAAGATTCAAAAATCCTCCATTGACTTCATAATGAATTAAAAAACTTGTTTGATAAAGAGCTAAAAAATAGAAAAATATTATTGAAGAAAAAATTTTTATCATTAGAACTAATTGATAATAACAAATAATAAATTGCTTCCCTGTAAGTTAAACAAAGGACTAATCTCAACTTTTTGAAAAGGAGTCAAGTCGGTTTTCTCAACCCTCTCTATTTTCCCAACTAAAAATCCCAAAGGGAACTTTCTCTCTAATCCACTTGTTACGACTAATGCTCCGCTTAAAATCTCTTCGTCTTTTGGAATTAATTCCAAAAGCATCTTCTGATTGCCTTGTCCGTTAGCTAAGGCCTGAATATCAGTATCTATAATTTTGACACTGAATTTCATTTTATTGTCAGTCAAAAGACGAACTTTTGAAGAATTTTTATAAACTTCATCTATTTGACCGACTAATACTTTCTCGTAATTTATAACCACCATTTTTTCTTTCAATCCATCTTCAATTCCTCTGTTAATGACAATAAAATCTTTGGCAGTATCTCTTGACAAAATATTAGTTTCTAAAAGTTTTAGTTCTTCTGTTAGACCTAAATCTAATACTTTTCTTAATTTCCTATTTTCTTCTTTTAATTGCTCAAATTCAACGATTTTACTTAGAAAAAGCTGATTTTCTTTTTTCAAATTATTATTTTCAGTTTTTAAATCTTTGGCATTGAAGAGTCCAGACCAAAAACTTGAATTTTCCAAACCCTTGGACCAAAACCATTGCTGAATTGGCTGACTCACGGAATAAAAAAATGACCTAACCGGTCTTTGTAAAAAAATAAAAACAAAAAGAAAAAAAATTACTAAAACTAAAAACAAAATCTTGCTATTTTTTTTGTTTAACAACATATTGAGTTATTCTAACAAATTTTTTCCAAAAATAAAACCCTGAAAATTGGCGGCGACCTACTTTCGCGCAAAGCACTATCATCGGCCCTGAAGGATTTCACTTCCGAGTTCGAGATGGGATCGGGTGGGACACCTTCGGCATAACCGCCATTTTTCAAGATTTTATTATTGAAAGCAATAAAGATTCTTAAAAAGGAAATTGAAGTAAAAAATATGATTATTAGTACCCCTCGACTAAACTCCTTACGGAGCTTACATCTAGGGCCTATCAAGGTCGTGGTCTCCGACCAATCTAAAAGGATTAATCTTGGAATAGGCTTCCCGCTTATATGCTTTCAGCGGTTATCCTTGCCTAACTTAGCTACCCAGCGATGCTCCTGGCGGAACAACTGGCACACCAGAGGTTAGTTCATTCCGGTCCTCTCGTCAAGTTCTTCCCATATTTCTATGAGCTTAGACTATATCTTCACCCTATAAGATAAAAAATTATCTTGTAGGGGTCGACGTATTATAGAGGGTTAATTTCTCTATCCCGTTCTCGATTTAATCGAGCAACGAAGTCGTTACGGGGTCAATCCGCATAAAACGGACGACTTCCCACGATATTACCTTAATATTTATACGGTCCTCAAGTAAATTGTATCACAAATTATTAGGACCATCAATATCTCGTGATCACTACAACCGAATAAATAATGAAGGTTTCACCGTTATTAGTCGAGTTGTCATTATGGATTACTCCATAAAGTAGCAATTTCTTACTAGGAACAAGTTTCCTCAATCCTTAACGCCTACGGTAGATAGGGACCAACCTGTCTCACGACGGTCTGAACCCAGCTCGCGTACCACTTTAAATAGCGAACAGCTATACCCTTGGAAGCTGCTTCACCTCCAGGATGTGATGCATTTTACCTAATATTACTATTAGAACAGACTATACCATCGCCCTGATAGATATAAAGCTATCTAAAAGGGGATCGGCGTGTGATAATAATTGCCTAAAAAGAATTTAGGTCGTTACTATCTCTTCTGCTGCAAATCAGCAGAATCAGTCGTTACGGGGTCAACTCGCCCAGAGCGAGTGACTTCCCACGGTATTACCCATCTTCTTATTGTATCATAAAAAAATTAGGGTTTCACCGTTATGAGCCGATTTTAGGCATCTACCTTACGGTAGAAGCGGCCAATCACTTAGCCGACATCGTTTGTAATCTATTATTACTAATAGCAAGGACTATATCTTCACCCTATAAGATAAAAAATTATCTTGTAGGGGGTGGCGTATTATAGTAGTTTAATCTACTATCTAGTCGCTAAAAACGACTAAGTCTCTACGGGGTCAATTTGCAAAATGCAAACGACTTCCCACGATATTGCCCGTCTTTTTATCATATTATAAAAAGATTAGGGTTTCATCGTTATTAGCCACATTTTTTTATGGCATTACTGCCATAACACCCCGATTGTTTTCCTATTATTCTTAAAGAACATAGGTGTGTCAACAACAATTGTTGAGGTGTCGAACAGGGCCGTAGATATGGACTCTCGGGCCCTACTAACCTGTTATCCCCGGGGTAGCTTTTATCTGATGATCTCCCCCGGTCCTATGAACCAGGGTCGGTTCACTAAGTTCTGCTTTCGCAACTGCGCGGCATATCCGCCTTGCAGTAAAGCCAGCTTACGCCTTTGCACGACCACTCCGATTTCCATCCGGAGCTAGCTGACCTTATAAACTTCTCCGTTACTCTTTAGGAGAAAAGCGCCCCACTTAAACTACCCACCAGACACTGTCTCTCGCCAAAAGGCGGGGTTAGAACTAAGATTTTGAAAGACGGGTATTCCACTGTTGGCTCCACTTCGTCCGAAAACGAAGGATCAAAGCCTCCCCGTTATTCTGTGCAACCAAAATCAAAGACCAATATCTAGCTATAGTAAAGCTCCCGGGGTCTTTCCGTCTAGCCGCAGGTAACCGGCATCTTTACCGGTATTGCATTTTCACCGAGCACCTCGTTGAGACAGCTCCCCAGCCGTTAAGCCATTCATGCGGGCCAGAAATTACCTGGCAAGGGATTACGCTACCTTTGGACGATTATAGTTATCGCCGACGTTTACTGGCGCTTCGTTCAGTCAGCCTCCTGCAAGCAGGAGACCGCCGAAGTTAACGTTCCAGCACTGGTCAGGCCTCAGCCCCTATACTTCCTCTTACGAGTTGAGCAGGGACCTATGTTTTTGATAAACAGTCGCCAGGGAAACTTTAACTGCGCCCTTTACTCTTGCAAATAAAGGGAGGCCTTATCCCGAAGTTACGGCCACTTTATTGCCGAGTTCCTTAACGAGGTTTCACTCGTTCACCTTAGCACACTTACGCTTGCCCACCTGTTTCGGTTTTTGGTACGGACTAAACTTCCTTAGCTCTCCGAAGCTTTTCTAGGGAACTTGCTCAGCAAACTTCGCTTGTCCGAAGACAAGCTTCCCGCCAATTCTTGCAAAAGCTAAAATCAGCGACGAGAATCCAATAACTCGCATTGCCTACTAAACTCCGCACTTCATTGAAAAAAAGTTTAGGGGCCGGAATATTAACCGGCTGTCCATCGGCTACGCCTTTCGGCTTCGCCTTAGGCCCGCCTAACCCTTGGCTGACAATCATTGCCAAGGAACCCTTGGGCTTTCGGTGTTCCGAGTTCTCATCGGAATTGCGGTTACTCATACCAACATTCTCACCCCTTCATTCTCCAACAATCCTTACAGATTGCCTTCAGTGAATGAAGGGCGCTCCCCTACCCCAAGCATATATAAATATACGCTTAGCCCTATCTTCGGTACCAAATTTTAGCCCCGTAAATCTTCGGCGCAAAATCCTTTGACTAGTGAGCTATTACGCACTCTTTAAAGGATAGCTGCCTCTAAGCTAACCTCCTAGCTGTCTAAAGAATTTCACCTCCTTTGATACACTTAATTTGGATTTAGGGACCTTAGATGAGGGTCTGGGCTGTTTCCCTTTCGACCATGGAGCTTAGCCCCCACAGTCTGACTCCAAGCACGGGTCTATGGTATTCGGAGTTTGATTGGAAAATCCGGATTACTCCAAGAAATCCCATTCAGTGCTCTACCCCCATAGACACTTATTGCTCAGGCTAGCCCTAAAGCTATTTCGGGGAGAACCAGCTATTACCAAGCTCGATTAGCTTTTCACTGCTTACCTCAGGTCATCCCAAGGAATTGCACGACCTACGGGTTCGGACCTCCTCCAGTCTTTCGACTGAATTCATCCTGCCCAAGGTAAGATCGCTTGGCTTCGGGTCGGCACCTAACTTTCAAAACGCGCTATTAACGCTCGCTTTCACTATGCCTTCGCGGCAAAACCGCTTAGACGAAAAGTTAAGAGCCACTCGTTGGTTCGTTCTGCAAAAAGCACGCCATCACCCGCATAAAGCGAGCTCTGACTCGTTGTGGACAAAATGGTTTCAGGTTCTATTTCACCGCCCTCACCGGGCTACTTTTCACCTTTCCCTCACGGTACTAGTTCACTATCGGTGACCGGTTAGTATTTAGCCTTAGCTGATAGTTCAGCTCGATTCCCGCCAAGTTCTCATTCCCGACGGTACTCAGGAAAAATTCCAAGAAGCGTAAAATTATTTTTGCTTACAGGACTATCACCTTCTGTGGTTGCTCTTTCCAGAGCATTCAACTAACAATTTTACCTAAATTTCTTCCTCAGCAGTTACCGAGCACATAACCCGAAAGGTTATATGCTCGGATACCCTGATAGAATTCTCCTACAACCCCAAATGTGTAATAAATCACACATTTAGTTTGGGCTATTTCCCGTTTCGCTCGCCGCTACTAAGGGAATGAGTCATTGAAAAACAATGACCTTTTTTTCTTTTCCTCTGGGTACTGAGATGTTTCACTTCCCCAGGTATCACTACGCTGAAAACAGCGTTTATGATGTTTAACCATCATAGGGTTTCCCCATTCGGAAACCTCCGGGTCAAAGGTTGCTAGGCACCTCACCGAAGATTATCGCAGCCACGCCACGTCCTTCATCGCCTTCCGGTCCCAAGGCATCCACCATCTGTCCTTAAATATATTACCTCAATTTCCTTTCTAAGCTTCCTTATTGCTTAGGATCTATTTTGCTATCAACGAACTTTCCAAATCGTGTATTCTATCCTTTCACCGCTTTTCACAACTTTTTATGAAAAATGGTGAGAGGATAAATTAAAAAAGCCGCTTACAAGAAAGCGGCTTTTCCAGAGATAAAAATCTCTTACGGTTAAGCGCCGCTTTCTTGCATTGTCTTGATATAAACAGAAACAAAATTTATCATATACTTGCTCTAAAGTTTAGCAAATTTAAATTGCTTGTCAAGTGTTTAAAATTATTTCTGAATTTTGCTTCTTATTCCTTTCCAAATATCAGCTGCAACATCCTTGCCTCCAAGTCCAAATGCTAATCCTCCACCAATAGCTAGCATAGCAACAATGCCTTGAAGTAAAATCACAACCAACGCATCTCCAATTCCTAATTGGATTAGAATAGCGGAAATTCCAAAAACCCAAACAGCCCATTTTACTATAGCACCTGCCAATTTACTATAACCAACTTTAGTGCTGTGCACTCCTGCTTTCACTATTTTTTCAGCAAAACTGGCAACAATAACTATTGCCACAAAAATTAAAGTTGCTGCTAATAAGTTCGGTAACCATGCGACAATCTTAGCTAAGAATATACTGAACTGATTCAATCCTAAAATTTCTACAGAAATTGATAAAGAAACGATAACCAAAATCCATTTAATAATAGAACCTATAAATTCAGATGGACTTGAATCAAAATCCGCTTTTTCTAAGGCCTCGCTCCATTTTCTGACTTGAAACAATTTGTCTAATTGAAGTCGTTTTAATATCTCCTGAATTAATCTTCCAATACCACTCGCAATTATCCAACCGATAGTGAAGACGATCAAAGATAAGATAAGTTTTGGAAGAAATATTATAAATCCCTGCCAAAAATCTCCCAAAGCTTGAGTTGTTATTAATGTCCAATCAACCATGTTTTTATTGTATTAAATTAAAAATTTTCATCCGACCTTTAAATTCAAATACATTATTTTATTCTACTCCTTTTTTAAAAAAAAGCACCTGTGGAAAACTTACAACTCTACAAAACTAAATCTTTTTAGACCTGAAAAGAAAGTATGCTATCGTGCCTCCAGCAATGGCAGTCAAAAATTGAGGCCAAGACATTATCACCGCAACCCGATTAGCAATTTCTGTTTTTAAAATTAAATTCATTACTATTGAACTCGTGCCAAACAAAAAGATAAACTTCAAAGCGCTTGCTGTAATAACTCTTAGCCAATAATTTTTGTTTTTTAAAAAATCAAACGATAAAACTAAAATAACATTTCCTATCATAATAAACGGTATCATCGGAGCAAGGGCTAATGGCAAAAGACCAACGGAAAGAGCAATGATGCTCGGGAATAAGCCAACTAAAACTCCAGCTCTAATTCCCAAAAACATTGTTGAAATAAAAAGCGTGGCATTAACAATCGGGCCAGCAATCGCCTGTTGTCCCAACAGTGGAGCTATTGTGGCAGCTCCAACTAAAACAGCGAATTGAGCTAAAGTAATAATTTTTTCTCTATTGATTGTTAAAATTTTTGCATTATTCATATTTCTTTAGATTCTCTAGAGTTTTTTAATCTTTCAATTTTCGTTTTTTTCCGAGGAGCAAAATGAGTGTGAAGAATCTTATTTTTTATTTCTGAATTATTAAAAAATTCTCTATAAATTTTCTTAACTGCTAAATTTTCATGCGCGCTTTTTATTTCTTTTTGTTCATCGATAGCATAAAGTGATTTCCCTCTTCTCCTAATTACTTCTTTATTACTTGGCATTGATTGCCCGCCTCCTCCCACGCACCCTCCGGGACAAGCCATAACTTCAACAGCGTCGTATTTTTTGGGATTGCTTTTTAATTCTTTCATTACTTTTCGTGCATTCTTAATCCCATTTACTATACACACTTTTATAACACGATCACCTATTTTTATCTCTTTTCTTTTGATTCCGTCCATTCCACGAATTTCTTTTATTCCATCCTTGGGCAACTCTTTTCCAGTCATTTTGAAATGAGCTGTTCGAAAAGCAGATTCAAAAACACCCCCGCTTGAACCATAAATCACTCCTGCTCCAGACGGTTGTCCTAAGGGATCGTCTGCTTCTATCGAATTAATATTTTTCAAATCAATTTTGTTCTGCTTAAAAATTCTTACTAACTCCCGAGTAGTCAAAACAGAATCAACCGGATAGATTCCGTTTATTTTTAATTCTTTTCTTTTAATCTCAAATTTCTTGGCAACGCAAGGCATTATGGAAACCATAAAAATATTTTCCGGCTTGATATCGTTCTCTTTACTCCAGTAATTCTTAATAATGCCACCAAGTATTGTTTGCGGAGATCGTGTGGTACATAAATTTTCAATAAACTCTGGATAATAAAATTCTATAAATTTTACCCACGCAGGACAGCATGAAGTCATGGCAGGTAGTTTCTCGTTTTTAGTGATTCTTTCAATTAATTCTTCAGCTTCCTCCATTGTTGTAAAATCCGCGCCCGAAGCAGTGTCAAAAACATAATCAAATCCGAGTTTTTTTAAGCCCGCTACAAGTTGACCTGTGGCGATCTCGCCATATTCCATGCCAAACTCCTCGCCAATGCTTGTCCTTAATGATGGCGCAAACTGAACAACTGTAACTTTATTTTCATCTTTAAAAAACTTTTTTAATTGCTCAAACTCGCCTATTCCTTCAATCGCCCCAACGGGACAATGAAGAATACACTGTCCGCAATTTATACACTCTTTATTTTTGTCCTCGGACAATACTACTTGTCCTCTATCATTCATTTCCAAAAAACCTGTTGGACAAACGCTTACGCAGTGTTCACAACCAATACATTTTGTCTGGTCAAACACGATTGAGCCCGACTGAAACACTTCAGCTCCTTTTGGCTTTTCATTAGTTATCTTTCCCTTAAACTTATTTACTAATTCTAAAAGCTTACAATGCTGAAACCAAACACAATCATCGCATTCTAAAAGATGTTTTTTGAGAATTAAATCTAATTTTTTATTTCTTGATTCCTGAATCTCTGGCGATTCTGTTATAATTTCCATTCCCTCTTCTACCTGCGTTGTGCAAGCCCGCTTCAATTCATCTTTTCCCTTTATTTCAACCAAACACATTTCGCAATGATTCTTTGTTTCAATGTCAGGATGATAACAAAGAGATGGAATATCAATTTCATTTTCCAAGGCAATTTCTAAAATCGTTTTTCCAGAATCAACTAATAGTTCCTTCCCATTTATTTTAATTGAAATCTTTTTCATCTTTCTATTATAACAAAAAATCGTTCAAAAAACGATTTTTTGCTTCGAGAAAAAGCTGAATTGAATCAAAAAGGTTAATGCCCAAATCCCATTAAGCTCCTTCTTGCATATAATCCGTAACAATCATTATTATCTTTTGAACATTTTTATTGCAAGATTTAAAACTAATTTTATCCAAAACTTCATTACCATATCTTCTAATCAAATCGCTGATAAGGGCATGTATGAAAGATTGGGTTACGGCATCAATGTTATTAAAATCTATAATAACATTCTGACTATTTTCTATAGCAGGTATGATTTCTTCTATTCTGACATCTCTATCTATGTCTTTATTCTCAGCGAACGAACCGACTTTTTTAAATAATTCAATATTTTTCATATAAATTTAGCCTTTTTATATCTATCTCTTCTTCTCTCCTTTACTGTTTTTGAATAAATATCTCTAATCGGGTCTAATAATTCTGAAAATTCTTTTGTTTCATTTAAAGAAATATCCACACCAACAACTGTGCCATTCTATAGCGGTAAATTTTCTGACTTAGAATGATTATCTCGAAATGGATCGGCAAATAATTTGTTAGGTCCGCTTTTCAGTAGTTTATATAGCGCATTTCCGCTATAAATCATAAAGAAATCACGATTTACTTTAGCTATACTTTTGATAAAAAATAATCCTGCGCCGGCATTGTATTCTGTGCCACCCTCCCTTTTTGTCGTTCCTGTAATTCCTGGGGTCAAGGATAGACGGATAGCGTCTATATGGGTCTTGGCAACATGAGATTGGTTTATTGTTTTTTTTATTCCTATGCCAGTATCTACAATTCCAATTGCTATTTTATTACTTTTTTTATAATATTGAGCGGACACAATCGCTCCAGCTTGTGAGTCGGCATGCTCTATAACATTTCTAACTAGCTCACTAACTACATATCGAATTGGATCAACCTGGGTGGGTTTAAGATGTAAAAGCGGTATCATTTCTTTAATAAAGCGTGATAATTCTTCAGAATTTCTAATCTGGGTAAGCGGGATAAATCGACCTGCCGGCTCATGCTCTTTTATTTTTGTTCCAATAAATTTTATACCTAAAAATTTGAATAATCCCATTCTTAATAAATAATGTGACGATTTCGCTGTGAGGGTTTTACAAATAATACTTTTTGGCCCTATCGGAAGTCCAAGAGTAGCAATCAAAGACAAAACCACTGGATGAACAGCAATCCATTTTTCGTTTGCTGTAATCTCCAATATTTTTTGATTAGATAAATCGATATTTCTTAAAAAGGGATCGATGTTTCCAATAAACGCACTATTTGGTAAATGAATTTTCATATTTACTTCAATATTACCGGGATTAGCAAAAAAAAGTCAAGTTACCGGGAATCCCGGTAAATTTAGCAATAACAGACTAATGATTAAAATCGTTTTTTCGGAATCAACTGACAATTCTTTGTCATTTATTTTAATTGAAATCTTTTTCATATTCCTATTATAACAAAAAACGCCCACAAGATGATTAGAAATATCTGTGGCGATAGAAAGTAATCCATTAAAAAAATTAAAGATATTTATAAATATCATGCTTACCAATAGAGATGAACAAAATATCCCCATCAGGCATACGTTCAAAAATAATCCTGTAATTGCTTGTTATAGAAATTGACCAAATTCCCTCAAATTTACCATGTAATTCATGGAGCCTTAAAGATGAAT
>Ga0307992_1000203_pt1 | contig 38862 bp, 38 predicted proteins | sample EllFjometagen133_FD_203162 | JGI IMG/M metagenome (GOLD analysis project Ga0307992, IMG submission 203162) | Marine microbial communities from Ellis Fjord, Antarctic Ocean - #133 | ecosystem: Environmental > Aquatic > Marine > Unclassified | place: Southern Ocean | collected 2014-10-08
AATTGTAAATATTTTAAACAAATTTTTAGGGGATTTATTTAACAAATCAAGATAATTAAGATCTTCAAGGTTTAAGAAATATATAGTTTTGTTTTTATTTTGTAAATATGATTGTATTTGTTTAAGAACAGTAGTCTTACCTGCTTGTCTTGCTCCAACAAAAAGCAGAATATTATCGTTTTCAAGATATTTTTTTGCTTGAATTGTTATATCTCTTATAATACTCATAGAATTAATATTTTAAATACAAATTAGCTCCTAAATACATATTATCGGATAATTTGTATTTGTCAAGTTCATTTTAGCTAAATATATTAGAATAGCGTTATAATATATTGCAATGGCGTTGTAATATATAACAAGACATTTACCAACTTTTAATTCTTTTTTTAGTTTTTTCTTTGAGGTCTCTGTATGCCTTGCGTGTATCTTTTTCTAAAGCAGGGGATATCAATCTCAAAATTTCAGAGCCCAAGATTTTATATCTTCCGCCTATTTTATTAGCGCGAATGATTCCTTTCTTTAGCCAGCGTTTAATCGTGCTTTTGCTGATTCTTAAAAAATCCATTGTTTCTGCAGTAGTATATATTTTGTTTGGTTCTATTTTATCCATACTTTAATTTTACAACCATTACAAAAGGTGTCAACAGGTGTCAGTGGAAAACTAAATATGGACCTTTCGGTTCATATTCTTTATTTTTTGTTGTTTAAAAAAATTATAAGTCAAAGTATTTTTTCTTGTATAAATATCTTTGCAATATTTTTGGCGTCATCGATGCCCCTATGATGTGTGCCATCAAGCGAAATTTTACACATTTGAAGCGTTTTTACCATACCTATAGCTTTTTTTAAATTTTTTATTTCTGCAAATTTGTGTTTTATGCTGTAGTGGACTTGGAATGGATAGTTAATGTCATGCAATTCACAATCTTTTACTAATTGTTTTTTATCATAATATCCCCAAGAGCAAAAGATAATATTTTTGATACTTTCTTTGCTTTTTATTTCTACCCATTTGATAAATTTTGCAAAAGCGATTGGGAATATTTCAGCATTATTCACATCTTCTTGTTTGATACTGGTTAAATCTTTACAGAACTCAGATAATTTAGGATTCTTTATTGGTTTTATAAAAATCTGGTATCCCTCAATAACTTCGTAGTCATTATTAACAAGAACAGCGCCTATTTCTATTGTTTCCATATTATCTTTATTGCGATGATTTTCCCAGCATGTTGCTTCTAAATCAATTATTAAATACATTTTTTTATGTTTTTCGGTTTAATTACATATTTATTGTTATGGTAATGATATGGGGTAATCATGGTAATATTCTACCATTATTTTAATAGGGGACTGTCCCCTTGGGTTGACGTTCGGAAACGCGCGTCAGCCAAGGGTTTTAGGGCGATTTTTGTGATTTGGCAAAAAATTGACCAAAATTTGAATATGGCACTGGGCAATTATTGTTAATTCACAAATAATTTTTTTTGTGGATTTTTTTCTTGAATGTGTTTTTCTATTTTATTTATTAATTCATGAGCGCTCTCAATGGCGTTTACGCTTTCAGTTGATGATGTTGTAAATTCTACGCCATAGGTTAGATCGTGTCTTCTTTTTCTGATTCTATCAAATTTATTTGTTAATGTTTCATATTCTGTTCCAAATATTTCTTTAGTAAAATCGACTACAGTTTTATGAGATCCTATGGTGCGTGGCCTTAATCCGTAAGAAAATATTAATGCTCTGCCAGACAAAAGCATTGCTTCATAAGCGAATTTAAAAGCACCTTCTTCGTCATTGTTGTCTAGGAGAAGTTTAGCGCTTTTTAAGTTTTTATGAGCTCTTTCTAAAACTTTTTTGATCTGGTCAAAATTAATGTTTTCTTTTTTGAGCAGATTTTTTTTGACTAAATCCTGATAACTCATTTTGGTTGCCAATTAAAAATATTTTTTGTCCGGATATGACATTTTTAATAAAAGAATTATTTTTTTTAATGTTTTGTTCTATATCAAGCGGGGAATATATATGATAGTTTATTTCTCTGTCTAATTTGTTTTCTAATTTATTTATAGCTGATATTAGTTTGTCTTCATTAGGGTTGCCAATTATCATTATATCTATATCACTAAGAGAATCTTCTTCCCTCTTGGCAAAGGAGCCAAAAATAAAGGCAATTTTTATATTTTGAATATCCCTTAATATCGTTTCTAATCTACCTTTCACCCCGATAGTTTTAAAAACAATTTTTTTAACTTCTTTGTACAAATAGTAATCTTTGTTTAAGCTAAAATATCTTTGTTTGCCGCTGAAATTGGAAACAAACAATCCTGATTTTTTCAATCCTAAAAGTTCACGACGAATATATGCGACTGGTTTTTCTAACAATCTTTCTAATTCACGTAAATAATATTTTTTTTCTGGATGAGCAAAATATAATTGTAATATTCTGCTTCTAAGCTTTGATTTTGAAAAATTTAAAATATCCATATGTATCTCTTTTAGGTTACAATTGTAACCTATTTAGGAAACAATGTCAATATTTTTTTAATATGGTTTATTTTTGTTTTTATGTTATACCATATTAAGGATTACATTTACCAACTCTTAATTCTTTTTTTAGTTTTGTCACGTAGATCTCTATAGGCCTGGCGTGTATCTTTTTCTAAAATAGGGGATATCAATCTCAAAATTTCCGAGCCCAAGATTTTATATCTTCCGCCTATTTTATTAGCGCGAATGATTCCTTTCTTTAGCCAGCGTTTAATCGTGCTTTTGCTGATTCTTAATACATCCATTGTTTCTGCAGTAGTATATATTTTGTTTGGTTCTATTTTATCCATACTTTAATTTTACAACCATTACAAAAGGTGTCAACAGGTGTCAAGAAGTTTTATGTGCAAAACTAAATATGGACCTTTCAGTCCATATTATTTGTTTTATTTTTATTTTATTTATTTCGTTCTATGAGATTTATAATGAATTTTGCAAAAGGGATAATTTCCCCCTTGGTTTGGACTTGCTCAAGTGTTTTAAAATATTTGTCGCGATGATCGTTGCGAATTGTTACCCATTTATACCCTGAACAGAGTAAAATATAATTCATTAGAAATCGTGCTGTTCTGCCGTTGCCGTCAATAAAAGGATGAATTTTTACTAAATCGCCATGAGAAATCACAGAATAATAAATTTTATTTTTTATTTGGCACATTGATTTAATATAAGAATCCATTAAATCAGGTACTTTTATCCAGTTAGGTGGAACATAAAAACTATTTCTAATATAAACGGGTTCATGCCGATACAGTCCAAGATTTTTTTTTTCAAGAATGCCATAATTAACATTAGGCGTCCAAAGATGGGTTTGGATATCTTTAATTAATTTTTCGTTAATTTTTGGATGACCAAAGTCATTTTTGATTTTTTTAATTAGAAAATCAAATGCCATGGCATATCCTTTAATTGCCAAGAAATCTGCCAGTCTTTTTTCTTTAGGTATATCTAATTTACCATCAAGTAATTTTGAAACTTCCTCTGGGGTAATATTATAACCCTCAACAGTTGTTGAATGATAGGCATCATATTTTTTGTTTTCTATAGCATTATCAATCAAAATTTGCAGATTGTTATTTGGTTTCAGATGATTAGTTTTGACTTTCTTAATATCGCTAACATATTTTTTGTATTCTTTATTGTACTGAATTATCCAAATCGGGTTAGCGCTAAGCTTTCTAGAGGTTTTAGACAGAAGACTCTCAAACGTTTTTAACGCTTTTATCTTTTTTTCTTTCAAGGCATATTGATTTAATTTTTCTGAATCAAAATGATAATCGCGAAACAGCGAAGGAATTATTTCTTTAATTTTTGGCAGTTCATTAGGGGATAATCTGTGGAGTAAATTGATAGTTAGATGCTCTGGCGACAATAATTTCAGAGGTGTTTTGTTAATTGGCAAGATATTTATTATTTCTTTGGTTAAATTTTTGTTACCACGGAATTCAAAAATATAATTTCCTATTTTTAAATTTTTATTTATTTTATCCTTAATTAAAATACGAATTTTTTTCTGAAAAGTTTGGCCATAAAGATAATATTCTAATGCCGTTGATCCACCTAAACACCAATTTTTATATTCTTCCCCTAGAAATTTAATAATAACAGGCAAATTCTTTTGTATTGCTAATTTATTATCTTCATTAGGGTTTTTGATTAAATAAACTCCAGCTTTAATTTTAGCAATTAACCCTAAATCTATTAGCGATTTTAGGTTTGTGAGCTTAATCATTTTTTGCGAATAGAAAATATATTGTTCTTTTTCAACAAGTGGAACAAGGATAGCTTTTAATTTGGTCCTAATATTTTCGCTTATAACTTTTTTCATAAAATTTAATGTTTTCGCTTATAACTTTTTATGGTTTTATTCTACAATAACGCATAAATAAAGTCAACGCTCGTTATAACTTTTTGCAACTAAATATGGACCTTTCGGTCCATATTATTTGTTTTAAGAATTATGAGATTATTTCTAATTTTATTGAATTAGAATCAAGTGCAATTTTGAAATCTCTTTTAGCAGAGTTGTAATATTTATCTATTTGTTTTTTAGAAAAATTAAAATGTTCAAACATTTTCAATAAATTTTTATAGTTTTTTGTGAAAAGATATTTTTTATAAAATCATCATTTTTTTTCTGGCGTAATTTTAGTTCTTCTATTGAGATGTCAATAATATTTATTTCCCGCCCAATATTTTTTTCCAATGGCAAAATTATTCTTTTTGCTTCAAGCGAAGAGTGATCTCCAATTAATAAAATGTCTATATCGCTTTCTTGTTGAAAATTTCCTTTGACATAAGAGCCGAAAATATACGCTTTTTCCAATTTTTTAATTCTTTTTATATCAAATTATTGGAGTTAATGTGAGAGTATGATATAATTATATTTTAGTTACTATAATATAAATATTTATTTTTAAAGAATATTATATGATAAGTAAAAAATTAGAGAGTATATTAATTCAATTACCAGAAGTTCAAGCAGGAAAAGGTTTATTGCAAAACGAGTTTCATGATTTTGACGTATATAATCATTCAATTAATTGTGCTGATTGTTTGAAAAAGATGAAACCTTGTCCTAATATAAATATAATAGTTGCTGGTTATCTACATGATATAGGTAAGCCTGTTATATATAAATTAAAAAAACAAAGAAAAGATATTAAAAAAAATCATGGAGAAATTGGTAAGGCAATGGTTGAAAAAATGGATGTTTCGTTGTTTAGAAAATACGGATTAGACCAAAAAAATATTGCTAGATTAGTTGGTGCACATTGTTTACCGATAAATAATATAATAAAAATGAGAAAAGCATTAAATTATAACCAATTTGTCGAATTGTATAATAAGTTTTTAGATAAATTAAATCAGACGGGTTTGGATAAAAAAAATATAATGACTCTTTTTTTTGCAGATTCTTTATCAAAGAAGAAGAAAAAAGACATTTATTTTAAGGAATCTAATTTGGTGATAAATACTGTTTTGAATAATAATATTGGATTAGAAAAAATATATTCTTTACAGAAAAAAATATATGAAGCTAATAAATAATATTTATTTTAGGCTTAGCTAAAAAATGTTTTATATTAAACTTTTTGTGTAATTTGATTCTTGACGAAGTTTTTAAATTTAGTATTATTTTAAATAAATAGTTAGTTCTTTTTCTAAATAATATTTATGGGTTTATGGCTAAAAAAGAATTATTGGTGGGGTTAATAAAAGATGACTCTGAGAAATATGATGGATATAATTGGCATGATGAATATGCTAAACATTTTGTAGCTCTTGGGGATGAGGTTGAGTTTCTGGACTTCGAAAAAAACAATTGGATGGATCAAGTTCTTCAAAAAGATTTTGATCTTTTTTTTTGGAGAGCATGTCATCGCCCAGATCTTAGAGATGATGCTAAAGGTAAGATATATTTTATAGACAAGATATTAAATAGAAGAATATTTCCAAATTGGGACATGTATTATCCTTATGACAATAAAATTGTGCAGTTATTCCTGATGAATAAATTTAAAATTCCTCATCCAGAAACTTTTTATTCCCGAGACAAGATAGAAATAGAAAATTTTATTAAAAATACAAAGTATCCAGTGGTCTCCAAATCTTCGGACGGAGCATGTGGAGATAATGTTCGTAGATATGATGACCCCGCAAGTCTTACCAAGCATATTGAACAAATTTTTAGTGAAGAAGGCTTACGTACTTATTTTCCGTGGGTTAGGCAGAAAGGCTATGTTTATTTGCAAGAGTTTTTGCCTGTGCAAAAAGATTTAAGAATTATTGTTATTGGAGATAAGGTTGAATTAAGTTTTTGGAGAGAAAATGAAAATAGCTGGATTAAGAATGTATCTAATGGTGGCAGAATATGTACAGATCCGGTTCCCAAAAATATTTTAGATGAAGCTATCTCGGCGAGCAAGAAGTTAAATTTGCACTGGTGTGCTTTTGACGTAATCGTTGCTAAGGATAAATTTTATTTCCTAGAGTTTAGTTCTATATTTGGATTTTCTAGGAAAGCTGGTCATTACGAAAAAGCGTTCGGTAGCCCGAATGCTTTTATTTTAGAAAAACAAGTTAAATATGTTCATAATTTATTTATATGAGAAAAATAAGATATGGTGTAATTGGATTTGGTAATGCGGGGAAAGTACACAGCAAGGTTCTGGGTAATATTAAAAACGTTGATTTCACCTCTGTTTGCGACATTAGTCTCAAAGAAAGGTCTCTTGCTAAGGACATGTATGCGGTTAGCGTTTATGGGGATTTTAAGGAGATGGTTAAAAAAGAAAATCTTGATGGAGTAAGCATTTGTTTACCTCATTATCTTCATTCTCCGGTATCTATATTTTGTATGAAGAACAAGATTAATATTTTATGTGAGAAACCCATTGCTACTAAAGTTGCTGATGCAGAAAAAATGATTCAATGTTCTCACAAAAATAATATTCTATTTGGAACCATTTTTCAGCATCGTTTTGAACCAATTAATATTATGATCAAAAAGGAGATTGAGAATGGGAGGCTGGGAAATTTAATTTCTACAAGCGTTAATGTTAAATGGAGAAAAACAAAGGATTATTATCTTAATTGGCAGGGAGATAAGATTAAAGCTGGTGCAGGTGTGTTAATTAATCAAGCGATACATTTTATAGACTTGGCTCAATGGTTTAATGGTGGTGTAAAATCAGTTTTAGGGAATATTAAAACTGATAGAAAATATATTACAGTTGAGGATAATGCTATTGCTAATGTTTTTTATAATAATAATTCTTTTGGTGTATTTGATTGCTCTACGTCAAGTAATCCATTTTTTGGAAGTACGATTGAAATTATTGGGTCTATAAATTCAATTAAGATGCATGATGGTCGCATTATTTTTTGGGGAGGAAAGACAGATGCGGAAATAGTAAAGATTAATAATAAGATAAAAAAGATGGATAAGGAGACTTGGGGTAAAAAATATTTTGGGTATGGCCATATTTTTCAAATAAAAAATTTTATTGAATCAATAAAATTTAACAAAGCTGTTAGCGTTAGTGGAGAAGACGGAAAGGAAACATTAAAAATAATATTAGCTATAATTAAGTCTTCAAAGACTAAAAAAAGAGTAATAGTATGAAAATTTTGATTTTTTCTTTGGGTCCAATATTTAAAGATTCTGTTCACGGTGGCTCTCAAAAAATTCTTAGAGAGATTATGACACATTTGGGGAACAAGGGTCATATTGTTGACGTATTTTGTACAAAAAGAAAAGACAATAATGAAACATTTTCTCTTTCTAAAAATGTATATGTTCATCCAGCACTTAGGTTCAGGGAAACTTTCCCCGAACCATACAAAACTCCTCCCTACAATCTTTCTAGTATAATTTCAGTTTTAAGTGAAGAAATTAAAAGGCATGACGTTTTCTATATACATGATTCGGGACTTGATTTTACTTTTTTAACAAAAAATATCCCAACGGTGTGGTCGTTAAGGGATTTTATATACCCAGAGAGTATTCTTGGTGGATTAAATTTTTCCAGAGATGCCATGATTATAAATTCAGAATATACATATCTTTCTTATCTTTCTTTAATTAGAACTTATCGTAAAAACCCGGAACAAAAGATTTTTTTGATTAACAACGGAATAAATGTTAATCATTTTAAGCATAAAAATTCGGATAGCCTTAGAAAAAGAATCGGTTTACCCAAAGACGATTTAGTAATAATTTATCCTCATAGACCAGAGGTATCAAAAGGAATTTTTGAGGTGCTAAAAGTTTTAGATATTTTAGTAAATGAGAAGGGGATTCAAAATATAAAACTGCTTATTCCTCGGTACATAGATTTAAAAATTTCTAATAGTCTAGAAAAAGTTTATAAAAATATTAGAGATGAAGCACGTAAATTAAATGTTTCTAACAATATAATTTTTCATGAATGGATTGAATATAATGATTTGCCCGAATATTATTCTTTGGGTGATTTAAGCTTAAGTATAGGGAACTTTGTGGAGTGTTTCCCAAACGTTTCCCTAGAATCTATTGCCTGTGGTACTCCGTCTATATCAGCTAGAGTAGCTACACATAGATATGTTCTCCCAGAAAATATTGAAACAAAAATTGATTTTGGAGACATTAAAGAATGTGCTAATATAGCTTTTAAATATTTAAATTCCGACAATGGAGAATTAATTAAAAAGGGGAAAGAATATATCATTAAACATTTTGCATTTAGTAAAATGCTAGAGGGTTATGAGGATATTATTACTGGTTGTTCAAAAAGCGAAGGGCTTAAACAAATAAATATTTCTCAAAATAGCAGGAGTTATAAGATAGCTCCATGGTGTTATCTCTCAGAGAAATTTGGTTTTTATAATGATTATAATTATGAATACAATAAGGACGAAGAGTTTATTAATTTAATCAAAACGAAAAAAATAATTAAAGAAGATGATAACAATAGAAATATTATTATTGAACATTTTGAAAAGGGTGATTTAGTTTTAATATAAATTAAATAATGGATTATTGTGAAAAAGTTACAGCGGTTCTCATAAATTACGATGGATTTAGAAACAAAATAAAAGGTAAGGGGAGATTGCAAGTAACATTAGAAAGTTTAATAGATACGGTTTCATTTTTCAACAAAATTAAGTTTTTGTTAATTGATAATGAATCATCTGATGGTTCAAATGTTTTTTTACATAATTTTCCCATTGGAGAAAAGATGGATTTCAAGAGATTACATAGGGGTAATGGATGGATGCCTACGACTCAGAATAATTGTTCCAATATTTATAGAATGTCTCAATTGGTTAAAACTCCTTATTTATGGTTTATAGAAAACGATTCTTATTTTTTTAATAAAAATAATTTTTTAAAGAAGGCTGTTGAAACATTAGACGAGAGAGAAGATGTGTCTATTGTTCATCTTAGAAGATTTACTTCTTTGTGTTGCAAGGAAAGGCCGGGAGCTCCTCAAAATCATTGTCGCGTTGAATCAATAGAAAGATTAAAAAATGGACAAAAGTTTTATATATTAGAAAAAACAGAATCAGATTGCGTTTGGGTGGATGTGGGGGATGCTATACCTAGTAATTTTATTCCAGCCAAAAAATATAATTTTATTAATTTATGTACAGGAGATCGGCCAGGGAACATAAGAAAAACAAAAAATGGTTGGCAAAGATATATAAGAGATTATTGGAATACATATACTAATCATGGTTATGTTGTTAGAACTAAAGATTTGAAATTTATTATGGAAAAATATAAACCTCAATCTGAGAGAGAAACTGCAACGGCTTTTAAAAAACATTTTATTGCAGCTCGAATGCAAGAAGATGCTTTTGTCTGTTTTGGGTGGAAAAATAGAGTTAATCCTACGGAATCTGAAATTTTAGAGACTTTTGATTGGGTTAAAAAACATAATTATAGCTCAGTATTAGATTATGGTAGCTGTAAAGGAGATTCATTGGTAATTAATGGTTAAATTTGTTTATGAGTTTTGAGAAATTTAAGAATTTAACAGATAATCTAGAGATATCTAAAAATGATATCAATTGTGTTGTTGATGCCATCAAAAACGAAGATATCTCGTGGCCCAATGGATATACTAAAAAATTAGAAAATGCTGTTGCTAATTTTTTGGATTGTAAGTATGTTTTGGCACATTGTAATGGCACTTCGGCTTTATATTCTGCTATAAGCTCTTTACCTTTAGACAAAAATGATGAAATTATTTGTCCTTCGTATACCTGGTGGTCATCAGCAGCTCCTGTTGTAAATTTGGGTTTTAAATTAATTTTTTGTGAAGTTAACAAAGACTTGACTATAGATTTTTTAGATATTGAGAAAAAAATAAGCAAAAAGACAAGGGCGATAATTGTTCCTCATTTGTGGGGCAACATGTGCAATGTTTTGGAACTTAAAAAAATATTAAAAAAATGTTCTTCCGAAAAATTTTTTATTATTGAAGATGCTTCCCATGTTTTTGGTGGAAAATATAAAAATAAATTTTTAGGAACTTTTGGTGATGTGGGTGTTTTTAGTATGCAGAAAAATAAATTTTTAACAGCAGGTGAAGGAGGGTTATTGGTTACTAATAATAAAAAATTATTTTTGAGATCTTTATTTTTGGGCCATTACGAAAGAATAAGGAAGTGTGTCCCCATAGGAAATGATATCAGAAAATTTATTAACACGGGTGGTGGGTATAAATTTAGAATTCATCCCTTAGCTTCTGCATTTGCATTTTCTCAACTTCAGAGAATAAGACAGAAACAATTATCTCAAAATAAATTAATGGGTTATATTAAGCAAAAGCTTGCTAATTTTCCGCACCTGCGTGTTTGCGGGAATAATCCGATAGAATATATCACTGGAGGGATATATAGTTTAAGGATTTCTCTAGATTGTACTTTCACTAAAAGACAATTAAAGTATTTATCGAAAAATTTCAATATTTCTAAAGAATATTTATCTCTTTTGCACTTAGAACCTTTTTTCTCTAAAGCCAGATTTACTGGCAAAGGAGCTTTACCTAACACGGAAAAATTTTATTCTAATTTATATTCTTTTCCAGTGTTTTATAGGGGCGATATGAAGTTGATAGACGAATATCTCTCGGAATTAAAGTTGTTTTTGAGTAAATAGAATCTTACATTTTTTTAGTTTTGTAAAATAAAATACGGACCCCAGGGGTCCGTATTATTTGTTTTATTCTGTTGTAAATTAGAGTATTTTTTCTTGGATAAATATTTTTGCAATATTTTTGGCATCATCAATGCCTCTGTGATGCGTGCCATCAAGTGAAATTTTGCACATTTGAAGAGCTTTTTCCATGCCTATTGGCTTCTTCAGATTTTTCATTTCCGCAAACTTATGTTTTATACTATAGTGGGTTTGAATATGTTCTGTCTAATTTTATTATTTTGTACTTAGATTCTTGTTACTTAATTTTTCTAAATCAGAATTTACCATTATTTTTACTAGTTCCTTAAATTTTACCTTAGGTGTCCATCCTAGCTCCTTTTTTGCCTTAGAATAGTCTCCCTTTAATAAATCAACTTCTGCTGGTCGCATAAACCTTTTATCCTGTTTGACATATTTTTTCCAATCTAATCCTAGTTGAGAGAATGTTGCCTCAACAAACTCTTTAATACTATGGGTTTCGTTGGTAGCAATAACATAATCGTTGGGATTATCTTGTTGAAGCATTAGCCACATTGCTTCTACATAATCTGGAGCAAATCCCCAATCTCTTTTAGTATCTAAATTGCCAAGACGAAGTTCATTCTGAAGCCCCAATTTTATTCTAACAGCTCCATCTGTAATTTTTCTAGTGACGAATTCTAGTCCCCTGCGTGGGCTTTCGTGATTAAATAATATTCCTGAGCAAGCAAATATATTGTAACTTTCTCTATAGTTTATTGTCATCCAATGACCATAAAGTTTGGCTACTCCATAAGGACTGCGTGGGTAAAAGGGAGTTTTTTCGGTTTGTGGCGTTTCTTTAACTTTACCAAACATTTCTGAAGATGAAGCTTGATAAATTTTGATATTAGTATCAACTGTCCTTATAGCTTCTAAGACTCTTGTTACTCCTAATCCTGTTACATTCCCTGTGTAAACAGGTTGTGTCCATGATGCTGCTACAAATGACTGGGATGCTAGGTTGTATACTTCGTCTGGTCTTATTTTTTTTAATGCCTGAATAAGAGAGTTTTGATCAAGAAGATCTCCCGAGATTAAGGTTATTTTGTCTTCTATCTTGGCTATATTGTCGTGGCGTTTTGTGCTTGTCCGGCGTTCTAGTCCATAGACTTTATAACCCTTTTTTAAGAGAAATTCTGCTAAATAAGATCCGTCCTGTCCTGTGATCCCCGTGATAAAAGCTTTTTTTGTAGAATTTTTCATGTTTTTTAATTAATGTTTTATATTTTTTTGATTATAGGCACCATTCTTTATTGGCTTTATCATAGCTTTTGTGGGTGCCGGTGTCAAACCATTGTCCTGGATCATAGTAGCTAAATAGTTTTTGTTGTTGAGCTAGTTGAGGAAAGACGTCTCTCTCTAACATAGCGAATTTTTTGTTTTTGACTAGATCAAAAATTTCTGGTTCTACAATATAATAACCACCACTAATAAAATGAGAAGGAGTTTCCTCTGGTTTTGGTTTTTCAATGAAGCCGGTAATTTTTTGTTTTTCTATTTTAACCACCCCAAAATGAGAGGTATCTTTAACTTTTGTTAGGGCAATAGTAGCAATTGCATGGTTTTTTTTATGCGTCTGATAAAATTTTTCAAAATCAATATTAAAAAGATTGTCTCCGTTCATTATTAAAAATGTTTCTTTGTATTTGGGCAAAAGAATTAGTGGACCAGCGGTTCCCATTGCTTCTTTTTCAATACAATAACTGATATTAACTCCAAATTTTTTGCCATCTTTAAAATGATTTTGTATTTTTTCAGACAGATAGCCAACGCTTAAAACGATATCTTTTACTTTGTATTTTTTTAAAATATCTAAAACAAGTTCGGTTAGAGTTCTATCTTGCATGGGAATCAATGGTTTTGGAATATCATATGTAAGCGGATATAGTCTAGTCCCTTTCCCTCCGGCCAAGATAATAGCTTTTTTAATTGGAAAATTCATAAATGTTATTTTTGATTAGAATTTATTCTGTATCTACTGCCTCTTTTGCTACAATTTTGTCATCCTTTTTAACTGCTTTCTTTATTGTTTTCTTGCGGTGAGCAAAACTAGAAGTGGCGAAGACAAATATAGAAGCTATTAAAATTCCGATTACGTTTATTATAAAAATATCGAAAGACTGTTTGATAATTATAGGATCCAAAATAGATAAAGCTATCCCCAGTGCGCTTATAGGAGGGACAAGGGCTACTGATATGGCAATGCCTGGCATTGCTTCGTTCATATTTGGTTTAATGGTAGCTAAAGAGCCCGCTAATCCAGAAATTATAGCTACTATGAAATATCCCATAAACATGCCTTTGTCAAAAAGAAAAAAGTTATTTATGTTTTGAGCCTTTTCTTTGAATATTAACCCTACGCCCACGCTTAAGGCTATACAAATGGCAAAAGATTTGCTAATGGTTATAAGGGATCTAAAAATTAATTTTTTGTCTAGAATTACAAGTCCAAGACCTAAACTTAATATTGAATAAAGTAGGGGAGCCACTAACATAGCACCTATTAAAATTGGAGTATTATTTAATATAATACCGAACGTAGCCATTAAAGCCGACAATCCGGTCATTATAAAAAAATCTCTCCTTGGAGAACTATTTTCAATAAGATCTTTGATTATTTGGTTTTTGTCGCTACTCGTAATGTTGTTGAAAAGTGCTTTAAGCATAATTTATTTTTTAATTGTTATTATCTTATATTTATGATAATATATAATTATGATGAGCGCAAGATTAGAAAAAATTCTAAAATGGATAATTAGGGCTGGGACAGTGGCAATTTTGTTTTTGCCACTCTTTGTTTATAGACCAGTTCTATATCCCTATATTTTTTCTAAAATTATTGTTTTTCAAATTATAATAGAAATTATCTTTGTTGCTTGGTTATTTTTAGTGCTTTACTCCAAAGATAGAAAAAGATATAGTTTAAATTTAAAAAATCCTTTAATATTGGCTATTACGGTATTTATTGGATTTTTAATTTTAACATCTTTCACGGGGGTGGATGTTGGAAAAAGTTTTTGGAGCACTCAAGAAAGGATGACCGGAGTTATAACCATCATCCATTTTTATTTATGGTTTATCATTTTATCTACTTTATTCCAGAAGAAAAAAGACTGGATGATTTTTCTCTGGGCAACTTTATCTTGTTCTTTTTTGGTGGGACTTTATGGTTTGGGCCAAAAAATAGGATTGTCATTCTTATTAAAAGGAAGTGCTGTTAGGATGAATGCCACCTTAGGAAATCCTGACTTTTTGGGGGTGTATTCTTTGATGCATATTTTTTTGGCCGGCGCATTAATGTCTTGGTTAAAGAAAAAGATTTGGAAAATCTTAGCTTTTTTTCTTTTAGCCTTTAATCTAATTATTTTGTTTTTAACTGCTACAAGAGGAGCTATTGTAGCTTTTGGTTTTGGTATTTTTTTACTTTTTCTCTTTTTAATCTTTCAAAAAAGAACAAAAAAATATTTAAAAATATCTTTAATTTTTCTGTTATTAATAGCTATTAGTGGAAGTATATTTCTTTATATTAATAAAAGAGAATCTTGGATGGAAAAAGCTCCCCTGGTGGTTCGACGATTAGTGGCTATTACCTTAACATCTAATCAGTCAAGATTAAGGTCATGGAATATCGGACTACAAGGATTTAAAGAAAGACCCATTCTGGGATGGGGAAGCGGAAACTATAACATAGTTTTTAACAAATATTATGATCCTTGGTATTTAATCAGGGGAGAACAATCAACATGGTTTGACAAAACACATAATCAAATTATTGATTTATTGGCTTTAACTGGAATTTTAGGAACTTTATCATATTTGGCTATATTTTTTGTTCTTTTTTGGTTGCTGAGAAAGAAATATGTGAATGTAGCTAATCAAGGTATTGCTATTATATTATTGCTCTGTATGTTTCTGGCATATTTTATTCAGAATCTGTTTGTTTTTGACACCCCAGCATCTCTAATTCTTTTCTATTTTGGTTTATCCTTTGTTTGTTTCTTAACTTCCTCGCGGTTTGCACATGAACAAAAAGAGGGCGATTTTTTCCCTTTACCTGTTTTAATATTTTTAATGGTTCTTTTTGTCCCTTTTGCGATGTATAGGTTTAATATTGAGCCGTGGAGGCAAAGTAAATTTGGGGTACGCGCTGTTCATGCCACTAAAATTGATTTAAAGTCTGGTTTGCATTGGTACGGTAAATCATTGGATAAGTCTTGCTTTACGAATACGGAGATTAGAACACAATTAGCAAAACAAATTAATGATGAATATAAAAAGATTAACGCTGATACATCTGATACAGATTTACAGATTCTATCTCAGGCTACAGAGTTAACCATTAATGAATTTAAAAAGAGTATTACTGAACACCCTAAAGACGTTCGCCATTTTTTATATCTAGGACAATTATATAATTTGGCCACCGGATACAACAAAGAATATATTGATAATGCTAAAGATGTTTTATTACAAGCTAAAGAGTTATCTCCAAGGCGTCAACAAGTGTATTATGCTTTGGGCAGGGCTTACCTAGAGGCAAAAGAATATGAGAAAGCTGTAGAGATTCTTAAGGAAGCATATATATTAGAACCAAAAGTTGGGTTGTCTCGCAAAAATTTAGAAACAGTGTTAAAAATACTTAAAACAAATAATTCCGATTTAGCTTCTGATTTAGAAGAATTCTTAATTGAAAAAAAATAGAAAAAATGTTAGAATAATAATGTGATAAGATTAATAAAATATTTATATGGCAAAAATTAAAGACATTAAATCTAGAGAAATTTTAGATTCTCGTGGCAACCCTACTATTGAGGCTAAGGTTATTTTAGAAAACAATATAGAGGGTAAAGCTGCTGTAGCTTCAGGTGCTTCTACTGGCAAGCATGAAGCTGTTGAATTAAGAGACAATGACAGTCGTTATTCTGGGAAAGGAGTTTTAAATGCTTGTCAGAATGTTGAAAAAATAATTGCTCCTGTTCTAATCGGACAAGAAGCTAATGTTATTGAAGTAGATCAAAAAATGTTGGCTCTTGATGATACTCCGAACAAAGGCAGCTTGGGCGCTAATGCGATTCTAGCTGTTTCCTTGGCTGTTGCTAGGGTAGTCGCAAAAGATACTGGACAACCGTTATATAAATATATTAGAGAAATTTATGATATTGCTTCTACTGAATATATTTTGCCAACACCATTATTTAATATTATAAATGGAGGAATTCATTCTGATTCAGGATTAGATGTCCAAGAATTTATGGTTATCCCTGTAAGTCCAAAAACATTTAAAGAAAAGATGAGAGTTGGAGCAGAAATTTTTAACGCCTTGAGAAAAATTTTGAAAAAAAAGGGATTAACTTTCGCGGTGGGAGATGAAGGCGGCTTTGCTCCTAAGCTCAAGAATACGCAAGAAGCATTTAATCTTTTAGTTGCTGTTACAGAATTCACAAAACATACCATAGGGAAAGAGATATTTTTTGGTGTTGATATAGCAGCGTCTGTTTTTTATAACGAGAAGATTAAAAAGTATGTCTTTGAGAAGAAGAAAAGATCTAGTGAAAATATGGCAAAGATTTACTGGAGCTGGATCAAAAAATACCCTTTATTATTTTTAGAAGACCCTTTTGCAGAGGACGATTGGGCTCCATGGGCACCACTAACTAAGAAAGTGAAAGAACTGAAGCAGAAGATATTAGTTGTGGGAGACGATTTGTTTACTACTAATATCAAAAGATTAGAGAAGGGAATTGTGAATAAATCAACCAATTCAATTCTGATTAAATTGAATCAAATCGGAACACTAACAGAAACAATGCAATGTATTGCTTTGGCTAGAAAAAATAATTATAAAATTATTATTTCTCATCGCTCGGGAGAGACTAACGATACTTTTATTTCTGATTTGGCAGTTGCCGTAAATGCTGATTTTATAAAGGCTGGAGCTCCTAACAGGGGAGAAAGGGTTGCCAAATATAACCGTTTGATGGAAATAGAAGATGAATTATTCCATATCCCCCAATGGCCAGAAAGAAAATAAAAAAACCAACCCGTCGGGTTGGTTATGGGTCAGTTATAATTAGGTTGGTATTATAAATATATATTTTTATGGCTAAAATTAAACATATTTTTGCTTCGGAGATTTTAAATTCACGGGGTGAACCGACAATTCAAACAAAAATAATTTTGGACAATGAATTAAAAGCTCAAGCTACAGTTCCTGCTGGGACATCTAAAGGAAGGCACGAGGCAATGGATTTACGTGATCACGATTCTTCACGCTATAATGGAATGGGTGTTTTAAAAGCGTGCAAAAATGTCCGGGACATCATAGCTCCAGCATTAATTGGCATAGATATTTCTAAACAGGCCGAAATAGATAAGATATTGATTGGTTTAGATGCCACGCCCAATAAATTTTATTTAGGTGCTAACACGCTTCTAAGTGTATCTTTTGCTTGTTGTCGTGCAGGCGCTTTGAATAATAATTTGTCTTTGTATAAATATATTAGGGAAAAATATTATACAGAAGATTTTATTGGTTACAAATTGCCAATACCAATATTTAATATGATTAATGGTGGTAAACATTCGGATGATAGGTTTGAAATTCAAGAATTTAACATAATTCCTTTTATTGATTCCTCTTTTAGAGAAAAGTTTCGCGCTAGCGTAGAAATTTTTCATTTACTTAAAAATACTATTAAAACTAAATATGGTTATTTTGCTACAGTTGGAGACGAGGGTGGTTTTACCCCAAGCATTGTTCAAAACGAAGATGCGTTAATTTTACTTAATCAAGCTGTAAGCAATTCTTCTTATGAGTTAGGAAAAGACATTTTATTTGGAATTGATGTCGCTACTGACGGATTTTATGATATACAAAAACGCAAATATATTATTAACAAAAGAGAAAATACTGTAGGAGATATGATTGATTTGTATAAAGAGTGGATTAGCAAATATCCTTTGACGGTTATTGAAGATGGTTTAATTCAAGACGCTTGGTCGCAATGGAAAGAGTTAAAGATGGCTCTTTTGGGTATTAACCCAGATTTTTTAATTGTTGGTGATAATTTATTTACTACAAATATAGCTCTTCTTGAAAAGGGTATTTTGAATGATTCTGCTAATGCTATTTCTATTAAAGCCAATCAAGTCGGCACTTTAAGTGAAACAATCAAATGTATTAATTTTGCTCGTAGGGCTGGATACAAGATTATTATCTCTCATCGCTCAGGAGAGACTAACGACACCTTTATTTCTGATTTAGCGGTTGCGGCAAATGCTGATTTTATTAAGGCTGGTGCGCCCAACAGGGGAGAAAGGATAGCTAAATATAATCGTTTAATGGAAATAGAAGATGAATTATTTCATATCACACAATAGCTAAAAAGAAAATGTTGATTCCGTGGGTCAACCGCAATTTAATATTTTTTAGAAAAAAATGATTGACAAAAATCAATACAATCAACGAACAATGTTGGTTATTCTTGATGGCTGGGGAGTGGCCCCAGCCAATAAAGGTAACGCTATTGAGTTAGCTCAAAAGCCTTTTTTTGATGTATTAAAGAAGAAATATCCTTATACTGAACTTTGTGCACATGGAGAGAGGGTTGGGTTACCTAAGGGTCAGCCGGGGAATTCTGAGGCCGGCCATTTAAATTTGGGTGCCGGCAGAATTATTCATGACGATGCTGTTAGTATTAATAAATCCATTAAAGATGGTAGATTTTTTAAAAACCCTGCTTTTTTAGAAGGAGTTTCTCATTGGAAAAAGTACAATTCTCGCATTCATCTCATGGGTTTGGTCACAGAAGATAATAGTGCACATTCTTCCCCAAAACATTGGTTTACCATGATTGATTTCTTAAAGGGACAAGGCGTTAAAGAAGTTTTTTTACATCTTTTTACTGACGGCAGAGATTCAGCTCAGCATGCCGCAATTAGAATTTTAGAGAGATTCCAAGATAGAACCAATAATCATAATTCTTTAAAGGTGTATATAGCCACTATAATGGGACGTTTTTATGCAATGGATAGGGTTAAAAAATGGGAGAACATTGAAAAAGCTTATAATCTTTTGCTTTACGGTCAAGGTTTTAAGGTCTCTAGCGCTCAAGAGGGAATTGTTCGTGCATATAACCGCAAAGAAACAGACGAATTTGTCAGCCCTACGGTTATTGTTAATTCTGAGACGAAACCCATTAGCTTAATAAAAGATAATGATTTAGTTTTTTTTATGAATCTTAGATCAGATAGGGCTAGGGAATTAAGTAAAGCTTTTGTCCAAAAAGATTTTAATAAAAGAAATCTACAATCTTTCAGAAGAAAAAAACGTTTATCTAATTTATTTTTTATTGCCTTAACAGATTTTGGTCCAGACCTAGATAATATTAGAACGGCATACCCAAGCCAAGACGTTAAAAAAGCCTTACCAATAGTTCTTAATGGGATTAAGCAGGTTTATATTGCAGAGACTGAAAAATATGCCCATATTACTTTTTTCTTTAATGGAGGGTATGCTGAAACGGTGTCTAATGAGAAAAGAATTATTATTCCTTCTCCTGATATTTCTTCTTATGATCTGTGTCCAGAGATGAGTGCAGATAAGATTTGTCAAAAAATTTGTCATGAGATTAAATCTTATCAACCAAATTTTATTGCCCTTAATTTTGCCAATCCAGATATGGTTGGACATACTGGCAATTTAATGGCGACCATTAAAGCAGTAGAATGCGTGGATAATAATTTAAAAAAATTAGTTCATTTAGCGCAAAAAGAAAAATATTCTATAATTGTTACTGCTGACCATGGAAATGCAGAGGAAATGATTGATTTAAAAACAGGAGAAATTAAAACTACCCATACGACCAATCCAGTTCCTTTTATTTTGGTGAGTTCAGATTTCAAATCTGCTAAGCTGAGAAGTAATGGATGTTTGGCAGATGTGTCCCCAACTATTTTATATCTTTTAAATCGAGAAAAGCCCCCTGAAATGACTGGACAAAATCTCATTAGAGTATAGAGAACAAATATTTTTGAATTGGGAGGTGCTTTATGTACTTAGGGTTTTATTAGAGACTAGGAATTAAACGAAGCTTTATTATGTCTGATAATATTCAACCAGTTATTTTAATTATTTTAGATGGTTTTGGTGTTGCTCCTATAGGGAATGGTAATGCTGTGACTTTGGCACGTTTGCCTAATTTAAATCAATTAGTGAATGGTTATCCATCTACTACTATTCAAGCTTCAGGAGAATCGGTTGGCTTATCTTGGGGCGAAGCTGGAAATTCTGAAGTAGGGCATTTGAATTTAGGAGGAGGTCGTATTGTTTGGCAGAGTTTGCCACGCATTACGCAGGCTATTATGGATAATAGCTTTTTTAATAATCAGGCCTTTTTACAAGCTATTGAGCATGTTAAAAAAAATAAATCAGATTTGCATTTAATTGGTTTAGTATCTAGTGGGATTATTCATTCATCTCTTAGTCATTTGCACGCTCTTCTAGAATTAGCCAAACAAAAAGGCGTAAATAATGTCTATATTCATGCATTTTTAGATGGAAGAGATTCTCCTAGAGATAGCTCTAGTGGTTTCATTTCTGATTTAATGGCAAGAATGAAAGACTTGAAGGTTGGTAAAATAGCTTCTCTCTCTGGGCGTTTTTATGCAATGGATAGAAATAATCATTGGGAGAGAATAGAAAGAACTTATTTAGCTATTGTTAATGGTTTTACAGAACAAGAGTTTGACGATCCTTTAAAAGCTATTGAGTCTTCGTATCAGCGGAAAGTATATGACGAAGAATTTGTTCCCGTTATAATTAAAGAAGAACATGAGCAGAAGCCAAGAGTTATTAAAGACAATGATGCTGTCATATTTTTTAATTTTCGTCCAGATCGAGCGCGTCAACTTACAGAAGCTTTGGTTTCAGATAAATTTACTGGATTTAAAAGAGAAAAATTAAAAAATTTGTTTTTAGCAACCTTCACTGAATATGAAAAAAATTTACCGGTTAAGATTGCTTTTCTATCTGAAAATATTATTAATCCCTTAGCAGAAGTTGTTAGTGCCGGTGGTCTGGGGCAGCTTCATATAGCCGAAACAGAAAAATACGCGCATGTAACTTTTTTCTTTAACGGTCGCAGAGAAAATCCATTTCTTAACGAAAAACGAGTTTTAATCCCATCTCCTAGGGTTGCTTCTTATGCTCAAATACCAGAAATGTCAGCTAGTCAAATTACTAATCAGATCCTTTGGGCCCTTGGCTCTCACGAGCACAAATTAGTGATAGTTAATTTTGCTAACCCAGATATGGTTGGCCATACTGGCAATTTATCGGCTACAATTAAAGCGTTAGAATTTTTAGATGGATTGATAGGGAAAATTATTGGTTTAGCATTAAAAGAAAATTGGGTAAGTATTATCACAGCTGATCATGGTAATTGTGAGCAAATGATAAATATTAGAAGCGGAGAAATTAACAAAGAACATACAACGAGCCCAGTTCCTTTAATTATAATAAAAAAAGGAGTGAATGATAGTTCTTTTTCTTCTGGGGTGGCTCATTTAGATTCTGTTGTACCTAGTGGAGTTTTGGCTGATGTTGCCCCCACTATCTTAAAAATTATGGGAATGTCTCAACCTATAGAAATGAAAGGCATTTCTTTGTTTTAGTCTTAAAAAAATTTGGGAATTGAGTTCCCAAATATTTCTAAATATAAATAATGAGGTTTTATGGAAATAAAGTATTTTGTCCAAAATTTTACTTTATCTGATCAAGATAAAAAATTCTTGGAAGATAAAATTCAGAAATTAACCCATTTTTCTGATAAAATTTGGGAAGCTAGGGTTGATTTAAGCTATAACCCCAGTCATAAAAAAAATCAATTATTTAGAGTAGAGGTTAATTTACGTATGCAAAATAAGATATTAAGGGCTGTCTCTAGGTCTTCACGTTTTGAGACAGCCGTAATCAGTGTAGAAAAGATATTACAAAGACATTTAAGGAGGTATAAGAGTTTTTGTTTACTTCGTCGACGTTTGACGCAAAAATTTCTAAAAAGAAAAAAATAATTTGCATTCTAATTTTATGAGTTTTTTGTCTAAACTATTTTTTAATAGTTCTAATCAAAAAGAAGTTGAGAAACTTCAACCTTTAGTTGACCTTATTAATGGTTTCGAGAATGAATTTCAGGGGTTAAGCGCAGAAGAGATAAAAGTAAGAAGTGTTGAGCTTAAGAAGATGTTATCTCAAGGGCATACTAAAGAGGAAATTTTGCCCAAGGCTTTTGCTTTAGTGAGGGAAGTGGCTAAAAGAACCCTAAAACAGAGGCATTTTGATACACAATTGATGGGAGGTATTGTTTTACATCAGGGCAAAATTGTAGAGATGAAAACCGGAGAAGGAAAAACTTTATCCTCTACGTGTCCTATTTATTTAAACGCTTTAGATGGTAGTGGGGTTCATGTTATAACTGTTAATGATTATTTGGCTAGGCGGGACACTGTTTGGATGGGCCAAATTTATAGAGCTCTAGGACTAAGCGTGGCTTGTTTAGTCCACGATGGAGCTTTTGCTTATGACCCAGAATATATAGACCCAGAGCCGTTAAGAGAAGAAGAGCAGGGATCTGAGCGTGACAAAGAAAGGGATAAAACGGGAAGCTTTAAAGTTGAACAAACTTATTTGCGCCCAATATCTCGCAAAGAAGCATATCAATGCGATATCACTTATGGCACTAACAATGAATTTGGTTTTGATTATTTAAGGGATAATTTAGTTCACAACCTAAAAGACTGCGTACAAAGAGAATTAAATTATGCTATTGTTGATGAGATTGATAGTATCTTGATTGATGAAGCTCGGACTCCTTTAATTATTTCTGCTCCAGCCGGTGAATCGGCAAACCTTTATTATAAGCTGTCCAACTTAGTTAAAATGTTAAAAAGCGGCGAAGACTATCTTGTTGATGAAAAGCTGAGGACTGTAATCTTAAGTGAAGAAGGGATAGATAAGATAACTTCTCTTTTAGAAGAAGATCCCTGGGCCAATAATAACCTTGATTTAGTACATCATATTGACGCTGCGCTTAAGGCCATGGTTCTTTTTCAGCAAAATCGTGATTATGTAAAACAAAAAGGGGAAATAATAATTATTGATGAATTTACAGGACGTTTAATGCAAGGTCGTCGTTATTCTGATGGTTTACACCAAGCTATTGAAGCTAAAGAGGGTGTGGATGTTAAACAAGAATCTAGAACGTTAGCAACAATTACTTTCCAAAATTATTTTCGTTTTTACAAAAAATTATGTGGTATGACTGGTACGGCAGAAACAGAAGCTGAGGAATTTCATAAAATTTATAACTTAGATGTAATAACTATCCCAACAAATAAGCCGACCATTAGGAAGGATTTAGCCGATAGAATTTATCGTACCAAAAAAGCCAAATTTAGCGCCATCATTGAAGACGTTAAAGAAAGACACTCTAATGGTCAGCCAATTCTGATTGGTACCGGAGGATTTACTATTGGTGAAAAAACAGTTGGTGCTATAGAAAAAAATAGAATAATTAAAGACCTTTTAGAAAAAGAAGGAATCCACTGTAAAGTTTTAGATGCCACTAGCCACGAAAAGGAGGGGCAAATTATTGCTCAAGCTGGTCGTTTAGGTGCGGTTACGGTAGCTACTAATATGGCTGGAAGGGGAGTAGATATTGTTTTAGGGGGCAATCCTTTTGACATAGAAAAACAAAAGGAGATTGTTAATTTAGGTGGGCTACATATTATTGGGAGCGAACGTCATGAATCAAGAAGAATTGATAACCAGTTAAGGGGACGAGCTGGTCGTCAAGGAGATGATGGCTCAAGTCAATTTTTTCTATCCTTGGATGATGATTTGATGAGAATTTTTGGTGGCAGTCGCTTGGCTAGTTTGATGCAGGGCCTTAAAATACCAGACGATATTCCCATTGAGAGTAAAATAGTATCCAATTCTGTGGGGTCGGCTCAAAGAAAAATTGAAGGATTTAATTTTGATACCCGTAAACATTTATTAGAATATGATGATATTTTAAGCAAACACAGAGAGACGGTTTATCGTTTAAGGAAAAGAGTTTTAAAAATGAATTATAAAGATTTAGCTGAGGACTTTTTAGGAAAGATAAAAATAGAAATAGAAAAAATTGTAAAAGTTAAAACTTTAAATGAGAAAATAGATATATCTGCTATTGCGGAAATTATTAAAAAGATATTCCCAACCCCAGATGATTTAGTGGGAAAATTAAAATCTGTTACTAACGTTGATGATGTAGTAAAATATATATTTAAAATTGCGAGGGAAGAGTATAAGAATCTGGAGATTGAAGTTAATCTCAAAGAGAAAAAAATTGAGAATTCTATAGAGAGCAAGCCTTTAATAAATAGAATTCTTTTATCAATTTATTTAGAGACAATTGATCGTTACTGGATATCGCATTTACAAATAATTGATAATTTGAAAGGAGGAATTGGCTTGCGCGCTTACGGACAAAATGACCCTTTAGTAGAATACAAAAAAGAGTCTCGAAAAAAGTTTAGCGAATTAATGGCAGCTATGGATATGCAGATAGTTTATTCTGTTTATAAGATTGGTTTAGTTAAAAATTTTACGCCGCCCAAACAAGTAGAGGTGAAATTAGATAGTGCTCGCAAGAAGGGAGGGGCTAAGATAGGAAGAAACGACCCTTGTCCTTGTGGTTCTGGAAAAAAATACAAGAAATGTTGTTATCCTAAATATGAATAAGTTTGGAAACTGAACTTCAAGCCATCTAAAATTGCCTTATTTTTTTTATTTATTGACATGGATAAGTTATATTTCAAGAAGCATACTTTAGGGATCGTTGTTTTAATTATAGTGGTAATATTTCTTGTTCTGTATAGTTTGGTTTCATTGGTGCCACATTATAATTTTCGAACCACTGCATGGGATCTTGGCATTTTTAATCAAGCAATTTATCATTATTCTCATTTTCAATTGAGTCCTAATACTATACGAGGCGTATCCATTTTGTTAGCAGACCATTTTGAATTAATTCTTTTTTTATTTTCGCCATTATATTGGATATTTGGCTCATATACATTATTATTGATTCAAATTTTAGCTATTCTTTCTGGGGGTATAGGTGTATTTTTATTTTTAAGAGAAAAAACGAAAGATAAAATTTTATCAGTTGCAGGTTTAATATTATTTTATCTCTTTTTTGGCATTTTTAATTCTTTGGCTTTTGCCTATCATAGTAATGTCATTGGCATAATGTTTTTGCCATGGATGCTATATTTTTTAAAAAAAGAAAAGATAGGTTTATATTATCTTTTCTTTTTTTTGGCATTAATTTCTAGAGAGGACATTGCATTAATAACTGGTTTTTTGGGTTTTGCTATTTTGTTTTTTGAAAAAAGGTCCTTAAAAAAACATGGCTTAGTTACCCTTTTTGTAAGTGTATTATATTTTTCATTAATCCTTAAAGTCTTTATCCCATTTTTTGCCAAAGAGTCATATCGTTATTGGACTTATGACGTTATAGGAGAATCTCCTTTAGAATTTCTTGGCACAATTATTCTGCATCCAATCTACAGTATTTCTATTCTTTTTAATCAAGAAACAAAAGTGCAAACACTAAAATTTCTTTTAGCGTCTGGCGGTTTATTTGTGATTTTGAGCCCAAAATATTTACTTTTAGCTTTACCAATAGTTTGTCGCGACTTTATGTCCAGCCATGCATTGTATTATAGAGGAGATTATGGTTTTCATTATTTGGTTGAATTTTCGCCTATTATTTCTATAAGCGCAATTTCTGTTATTGCTAAATTAAAAAAAGCAATTGGTTATCATTTTATTAAATATTCTTTAATCTTTATTTTGATATTATCTAACCTTTTTTTGTTATCCCAAATTCATTTTTTTGACGGATCAAAATTATCTAGAATTTTTACTTCAGCCTATTACTCAGCAGATTTACATAGTAGAAATGAATTACTTAAAGCAATAAAATTAATTAGACCCAATGCTACCGTGAGCGCTCAAAATACCATTGTTCCTCACTTAGCCAATAGAGATAATATTTTTCTCTTCCCTTTAATAGATAACAGTGACTATGTAATTTTAAGCATCAGGAATATTTGGTTGAACAACGACAAAGAGGTTCTTGAAAAAGAATATAATGGCTGGCAAGAGCTTGAACAGAATGTGAAATATAAGAAAATTTATAACGAGAAAAAAGTAATTCTTTATCAAAAAATAGATTAATAAATTTATATAATTATGTAAAATAATATAATTATGATTATGTTTTTAAATATGTTTTATAAATATTCATTGTCTAAACTTGCTTTATTTCTTTTATTTGTTAAAATATTAAAATTATTAAGATATAATTATTTAAATATTAATTTTTTTTATTAGCATGAATCGCAATAAGATTTGGACAACCTTTGTTTTAATTATATTATTTACTCTTTTAGCTTTATTGATTGATATTCCTCGTCTTCCAGATTGGGTACCGGGGCATCAATGGTTTTCTAACCATAAGGTTCATTTAGGACTTGATTTGCAAGGTGGTACTCAGTTGACATATAGGACAGATACCAGTGATATTCCTTCTGGAGAGAAAATTTCTGCGGTGGACGGAGCTCGTGATGTTATTGAACGAAGGATAAATATTTTTGGTGTTTCGGAACCAATCATCCAAACGTCTAAATTAGAAAAAGAATGGAATTTGATTGTTGAATTACCTGGAGTTGAAGATGTCCGTTCTGCTGTTGATATGATCGGGGAGACGCCAATATTGGAATTCAAAGAACAGGCTCCTCCGCATGAGTTAAGTCAATCAGAAAAAGACGCGATTGCAGAATATAATTTACAAGCTCAAGAAAGAGCGCAAGATGTTTTAGAAAAAGCGTTGATGCCAGATGCTGATTTTTCTGTTTTAGCCCAAGAATATTCAGAAGACCCGGGATCCAAATCAATTGGTGGAGATTTGGGATGGTTTTCAAAGGGAATGATGATCCCAGAGTTTGAAAAGGTGGTTTTTGAGGATTTGACGGTAGGTCAAATTACCCAAGAGTTAGTGATTACGGATGTTGGTTGTCATATTATTAAGAAGACAGACGAAAAAATAAATGATGAGGGAGATATTACGGAAGTAAAGGCAAGTCATATTTTAATTATTACCCAATCAGAAGAAGCCATTCGGAATAATGGGCAATGGCAATATACAGGATTAACAGGCAAACAACTACAAAGAGCTTCGGTTACTTTTGGTGGTCAAAGCGGAGAAGCAGAGGTTTCTTTGGAATTTAACAAAGAAGGAGCAAAACTTTTTGGAGAAATTACTGGACGTAATATAGATAAACCGGTGGCTATTTTTTTGGATAATTATCCCTTAAGTATTCCTGTTGTAAGGGAGAAGATAACTAGCGGCCAAGCGGTTATTAGCGGCAATTTTAAGCTAGTTGAAGCTAAAGAATTAGCGCGTCGTTTGTCAGCTGGAGCTTTACCTGTTCCTATTAAATTAATCGGACAACAAAATATTGGGCCTAGTTTAGGCAGGGTTTCAGTAGAAAAAAGTGTTATAGCGGGTCTTTTGGGATTTTTGTTGGTAGCTATTTTTATGGTTGGTTTTTATAAATGGAGAGGAGTGTTAGCAGTGGTGGCTTTGTCTGTTTATGCTTTAGTCGTCTTAGCTTTATATAAATTAATACCAGTTACTTTAACTTTGGCCGGTGTGGCTGGTTTTATTATTTCTCTAGGGATGGCGGTTGATGCTAATATTTTGATTTTTGAGCGCATTAAAGATGAAAGGCGTCTAGGCAAACCATTATTTGTGGCTATTGATGATGGATTTGATCATGCATGGACTGCTATTAGAGACGGAAACATAACTACCCTTATTGTTTGTTTTATTCTCTATCAGTTTGGTTCTGGTTTAGTACGGGGTTTTGGACTTACCTTAGGAATAGGTGTTCTTGTAAGTATGTTTACGGCTATTATTGTTACCAGAACATTTTTAAGAATTACCACTAAGTGATTTTAGGATAATATTGATTTTATGTTTGATTTTATTTCGCACGGGAAAAAATTTCTAATTATATCAGGTATTCTTTTAGTAATATCAATTTTAGCTTTGTCTATTTTCGGCCTAAAGTTAGGAATTGATTTTAAGGGAGGGTCAATTTTACAAGTCGCATATCCAGAAGAAAGGCCAGCCAATTCTGAGATTATTGAACAATTAAACCCCTTAAATTTAGGAGAGATTAAAATTAGGTCTACTGGCACAAATTCTGTTATCTTGAGATTTATTGAGATTAGCGAAGAAGTTCATCAGCAAATTTTAGATAATTTAGGAGATGTTCAAGAAGAGAAATATGAATCGGTAGGACCTGTTATTGGGCGAGAGGCCTCTCGCAAAGCTAGATATGCTATTGTTTTATCTTTAATTGCTATTATTTTATATGTTACATGGGCTTTTAGGAAATTATCTCGTGTTTTAAAGAAAGGAGAATCTTGGAGATATGGATTCGGGGCGACCATTGCATTGGCTCATGATGTTTTAATTTTATTAGGTTTTTTTGCTATTCTAGGATATTTTAAGGGGACAGAGATTAATGTTTCTTTTGTCACTGCTATTTTAACGGTTTTAGGATATTCAGTGAATGATACTATTGTTATATATGATCGTATTCGTGAGAATTTTTTGCTTCATCGTTCTAAGGATATGGTTGGCATAATTAACCTAAGTCTTAATGAGACTATAACTAGGTCTTTGAATACATCTTTGACTACAATTTTTGTTCTTTTAGCAATATATTTATTTGGCGGGGAGGCAATTCAAAGTTTTATTTTAGCTATGATAATTGGCGTTATTACTGGGACATGGTCTTCAATCGCTATTGCTAGCCAATTCCTTTTATTTAAAAGAAAGAAATAATTTTAAAGCATTAGACGATTTTATTTAATTATGTTCTAATGCTCTAATGATTTTATATGCGTGTTGCTTTAGTTCATGATTTTTTAACACAATATGGAGGGGCAGAAAAAGTTTTAGAGACTTTCCATGAAATTTGGCCTCAAGCGCCGATTTTTACTTTGTTTTATGACCCTAAAATGATGTATGGTAAGTTCAATGATTGCCATATTAATGTTTCTCCTATTCAGAATCTTCCTTTTGCTATTAAAAAATATCGTTGGTATTTACCACTTATGCCAAGCGCTGTTGAACGTTTTAATCTTAGTAAATTTGATTTAGTTATTTCTGATTGTTCGGCTTACAGTAAGGGGATTTTAACCAAACCCGACACTTTACATATTTCTTATTTATATACTCCTACTCGTTATCTCTGGTCTGATGCCTATGAATATATTGATTCTCTAAAGGGATCGGAGAAAATGGTTAGTAAATTTTTAGCTCCAATTTTAACGCGTTTGCGCATTTGGGACCAGATTGCAGCTCAAAGACCTGATTATTTGATCACCATTTCTAATTTTATAGCTCAAAGAGTTAAACATTACTACAGAAGAGATAGCCATGTTATTTATCCTCCAGTAGAAATCTCAAAGTTTAGTATTGCTAATAAAATTCAAGATTATTATCTAATTATTTCTCGTTTTCGTCCCTACAAGAGAGTAGACTTAGCTATTAAGGCTTTCAATAAATTGAGGATGCCATTAAAGGTAATTGGGACGGGAGACGATAAGCTTTTAAAGAAAATTGCGGGGCCTAATATTGAATTTTTGGGGTTTGTTTCTGATAAAGAAAAGGCTAAGTACTTATCTCATTGTAAGGCCTTTATTCATCCTCAAGAAGAGGATTTTGGTATTACTCCAGTTGAAGCAATGGCCTCGGGAAGGCCAGTTATTGCTTATGAGAAAGGTGGAGCTTTAGAAACAGTAATTGATGGTTTGACGGGTAAATTTTTCAAAAATCAAACAGTAGAGGATTTAATGGGCGCAGTACTTAAACTTAATTTAAATAAATTTAAACCTCAAAAAATTCGTGAGCATGCTCAAAAATTCAGTAAAGAACAATTCAAAAAAGACATTAAAGATTTTGTTCAAAAATGTTTAGAGGAGAATAGTCTATGATGGCAAAAATTTCTAAATTACAAAAAAGTGTTGCTGGCGGAGCAATAATTATTGCTCTTTTTTCTATTTTGAGTCGTTTATTGGGTCTTTTTAGGGATAGACTGTTGAGTAGTACTTTTGGCGCTGGGCAAACTTTAGATGCTTATTATGCTGCTTTTAGATTACCAGATTTAATTTTTAATACTTTGATATTAGGGGCCTTATCTTCAGCATTTATTCCTATTTTTTTAAAGTATTGGAATAAAGATAAAGATGAGGCTTGGAGGATTACAAATTCGGTATTTAATATTTTGTTTTTTCTTGTTTTGATTTTGGCTTTAGTAGCTTTTATATTTGCTCCTTTAGTTGTTAAATATTTAGTCCCTGGATTTGAAGTAGAGACCCAATCTTTAACAATCTCTTTAACAAGGATAATGCTAATCGGTGTTTTGTTTTTTACTTGTAGTAATATTGCTAGTAGTGTTCTAAATTCTTTCCGAAAGTTTTTGGCCTATAGTCTAGCTCCTTTAATGTATAATTTGGGTATCATTTTTGGGATTCTTTTTTTAGTCCCTAAAACTTCTTTAGGTTTAAATGGTTTAGCTTGGGGCGTTGTTTTGGGTGCTGCTGGCCATTTTTTAATTCAGCTCCCGTCTTTATTGAAGGTTGGCTATCGCTGGCGACCGATAATTAAATCTCATCCAGCAATTAAAAGAATAATTACCCTTATGCTACCTCGTTGTTTCGGGTTAGCAGTTAGTCAATTAAATTTTGTAGTTACTACTTTAATTGCTTCTACTATAACTATTGGAGCGGTGGCAATTTATAGCTTGGCTTTTAACCTGTTTAATGTTCCCGTCGGTGTTTTTGGCATTTCTTTGGCTATTTCCATTTTCCCTGTTCTAAGTAAAAGTTTCGCTATTGGAGATAAAAAAGTTTTTGTTTCTCAATTATCAAAAACAATTTGCCGTATTTTGTATTTAATAATTCCTATTACTGCTATTTATTTTTCCTTACGAACCCAAATTGTTCGTTTAATTTTGGGGGCTGGTGTTTTTTCTTGGCGTGATACTGTTTTAACTGCCAATGCTTTAGGATTTTTTTCAATTTCACTTTTAACACAAAGCTTGATTCCACTCTTTTCTAAGGCTTTTTATGCCACCAACGATACCTTAACCCCGGTAAAAATAGCTGTTGTTAGCTTTATTATTAATATAGTTGGATGTTTGGTTTTGGGTCCTTTAATTGGCGTCAGCGGATTAGCTTTAGCTTTTTCTCTAGCTGGTTTTGTTAATTTGATTTTATTATATTATTTTTTTCATAAAAAAGCATTTCCCTTGCCTAATAAAAATATAGGAAATAGTTTTCTGAGAACGGTCGGACTTTCTCTAATAATGTTGATAATCATTCAGTTGAGTAAAAATTTGGTTGGCTCTCTAGTTGATATGCAAACTTTTATTGGAGTCTCAATTCAAACTGTTACGGCCGTGATGACTGGACTTTTGTTCTATTTTGTAGTTAGCTTGTTTTTACGTTTCCCAGAAATGAAAATAATTACTCAATTTTTAAGAAAAAACAAAATTAAAAATTAGGGAACCCGATCTCTAATATTACTTCCTAAATATTATAAAATTGATTTTATTATGCATAAGCAAAACATTAGAAATTTTTGTATTATTTCCCATATTGATCATGGAAAGTCAACTCTAGCTGATCGTTTTTTAGAGATAACTAATACTGTCCCTAAAGAGAAGATTGAGCCTCAATACTTAGATCGTTTACCGCTAGAGAAAGAACGTGGTATTACGATTAAGCTTCAACCCGTAACCATGGATTATAGATTGGAGGGGGATGATTATATTCTCAACTTGATTGATACTCCTGGTCATGTTGATTTTTCTTATGAAGTCTCACGTTCCTTAGTTGCCGTTGAGGGGGCTATATTATTAGTTGATGCAAGTCAAGGTATTCAAGCGCAAACTTTGGCTAATTTTCATTTAGCACAACAACAAGGATTAAAAATTATTCCTGTTGTTAATAAAATCGATTTAGCTCATTTAGATTTGAATTCAGTTAAAAAAGATTTGTCAGAATTAACAGAGGTTCCTCCCGAAGATATAATTTGCATTTCAGCTAAGACGAGCCAAGGCGTTGAAGAGCTTTTGGGCGAGGTTATTAAAAAAGTTCCTGCACCTAATTCTATAGAGGGAGGGGACTTGTCTGCTTTGATTTTTGATTCATATTTTGATGAATATCGTGGCGTAGTAGCTTTTGTTAGAATTTTTAATGGGTCAGTGAGCGCTGATCAAAAAGTGAAATTTATTCGAGCCAATGTTAAATCTATCTCTCTTGAAGTGGGTATATTCCGTCCAGACTTAGTTAGTAAAAGTTCATTGTCTGTAGGAGAGATAGGATATATTGTCACGGGCCTAAAAGATATTAGTAAATGTAGGGTAGGAGATACAATTTCGCTTAACGGGTTGGATGACAAGGCATTATCAGGATATCAAGAGCCACAACCTATGGTTTTTGCTGGCATTTATCCTAAAGACGGGAGCCACCAAGAAAGATTACGCAAGGCGTTGGATAAACTAAAATTAAATGACGCTAGTTTAATATTTGAGCCAGAAGATTCTTCTGCTCTTGGTTTTGGTTTTAGGGTTGGCTTTTTAGGTTTATTACATCTAGATATAACTATAGAGAGACTTAAAAGGGAATATAATCTAGATTTGGCTATTACCCCCCCCAGTGTTTCTTATAAACTTTTCTACAAGGATCATTTTGAAATTATTAAGAGTCCTAGTTCTTTTCCCGATCCTTCTCAAATTCAAAAAACAGAAGAGCCGTGGGTTAGGGTTGACATTGTTTCTCCTCAAGAGTATTTTGGGCCTCTAATGGGATTTTTAGATAATTTAGGGAAAGTAAAATTTATTTCTTTAGAATATATTGGAGTTTCTCAAATATCAAAAAGGGCTTTCATCCATTACGAAGCTCCATTAGCTTTACTCTTGGTTGACTTCTATGATAAAATAAAAGGACTAAGTAAGGGGTATGCTTCTTATAGTTATGAATTTCTAGATTACAGAGTTGCTGATATAGTACGCCTTGATATTTTGGTTGCAGGTGACTTGGTTGACCAATTAACTACGATTGTTTATAGGGACAGAGCTTATGCTTCTGGGCGAAAGATAGTTAAGAAGCTAAAGGAAATTTTGCCACGTCAAATGTTTGAAATTAAGGTGCAGGCAGCGATCGGAGGAAAAATTTTAGCATCGGAAAGAATTTCTGCTATGCGAAAAGATGTAACTGCTAAATTATATGGAGGAGATGTTAGTAGAAAAAATAAATTATTAAAGAAACAAAAAAAGGGAAAAAAGAGAATGATGCAATTCGGAAAGATTAATATTCCCCCAGAGGCCTATTTAGCAACTATGTCCAAATAAAAATATTTTATTTAAGTATTTGAATTATGTCTAAACCCAAAATTTCTGTTCTAAAAAAAATTATTTCTTCTAAATATTTATTTTTTCTTTTGACTGTTTTTTTAATAATAGCTTTGATATATTTAGTAAAAGAAATTAATTATCGGCAGCTCATTACCAAAGAGTTGGATTATCTTAAAGAGCAAATTGAAGAGACAAGCTCAGAGAACCAAACATTAATAGATAATTTAGAAGAGACTAAAATTGAATATTTTAAAGAAAAAGCTGCTCGTCTAAATCTGGGCTTACAAAAAGAAGGAGAACGAACCATAGTAGTTGTCCCTATAGAGACTGGATTTTCTTTAGAGGAAGTGGAGCTTCCATATTCTTCAAATTCCTTTAACTTTAAAACTTGGTGGGACTACTTCTTTAAGAAACATAGTCGTTAGTTTATATTAGGTTTACAAAATTATTAAATTATTTTTTGTATTTCTATACAAATAACTAATAAAGCGAGTTTATTTATTTAGACATTTCAAAGTGTATTTTAAAGGTTTTTGTGACGGGCAGTGAATATAATTTTTTTTTAAAAAATAAAAAATTCTAAAATACTTAGAATTCTTTAAAAAGCGAAAAAGATTATAGCAGGAGCGGGAATTGAACCCGCAACATGTGCCTTATGAAGACACCGCTCTACCATTGAGCTATCCTGCCATATGGTTGCGGGGACAGGATTTGAACCTGTAACCTCCAGGTTATGGGCCTGGCGAGCTGCCATTGCTCTACCCCGCGTTAACAATGTTTATTATATCAGGAGAGCTTTTTTTGACAAGTGCGTAATATGATTATTGTTCTAGCTTATGGAATGTGTTAAAATAACAATAAATTATAATATATGTCAAATGTTTCTTTAAATGTGCCTTTAGCAGATCGGATGAGACCGATCTCTCTCAAAAATTTTTTAGGACAGAAAGATGTTGTGGGAGATAATACTTTATTAAAGACTGCCATAGAATCTGATCGATTACCCTCCTTAATTTTTTGGGGACCACCAGGAAGTGGAAAGACTACGTTGGCTTTTATTATTGCTAAACAAACTAAATTAGAATTTGAAAAGATTAGCGCAGTTAGCTCTGGATTAAAAGATTTAAGAAATATTTTTAAAAAAGCAGAGGAAAACAAAAAAGAGGGCAAGCGAACAATTCTTTTTGTTGACGAGATTCATAGATGGAGAAAAAATCAACAGGATGCGCTTCTGCCATATGTTGAACAAGGTGAGGTTATTTTAATTGGTACAACCACGGAAAATCCTAGCTTTGAAATAACTAGCGCTTTACTTTCGCGTTGCAGGGTATTTGTTTTGAAAAGTTTGACGGAACAGCAGATTTGTAAAATTATTAAAAATGCCATCAAGGACAAGAAAAGAGGGCTGGGTGAAATAAAGATAGAAATAGCAAGCAAGGTTATAGAATCTATTGCACAGATGAGTAATGGCGATGCAAGAACAGCTTTGAACGTTTTAGAATATGCTGTTTTTTCACGCTCCAAGAATAGCAAAGAGAATTTAAAGATTACGTTTGAAATAGTTAGACAAGCGTTTCAGAAATCTCATCTTTTTTACGACAAGAATGGAGAAGAACATTATAATATTATTTCGGCTTTACATAAATCAATGAGAGGTTCAGACTCTTCTGCCGCTTTATACTGGTTAGCTCGAATGATAGAAGCAGGAGAAGACCCTCTTTATGTCGCTCGTCGTTTGATTCGTTTTGCATCAGAAGATGTTGGTTTATCTAACTCTCGCGCACTAGAGCAGGCTGTCTCCGCCTATCATGCTTGTCATTTTATTGGATTACCTGAATGCAATGTTATTTTGGCTCAAGTAGTGGTTTATTTAGCTAAGTGTCAAAAATCAAATGCATTGTATGTTGGCTATAATAAAGCTGCTTATGATGTGGCTAAATATGGAAATTTGCCAGTTCCTCTACATCTTCGTAATGCGTCAACAAAATTAATGAAAGATATGGGTTATGGTAAGGATTATCAATATAGTCCAGAATATAATTATAAAGAGAAGCAAAGCTATCTTCCAGATAAATTAAAAGATAGGAAATATTTATAACTGATTGTATAAAGATTAAGGCAGTTAACCATTCCTTGCTCCGCTTGTCATAACCTTATTATTCGCTATGCTCATGACAACAACCTCTCTTCACTTTGTTTGTTGAGAAAGTTGAAATTAAATTAAATATTATTTAATTATGAAAAAAGAAAAAAAAGTTTTAGAGGAAAGATATTTAGGGTTAGATGAATTAGCCAGGTATTTAGGAGTAAACAAAAAAATAATTATTGAAAAATTTGAAAGAGGGGATATTAGTCTTGTCAAAAAAGGACAAGATTTATTTTGTCCCGTAGAAGAATTAGAAAAAATTACTAAATTTTTCATATCAGAAGAAGAAATATTTTCTATAACGCAAAAAATGATTGACGATTACGGCCCATTATTTAAACGATTAAGTTAATTTTTTATGAAAAGAATTTTTATTAGTGAAGTAGAGATACTTCTTTCTCAACTAAACAGGACTCTAAAAAGTTCTTATAGAAAAATGCCAAATTTTAAAACTCGATACCCCAAAATTTTAGAAAGCTCTTTGGTGGTGCCTTTTGAAGAATTTGGTGGACAACCCTTTTACAGTGGTTTACCAAAGAAATTGGCTATTACTTTTTATTTAATGATCAAGAATCATGCATTTAGGGATGGTAATAAAAGAATGGCTTTAGCCACTCTTTTATTATTCTTAGCCAAAAACAATAAATGGTTAAGGGTAAGCGATGATAAGTTATATGATTTTATTTTATGGGTTACTGAAAGTCTTGTCGAAAATAAATCTTATGTTCTTACCGAAATTGAAAATTTTATTATTAATCATTTAGTAAATTATACTCAATAAAAGTACTAAACCAAAAATATGCAAGACACAAATTTTAAAGAACTAAAACAAGAATATAAAGATTTGGTGCAAACTGCGGAAGAAGCTAGCCATAAAGCCTATAATCCTTATTCTGGCATAAAAGTAGGTGCGGCTATTCTAACTGATAGTAATAAAGTAATCAAAGGATCTAATGTTGAGAATGCTTCTTTTCGTTTGTCAATTTGTGCTGAAGAATCGGCCTTAGCTCAGGCAAGTATGCTCGGAGAAAGTAATTTTATAGCAATAGCTATTATTAGTTCTTTACCAGAAACTATTTCTCCTTGTGGAGCCTGTAGACAACTGCTTTTTGAATTTTTCCAGAGATCAGGTATTGATTTTGATATCATTATGTCAAATAGAGATAAAACTAAAATTATAATTGCTAAAGTTTCGGAACTTTTGCCTTTAGCTTTTAATCTCAAAAATTTTAAATTATAAAATAAATGATTGATACTCATGCACATTTAAATTTTGAGGCATTTCAAAATGACTATAAAGAGGCTATTAAGAGGGCATTAAAAAATAATGTCCTCTCAATTATTAATGTAGGAACTAATTTTTTAACTAGCCAGAAAGCTGTTAAAATAGCAAGAGAATATAATGAATGCTATGCAGCTGTTGGCTTGCATCCAATTCATGTAAAAGATGAAAATTTTGATATTAATCAATATAGTGAGTTTATTAAAACTAATATAGATTATATTAAAGCTATTGGGGAAACAGGACTAGATTTTTATCATTCGGATCAGAATAAAGACGAGCAAATAAAAGTTTTAAAAAAACATATAGAATTAGCCCATACATTTAATTTGCCATTGATTTTGCACTGCCGAGGAGATAAAAAAACCCCAGAAGATGCTTATATAGAATTATTAGAAATAATTAAAGAGGTTTGTTCGGATAGAAATGAAGTATTTAACGGGGTCATTCATTGTTTCTCAAGTAATTGGAATATTGCTAAAGAATTTTTAAATTTGGGTCTATACATAGGCTTTACCGGGATTATTACTTTTAAAAATGCCGACAATGAGCTTTTAGAAGTTGTAAAAAATGCTCCTATAGATAGGATATTAGTGGAAACAGATTGTCCTTATTTATCGCCTGATCCACATAGGGGAGAACGTAATGAGCCAAGTTATGTTATATTAACCGCTAAGAAGGTTGCAGAAATAAAAAATATTACCATTAAAGATGTATATAAAATAACTACCACTAACGCTAAAAAGTTATTTTCTTATTGATTTATGTCTCTAATATATAGGTATTAAGCATTTCGATAATGTTTTTTTTATTTGATATTAAGGGAAGACTAATCAAAAATTTTGTTAACCAAGAAGATGGTCAATGTCGACAAATTAAGATTCCCATTGGACTTCCCAATGGTGTTTATTTTCTTAAAATTGAATCTCAGAATAATTTTGAGGTTCGAAAAATTCTGATTTTGAAATAAAAAAATCCCCCTGTCTATTTATTTAGACAGGGGTCTATTTTTTGCTTCAAGTTCAAAAATATGATATAATTAAATTTTAAATATATTTTATATCCAATTTTTACAAAATACAGTATATCTAGGGTGATTTTTAAAAATTAAATAATCAATATGGATAAAGATATTTTGGAAAATTTAAATACCGAGCAGAAACAAGCAGTGACACTTAAAGATGGCCCTTGTTTAATTATTGCTGGTGCTGGCACCGGTAAAACAACTGTTATTACTCGCAGAATTGCTTGGTTAATCAAACAAAAGCTTGTACGGCCAGAAGAAATTCTAGCCTTAACTTTTACGGACAAGGCTTCCCAAGAGATGGAAGAAAGGATTGATAAGCTCTTGCCTTATGGTTATGTTGAGCTTTGGATTTCTACCTTTCACTCTTTTTGTCAAAGGATTTTAGAGGAACACGCTTTAGACATTGGCTTGCCTATTGGTTTCAAACTATTGGACGAAACTCAGCAAGCGTTTTTGGTTCAACAAAATTTTAGTAAATTTAATCTTGATTATTATCGTCCTTTAGGTAATCCTACTAAGTTTATTTCTGCATTAGTGAAACATTTTTCTCGTGCTAAAGATGAATTGATTACGCCTGCGGATTATTTGTTTTATGCGGA